>Ga0265295_1005637_pt1 | contig 15744 bp, 12 predicted proteins | sample Munlansysbiofilm_FD_192503 | JGI IMG/M metagenome (GOLD analysis project Ga0265295, IMG submission 192503) | Leachate microbial communities from a municipal landfill in Southern Ontario, Canada - Methane capture system biofilm | ecosystem: Engineered > Solid waste > Landfill > Unclassified ... | reverse complement strand
CGACCCGATCCGCGCCCTGTTCCATCACACATACGGCGGCCTGCTGCCCGGGTCGACCTATGCGCACGAGTCGGGCGGCGACCCGGCGCGCATCCCGGACCTCAGCTACGAGCAGTTCGTGACCTTCCACCGCTCGCACTACCACCCGGCCAATGCCACCTTTTTCTTCTACGGGGACGCGCCGCTCGACCGCGAACTGGCCTTCATCCAGGACCGCTACCTGGCCGCCTGCGCTACGCCGGTCCAGCGGGCCCGCATCGAGGAGGGCGAGCCGATCACCCGGCCGGTACTCATCGAGGAGAGCTACCCCGTTCAGCCGGGCAGCCCCACCACGGAGCGGACCTTCATCGCCCTCAGTTCGCTGGTCGGCACGGTTCGGGACCGCAAGCTGAACGCCGCCTTCCAGATCATCGCCAACATCCTCTTCAACTCCGACGGCTCGCCGCTCAAGAAGGCCATTGTCAACGCCTACCTGTGCAAGGATTTCGGCGGCGTGTTCCTGGACGACTCCTGCCACCGCTCGCTGCTCATCACCTATCTGATCGGCTCGGACCCGGAGAAACGGGAGCACTTCCAGGCCCTGTTCCGGGCGACCCTCACCCGCATGGCGGACTCCGGCCTGGACCGAGACCTGGTGCTCTCCGAACTGAACAAATACGAGTTTTCCGTGCGCGAGGAGATGAACAAGGCCCAGCGCGGCCTGGACCTGATCGGCAAGGCCCTGCCGGCCCTGCGCCACCGGATGACGCCCTTCGATGCCCTGCGCACCGACGAACTGCTCGCCGAGATCAGGAAGGAGGCGCTGGCGGGCGGTTATTTCGAACGGCTGATTCGCACCCACCTGCTCGACAACCCGGCCACGGCCACGGTCACCCTGGTGCCGGATCCGGCGAAGCTGGAACAGAGCCAGCGCGAGGAGCAGGAACGGCTCGACGCCTTCGCCCGCACCCTTGACGAAGCAGGCCGCCGCGACCTGGTGGACCACACTCGGGCGCTCATGGCCCTGCAGCAGACGCGCACCTCGGCCGAGGACCTGCGACGCCTGCCGTGCCTGGCGCGCCGCGACCTGGACCCGAACCCGCCCCTGCACACGGTCCAGCCGATGCAGTTGGCCGGTGCGCCGCTGCTGGTCAGCGATCTGGCGACCAACGGCATCTGTTACCTCGACTTCGGCCTCGACTGCTCGGGCCTGCCCGCCGACCTGCTGCCCTACCTGGACCTGTTCGGCACGATTCTCACCGAGATCGGCACCAGGCGGCTCGACTACATGCAGTTCGCCAAGGCGATCAACCAGTGCACCGGCGGCTTCTCCCACTCCTTCCAGGCCTACCTGCGGGCGGACAGCCGCGACACGGTCCGGCCGATCCTCTGGCTGCACGTCAAGGTGCTCTCCTCCTTCCTCGAAGAGGCCCTGGCCCTGGTCAACGAGGTGCTCACCTCGGTGGATTTCTCCGATGTGCACCGCATCGACGAGATCGTTCATCGCGAGTTCGCCTGGGCCGAGCACTCGGCCCACAGCGACGGCTACTCGCTGGCCGCCACCAACGCCTTCGCCCACCTGAGCCAGGCCGGCCGGTACCACGAGTACGTGCACGGCATCCATGCCTACCTGCACCTCAAGCACCTGGCCGGGCAGTACGAGCCGGAGGAGGCCAACCTGCTCGCCGCCCTGGAGCGCATCCGCGATCACCTGTTCCGCCGCCGCGGTCTGACCGTGGCCATCACCGCCGAGGCGGCCGACATCGAGCGGTTCCGCGTCCTCGGCGCGGCCACGGTGAACAGCCTCGCCGACCAGGCAGTCACCCCCGTGCAGCCGGAGTTCCGCCTCGGCGCCCGCACCCGGGCCTGCACCACCTCGGCGGAAATCGTCTACAACGTCCAGGCCTGCACCCTGTTCCCCGGCCCGGAGGCCTACAACGGCCGCTTCGAGGTGCTCCGCACCTGGCTGTCCCGGGATTACCTGTGGAACACGGTGCGCCAGAAGAACGGGGCCTACGGCTGTTTCATCCAGTTCAACCACCTGAGCGGCAACTTCGGCATGGTCAGCTACCGCGACCCGCAGGTGCGCCGCACCTACGAGGCCTACGAGGCCCTGCCGGCGGTTGTCAGCGAGATGGAGGTGGGGGCGGAACTGCTCGACCAGCTGGTCATCGGCGCCTACGGCAGTTGCGTGCCCCACCTGGGCCCGGCCGCCCGGGGTGCGGCGGCCCGCAACGACTACCTGTGCGGCATCACTCCGGCCTTCCGGCGGCAGCGGCTGGCCGAACTGCTGGCCACCACCGCCGAGGACCTGCGCGGGTTCGCGCCGCTGTTCGCGGCTTTGGCGGAGAATCGCTGCCGGACCACCCTGGGCAGCGCGGCCCGGATCGACCAGGACCGGGATCTGTTCGAGCAGCGAACCGAGTTGTGAGCCCAAACACTCACTTGCTCGGGGTCGAGAGCCGGTCCACCACCCGGCCGTAGTACTCGCCGTCTTCCCCGAGCTGCAGTGAGCGGCCCGTGCGGTTCTCCAGCCGGGTCCTGAGGCAGGCGATGCGCCGCAGTTGGCGGATCTTTTCCCGTTCGTCGGCGCACTGCGGCAGCAGTTCCTCGAGCCGGGTGATCTCCCGGTGTATGGCCACCTCCTCGGGCACGTAGCCCGCGTTTTTGAGCAGCCGGTAGGCCATGCGCAGGTCGGCGGGCACGCCGGCCAGGTCGTCCGGCGGCAGCGGCTTGTTTTTCCAGTGACTCAGGTCCGGCAGGGTTCCTTCCGTGATCGCCTGCTGGATCTTGCGTTCTGCTATGGCCTGGATGCAGGAGAACATGCCACCCTCCCGGGTTCTGATTGCTTGTGCCGCCCCGGTCCGGGTATCATCGGCGCCACGGTCCGCAGCGCCCCGTCCCCTTCAATGCCACAAGGAGGCCCCAATGAAGACAGCTGTGCTCACCCTCGCCCTCACCCTCGTGATCGGCCGGTGCCCGGCCCTGGCCGAGAACCTGCCCTGGGAAACCAGGTTGCCCTTCAAGGCGGCAACCATCACCTATGCCCTGCAGGGCACGGAAGAGGGCGAAGAGAAGCTCTTTATAAAAGATTACGGGAAGATACGATCCAAACACCGCACCTCGGCGACCTCCGTCATGGGCAGCGGCACCACCACCAGGACCATCGAGATCACCGATGCGGACTGGGTGACGACCTATGACCTGGACCAGCGGACCGGCACCCGGGTCAGCAACCCCGCCAAACTGTACCGGGAAGAATACACCAGGCTCAGTGACAGTGAAAAGCGCAATGTGGAAAAGAACGCCGATCAACTTGGCGGCGCCATGATGGGCCAGTTCGGCGGTTCGGTCAAGCAGAGCACTACCAGGATTCTCGGCTACGACGCCGACGTCACCTCGGTGGGCAACCTGTCCACGGTCTACCTGCTGCGCGGCACCGACCTGGTGCTGCGCTCCGAGATGTCGATCCTGGGGATGCGCAGCACGGTCGAGGCCACGGCCATCGACACCAAAACCCCGGTGACGGCCTCGGCCTTCGCCCCGCCCGCCGGCATCACCGCTGCCATCGACCGGGAAAGCGAGGAGATGATGACCCAGACCGTGCGCCAGATGATGGCCACCCTGAAGAGTCCGGAAGGGATCGAGTCGCTCAAGAAGCAGGCGGGCGGCCTGCTCCCCGCCGGCCTGCCCCGGTCCCTGGAAAAGGGCGTCCCCGCTTCCGGGGAGGAGCAGGAGCAGATGCGGCGGGAGATGGAGCAGGGGTTGGAGATGCTCAAGCAGATGCTGCCGCAGAAGTGACGGCGAGAGCCGGCAGGATGACCACGCAAAAAGCCCCCGGAGCTGACCTCGCTCCGGGGGCTTTTTGTGTCAGCCTTTCTGCAGCACCGTGTCCCGGAGAAAGTCGCGGTCGTTCTTGTCCGGGTAGTCGAGGATGTAGTGCAGGCCGCGGGACTCCTTGCGCCGGCTGGCGCTCTGCACGATCAGTTCCGCCACCACCGCCAGGTTGCGCAGTTCCACCAGGTCCGGGGTGAGCAGGTAATCGTAAAAGTGGTCCTTGATCTCCTGGAGCATCCAGGTGAGGCGGTTCTGCATGAGTTCCAGCCGTTTTGTCCGGCGGACAATGCCCACGTAGTTCCACATGAGTTGGCGCACCTGGTCCCAGTTGTGCTTGACCAGCACCGACTCGTCGAGTACCGCGGCCCCGCCGGTGCGCCAGTCATCCACCCGCAGGCGGGGCAGGTTGCGGACCTCGGCGATGTGGTCCTGCAGCCAGAGCGCGCCCCGGTGGGCAAAGACCACCGCCTCGAGCAGGGAGTTGCTGGCCAGCCGGTTGGCTCCGTGCAGGCCGGTGCAGGCGGTTTCGCCAAAGGCGAGCAGGTTGCCGAGCGAGGTCCGCCCCCATTCGTCCACGAGCACGCCGCCGCACATGTAGTGGGCCGCCGGCACCACCGGTATGGGCTTGATGGTCAGGTCCACGCCGTACTGCTTGCAGGTCTGGTAGATATTGGGGAACCGCTCCATGAGAAAACGGGCCGGCTTGTGGGTGATGTCGAGGAACACGCAGTCTGCGCCGCTCGCCTTCATCTCCGCGTCGATGCCCCGGGCCACCGCATCGCGGGTGGCCAGGTCGCCGCGCGCGTCATACTTCGTCATGAAGGCTTGGCCCTGCTGGTTGACAAGCACCCCGCCCTCGCCGCGCACCGCCTCGGAGATGAGGAAGTTTTTCGCCTCGCGGTTGAAGAAGCAGGTCGGGTGAAACTGGATGAACTCCAGGTTGGCCACCCGGGCCCCGGCCCGGTAGGCCATGGCCACGCCGTCACCGGTGGCGATGTCCGGGTTGGTGGTGTACAGGTAGACCTTGCCGCACCCGCCGGTGCACAGCACGGTCACCCCGGCCAGGCGGGTCTCCACCTCGCCGGTGATGCGGTTGAGCACGTACGCCCCCAGGCAGCGGTCCCCCTCCTGCCGCTCACGGCCACGCGCCTTGGATTCGATGAGCAGGTCGATGGCCAGGTGGTTCTCCAGCACCTCGATGTTCGGATGTTGGGCGATCTGCGCCAGCAGGGCCCGCTCGATCTCCTTGCCGGTGAGGTCGGAGGCGTGCGCTACCCGGCGGGTGGAGTGGCCGCCCTCCATGCCGAGATCGAACTCCTCGCCGTGCTCCCCCTTCTGAAAGCGCACCCCGAACTCGACCAGTTCACGGACCCGGGCCGGCCCCTCGGAGGTGACGATACGGACGATTGCCTCGTTGCACAGGCCGTCACCGGAGACCAGGGTGTCGTTCACATGGGCCTCGACGGAATCCTCCACCGACAGGACCGCCGCCACCCCGCCCTGGGCCAGATTGGTCGCCGAGTCCGCCTTCTTTTTCTTGGTGATCAGCGTGACCCGGGAAAACCGGGCCACCTTGAGGGCGAACGAGAGCCCGGACACGCCGCTGCCGATGATGAGTACGTCACTGTATGCCGTCATACCTGCGCCCCGCATGGCCATGTTTCACGTGAAACATGGGGAAAGTGATGGACGAACGAGAGAACAGTTCACTGGAAAGCGGGAGTATAGTATACTCGGCCAATGTTTCATCAAGAAAGAGTTTGCAGGAGTACTTTGTTTTGAATGCAAGAATTGTGGCCCTGGCCAACCAGAAAGGCGGTGTCGGCAAGACGACCACCGCCCTCAACCTCGCCGCCGTGCTCGCCTCCCGAGGAAAAAAGGTCCTGCTGGTCGATTCCGACCCGCAGGGCAACGCCTCCAGCGGTGTGGGCGTGTTCCGGACGAGTGAGGACCGGAATATCTACAGCTGCTACACTGGCGCCAAAGAGGCGCGGGACTGTATCCTGCCCACCGGGCAGAAGAACCTGTTCATCCTGCCGGCCTCCATCGACCTGGTCGGGGTCGAGGTGGAACTGATCAGCCAGGAACAACGGGAGAAACGGCTCAAGCAGATCCTCCGGCCATTGCGCGAGTCCTACCACTACATCCTCATCGACTGCCCGCCCTCGCTGGGCATCCTCACCATTAACAGCCTGACCGCGGCCGACTCGGTGCTCGTGCCCATGCAGTGCGAATACTTCGCCCTGGAGGGACTGGCGCAGCTGGTTCAGACCATCCGCAAGGTGAAGAAGACCCTCAACCGCGACCTGTTCATCGAGGGACTGCTGCTGACCATGTACGACCGCAGAAACCGGCTGACCCACTCGGTGGCCAGCGAGATCCAGAACCATTTCGGCGACCAGGTGTACAAGACGGTGATCCCGCGCAACGTCCGCCTGAGCGAAAGCCCGAGCCACGGCCAGACCATCATCGAGTACGATGCCAACTGCAGCGGCGCCAAGGCCTACCGGCAACTGGGCGGTGAGTTCCTCAAGCGGGCACGGGCGGAGGCTTGAGATGAGCACCAAGAACGTGTTGGGTCGAGGCGTGGGGGCACTCCTCCCGGAGGATGCCGCGGAGGCCGAAGAGAAATTTTTCCTGTGCGATATCGAAAAGATATCTGCCAATCCGCACCAGCCGCGCAGCTATTTCGACGAAGACAAGCTGCAGCAGCTGGCCGATTCGATCCGCGAGAAGGGGATCATCCAGCCCCTGCTGGTCACCCGGGGCAAGGGCAACCGCTACACCCTGGTGGCGGGTGAACGCCGGTTGCGCGCTGCCAGCCTGGCCGGGCTGGACGAGGTGCCGGTGGTGCTCATGGACCAGGGCTCGGCCAATGAGAGCCTGGAGTTGGCCCTCATCGAGAACATCCAGCGCCACGACCTCAACCCCATCGAGGAGGCCGCCGCCTACGCGCGCCTGATGGACGAGTTTCACCTCACCCAGGAGGAGGTAGCGCGCAAGGTGGGCCGCCAGCGCTCGACCGTCACCAATGTTCTGCGCCTGCTCGCCCTGCCGCCCGCCCTGCAGGAGGATGTCGCCCGCGGCCGGATCAGCGAGGGCCACGCCCGGGTGCTGCTGCGCCTCAAGGATGAGCCCGAGCGGCTGCAGGAGGTGCGCGACCGCATCGTCAACGAGGAATTGTCGGTGCGCGCGGTGGAACGACTGTGCCGTCAGCAACCGGCCGGACAGGCACCGGCTCGCCGCGAAGCGCCATCCGCGGCCCCCTCCGGGGAACTGCCGCCGACCTATTGTGCCGCCGTGGTCAACCAGCTGACCAACCACCTGAACGCCAAGGTGCGCCTCGTCCAGCAGGGACAGCGCGGCCGGTTGGAGATCGAGTACTACTCGAGCGACGACCTCGACCGGCTCATCGGCCTGCTCAGCCCGTGAAACGCGGGCCTGCGGCCGGACAGACACCGTCTCCGCCCGGGCGGCGACCGACCCGCCGGCACGGGCTGCGCCGAACCCCGCTTTTCCTCCTCCTGTTCTTCCTGCTTCTCCTGATGATCGGCATCGCGGTCGGCGAACCGGCGCGGGTACTCGAGCAGGCCCGCACCGTCTGCCTGGAGTGCATCGGCGTCGGCTGACCATGGAACGTGTGCGGAAGGTGGTGCAGGCCCTGTGGGTGTTCCTGGCCAACGGCTTCTGGGGCTTCCCGGTCACCGGCACCCTCTACCAGGGTCCCCTCAAGGTGGTCTGCTCGCCGGGGCTCAACTGTTATTCCTGCCCCGCGGCCACCACCTTCTGTCCCATCGGCAGCCTGCAGCAGCTGCTGCTCGGCGTTCGCCTCTCCCTGCAGAACGGCCAACTGCTGCTCGGCACCTACGTGCTCGGCTGTATGGGGCTGCTCGGCACCCTGTTCGGCCGGTTCATCTGCGGCTGGGCCTGCCCCTTCGGACTGCTCCAGGAACTGCTCTACGCCATTCCCACCCGCAAGTACCGCCTGCCGCCACTGTTCCGCTTCGGCAAATACCTCTGCCTGGTTCTACTTGTCATTGTCCTGCCGCTCACCCTGGTCGACAGCTTCGGCCTCGGTCGCCCCTGGTTCTGCAAGGCCGTCTGCCCGGCCGGCACCCTCGAGGCCGGCATCCCCATGCTGCTGCTCATGCCGGAGCTGCGCACGCTCACCGGCTGGCTGTTTGCGGGAAAATTGGCGGTGCTCGCCGCGGTGCTTCTCTGGAGTATACCGGTGTCGCGGCCGTTTTGTCGTGCGCTCTGCCCGCTGGGCGCCTTTTACGGCCTGTTCAACCGGGTCAGCCTGATTAGGTTGAAATTTTCAGCGGATGCCTGTACTACATGTGGCGCCTGCCATGCCGTCTGCCCGGTGGGCATCCGCTTCAACGAGACGCCGGCGAGCAGCGAGTGCATCCGCTGCCTGAGGTGCATGACCCAGGCCTGCAAGTTCAACGCGATCTCCCTGGACCTGGCCGGCCTGACCCTGGCCGGCGGACCGACTCTCCCCGAAAAACCCAGCCCGCGAACCACTGTCCCATGAACCGAAGAACACAGACCATCCTGACCGTCGCCGCCTGGTGCTGCCTGGTGTTTGCACCGGCCGCTGCTCTGGCGGAAATGGTCGCCGTCGCCGGCGAGGACGTGAACATGCGCTCCGGCCCGGGCACCAAGAACGAGGTACTCTGGAAGGTGGGCACCGGCTTCCCCCTCGAGGTGGTCAAGCGCTCCGCTGACTGGCTGCAGGTGAAAGACTTCGAGGGCAGCACCGGCTGGGTCCAGAAAAACACCGTCAACACCACCCGGCATGTGGTGGTCCGGGCCAACAAGGGCACGGACAACACCATCAACGTGCGCAAGGAGCCGAGCCGCAAGGCCGAGGTCGTGGCCCAGGCGAGGTACGGGGTTGTGTTCAAGAAACTCGGCAACAAGGGCGATTGGGTGCGGGTGGAGCACGGCGAGGGTGTCACCGGCTGGATCGAAAAAAGCCTGCTGTGGGGGCTCTGAACCCATGGACGAGGCCCCGTACAACCCTGGCGCAGCGACCCGATGGGACCGGTCCGGCTCCGGCGGAGCGGAGTCGTCGCGGCCCGCGCCGGAAGCAGCCGGTCCGCGCAGCATCGACGGGACCGACACTGCGGCCATGATGCCGGACAAGCAGCTCATCAAGCTGCGCTTCGAACAGGCGGCCGCCACTTACGAGGAGCAGGCCCAGGTGCAGCTGCTGGTGGCGGACCGGCTGCTTGCCCTGCTCGCCTCGGCCGTGCCCGGAGCCACCCCGGCGCGTATCCTGGAGATCGGCTGCTGCACCGGGCTGCTCACCGAAAAGATCATCGACCGGTTCCCGGAGGTGGCCCAGCTCACGGTGAGCGACCTGGTCGACGCCTTCGAGCAGTGCGTGGACCGCAAGGTGGGCCGGCTTTCCGGCCGGGTCCTGTTCCTGGCGGGCGACATCGAGACAGTGGAGTTGCCCTGCCGCTATGACCTGATCATCAGTTCCTCGACCCTGCAGTGGGTGCACGACCTGCCCCGCCTCTGCCGCAAGCTGGCCAACCACCTCACCCCGGACGGCACCCTGGCCCTGGCCCTGTACGGCCGGGAGAACCTGCGCGAGATTCGCGCCGTGACCGGTCTCGGCCTGCGCTACATGGACCTGGAGCAGTTGATGGCCGTGGTCGGGACGGATTTCGAACTGCGCGCGGCCGAGCAGTCGCGCGAGACCCTCTGGTTCCCCGACCCCATCTCGGTACTCCACCACCTGCGCGCCACCGGCGTCAACGCGATCGGTCAGCAGCGGACCTGGACCCGCCGCCAGCTGAACGGTTTTCTGGCGGAATACGGCCAGCGTTTTTCAGGCCCGCGCGGGGTGCACCTCACCTATCACCCGATGTATATCGTCGCCCGACCCCGCCGCCGATAAGACGGCGGCCGTCGCACGGCCGGCGCAGGACAGTGCAGGACACCATCATGACCGTACCCCAGTACACCATCGCCGTGGGCGGCATCGACACGGATGCCGGCAAATCCGTGGTCACCGGCCTGCTGGCCCGCCACCTGCTCGACCAGGGAAAGGCCGTGACCACCCTCAAGCTCGTGCAGACCGGCTGTACCGGCATGGCCGAGGATATCGTCCAGCACCGGCGGCTCATGGGCCAGGCCCTGACCGATTGGGACCGGGACGGGACCACCTGTCCGTACGTGTTCCCCTTTCCGGCTTCGCCCCTGCTGGCCGCCCGCATGGCCGGCGCGACGATCGACACGGCCGTGCTCGACCGCTCCATCGAAACCCTGCGCCAGCGGCACGAGTGGCTGCTGGTGGAGGCGGCCGGCGGCCTGCTGGTGCCGCTGCAGGAACACCTCCTCCTGCTCGACTACCTTGCCGCGAAACAACTCCCCCTGATTCTCGTCACTTCGCCGCGGCTCGGCTCCATCAACCACACCCGCCTCAGCCTGGAGGCGCTCCGCGCCCGATCTGTGCCCCTGGTCGGGCTGGTGTACAACCTGCACGGTGACCATCCCCGGGAGATCGTTCAGGACACCCTCGCCGAATGCCGCAAGGCCCTGGCCGACTACGGCTTCGCCCCCAACCTGGTCATCCTTCCCGATCTGGCCGAAAGCAATGCGGCCGCCTGGCCGGTGCTGGTGCAGGCGGTTCGCGATCTCTGTGCCTGATTGGACCGACTGCCTCGCGTTCGATCCGATCGCGGCCAGACCCGTTGCGGCCGGCAGGCCCGGCGACCGCCCGGGAAAAGAGTTGCAACACCACCATCGATGGTGTAGAAATTTTTGCTTGCCCAACCGCTCAACAACCGTGTCGGGGCGTAGCGCAGCCTGGTTAGCGCGCCTGCCTTGGGAGCAGGAGGTCGGGCGTTCGAATCGCCCCGCCCCGACCAGTGATATCAAAGGGTTAGCTTTTTAAGCTAACCCTTTTTTATTCAATAAGTGCAAAATAAGTGCAGCCGCTGTTTGCCTTCCCGCCACCCGGATTCCCTCCGCCTCCCGATACCGACAGAGGTCGGTTTCGTCTTTTCCGGTTCGTTCCTTTCCTGAACGGTCATTGAGCCCCATTCCCTGGGTCCATTCCTGATTGTCCGTGGTTCTGCCGCGTCCTGCTTCGTCCAACAATGTCGCCCCTGTTGGCCGGTCCGCCGGGAACAGTTCCCGCCTAGCTTGCCGTGCCTGTGCGAAACGCACTTCCCTGTCTGGCCACCTCTCCCGTCAGCATGAACAGAGCCGAGCGCGGCTCCTTCCTGGAAGGGTCGTCAGAAAAAAAAACCAGCCCAAAATTTATACAAACGCAGCTCTCCCAGTCATTTCCACCGGTTTTTGGAAGCCGTTCCCAAGATCGGAAAAAATATTTTTAGGAAAAAGCGAGCCTTTATCGTACCATTTTAGAACACAATCAACCTGTTATGAAATCAACCGCACACGACCCGACAGCCAGCCTCGTTGCCATCTCTGCAAGCCGGATTTGGGCATTCCAGGTAATGCTATCCGGTCACACTGCTGATGATGGAGGGTGACGGCTTGGTCGAAATGAAAAAGAATGTTCGCGAAATTAGGCCCATCGAGCTAGCAGCCAATTTAAAGATCCTGATCGATTGAGGCGGACGTAATGACGACTCAAAAATCCTCCAGTCAAAACATCTTCGTCGAGCCACGGAAGCGCCTGATTGATTGGGTGCGCAAGCAACTGATTGGGCCTCCCGATTCCCTGGGAGACGGTCCGGATATCGTTGGTGTTTTGCCTACGGAACGTTTTCCCGTTGGGGCGCTGTATCCCATTTCTCCTGCCGGAGAAGGTATCGATCCCGCCATCGATGATGGAGCCGAGGATGATGTCCTCCCCAACACAGCAGGAGAAACAGAAGAAGAGCCATCCGTTGTGCGGCGCTATATACCGCCCTCATCAATGGGGTTCTCCTTTTTCATCGAAGGCGAGGATATTCGCTTTCAAGTTATGTGCAGTGCTGTCTGTTACGAAAAAACCAAGCAAGACGAGCGTGGGAGGGGCAAAAATGACTGGACACGCAAAAAACTAGTCACGGGAATTGGTGAAAACGAAGAGTTTGTCAACATACCCTGCCCATTGAAAAATTCACGCCAAAGCTTTGAGAGACTCGATGGCCACGCACGCCTGGACGTCGAGTGGCGGCGTTTCGCCAGCGGCTGGATTGTGACGATTTCTCTCTGCAACTCGAATGAAGTCCAAAACGAAGGTGAGAAGCCCAGAAATTTTATCTTCGAACGCGCTAAAAAGACTTTGTTCGAAGCGTCCCTGAGCTGCGTGATCGACGCCGGTGTGGTGGGCTCCTATCCACGCGTGGATCGAAGTCTACTCGACGAAGAAGAGCAAGAGATCGAGTTGCAATACACCCGTCGGCATGTCTATGCCATCGGTCATGGTTGTGCTGCTGGGTGGAAAGTCGATATCGATAATAAAGTGACAGAGATTTATTCAGATACGATGCCGGCGGTAGAAGTGCCGCAGATGACTGCTGAGACAGGCGAGAGCGGCGATCCGGTCCTCTCGTTTGCAAGGCTGTCTGCTTTAGACGACACACACGCAAGCATTCAGGCTGAACTAACTGCCTTCGTGGATGGATACGCCAAGTGGGTTTCCGAGCAAGACCAAAGTATCTCTGAGCAATCAGCGGACGATCGCGCTGCGGCTGAGCGCATCGTGAAGTGCATGCTTGCCGCAGTCTCGCGCATGCGCACCGGGCTGAATCTGCTGAGCAAGGATGCGCGGGTACGACTGGCCTTCTCCCTTGCCAATTGTGCCATGCTGGATCAGATGCGCCAGAACGACAGGCTGCAAGGCAGGTCCCGCAATGACGATGACCTCCGCTGGCGTCCTTTCCAGTTGGCGTTTTTGCTGGCTACCCTGGAATCCGCCGCAAATCCGGAAAGCGACTTCCGCGACATGCTTGACCTGATCTGGTTTCCGACCGGCGGTGGCAAGACAGAGGCCTATCTCGGCTTGATCGCATTCCAGATCGCACTGAGGCGCCTGCGCCACCCTGACACAGGGGGCGGGACGACGGTCTTGATGCGGTACACCTTGCGCCTCTTGACGCGCGATCAATTTATCCGCGCTACGCGCTTGATCTGCGCGCTGGAATTAATTCGCCGTGGGCGCGATGATCTCGGCACAGAGCCGATCTCTGTCGGCATGTGGGTTGGCGATGCCACCAGTCCGAATACCTTCCGGAAGGCCGCGAATCTTGTGGCAAGATCCTGCACGACTGGCAACATACCCGCCTTGGTGCTCGACCATTGCCCTTGGTGTGGCGATGTTTTTACGGCGAAACGCAATTACGACAGCACGGAACAGCGCTTTCATTTCTTATGTAGCAATACTGATTGCGGTTTCGGTTCTTCAACCACTGGCAGGCTGCCATGTAACGTCGTCGATGAGGCCTTGTATGCCGAACCGCCGACCATGCTCATCGCTACCGTGGACAAATTTGCCCGACTGACCTGGGAAGAGCGCGCCAACGCCTTCTTCGGCGGAATGCAGCATCTGCCGCCAGAACTCATCATCCAGGATGAGTTGCACCTGATTGCGGGTGCACTCGGTTCCGTGGCTGGACTGTATGAAGCGGCCGTAGATACCGTCGTGCAATCGCGTGGCTTGTGTCCGAAATACATCGCCTCAACCGCCACCATCCGCATGGCGAAACAACAGGTCAAACGGCTATATGGCCGCGATGTGGCCGTATTTCCGCCGCCAGGCCTGAACTGCGACGACTCCTTCTTTGCCAGAACCGTGCCTTTGACCCAGCGCCCGGGCCGCATGTATGTTGGTTTTCTGGCACCCATGCTGAACCGCCAAACGTGCATGGCGCCGCTCGCCGCCGCCCTTTTGCTGGCCCCGAACGTCTTGTTTGAAAGCGAACAAGATCAGCATGATTTACTGGACGCCTGGTGGACACAAATAGTGTACCACGGCAGCCTGAAGGGCGTGGGCAACAGTCATACTGCGTTTGCCAGTGCCGTTCGGGACTTCATGCAATTGTTGCAGCCCAAACCCGGCAATGACAACCGGGCGACGCCCAGCATTGCCCAGCTGACGAGTCTGCAAACTGCCGAAGAAAATGCGGACATTTTCGCCAGACTAAACAAGAAGCACAATGAAGAGGGCTGCCTGGATGCGGTGCTGGCCACCAATATGATTTCAGTCGGGTTGGATGTGGAGCGACTGGGCCTGATGATCATTAACGGCCAGCCTCTGACCACAGCGGAATACATCCAAGCCAGCAGTCGCGTGGGGCGAAAAAAAGTTCCCGGCGTGGTATTCGCCAACTATTATCGCGACCAGGCTCGCAGTCTGTCGCACTACGAAAGCTTTCGTCCGTACCACGACGCGTTCTATCGCTTCGTTGAACCCACCAGCGTCACTCCCTATACATATCAGGCGAGAATGCGTGCCCTGCATGCGGCATTGGTCATCGTCATCCGCCACGCAGGGAAGGGAATGCTGGGAAACGAGAATGCAGGCGATTTCGATCCGAGTGACGCGCTGATTGCAAAGACCATTCTCCGCCTGAAGCAACGTTGCAATCAATCCGTTTCAGAGAATCCTGACGAAGTGAGTGCGCATATCGACACCCTTGTCAGGGATTGGCAAGATGAAGTCGAACGTTGTCGCGATGCTCGCAGGAAATTAGACTATCAGGTTTCAGTTCGAGACACCGGGCGAGATCGTTTGCTCCGCAACCACGATGACTGCATTCGTGCCCTATGGCCGACATTGCAATCGTTGCGCAATGTCGAAAAGAGTGCATTGCTCAAGGCATTCTAACCTATGTCCAATGAATTGATACCAGTGCGCCTGTCGCATGTACTGGGCCAAAGCGGCGTCGGCGCGATTGTCCGTGGCGCGAATGGCTTGGTGGTGGTCCAGGACACCCGTCAGTGGACCGATCGCCAAGGTGAACCTGCCGGTGAGCCTATTCATTACGTCGAGCGCGTCCGTGCCGCGCTGGAAATTTCACAAGCGCTGTGCAAGCCGCCTGTTGCCAGAGAGTTGGCCAAAGGCCAGATCGATGGCGCCTGTTTGCCGGCAACACGTTTTCCGTCCTGGATGCGCTGCCCGAGTTGCGGCTCGCTCTACCTGCGCCCGTGGAGAGACACGCCAAATGAAGACAGATCACATAGCCGCTGCCCGAGATGTGAAAACAAGCCCAGATTGGAGCAGGTCACCTGGGTCTTGGCCCACCCGACTGGATATCTGGCCGATGTGCCATGGTGTTTTCTTGCCCATCGAGAGGCGCGGGCTCCAGCCCAACAAAACTGCAAGATACGCGACCAACTTCGATTGATCGACCGTGGCTACGAACAGCGCATCTTGCGTTGTGCCGCATGCGGTGCCGAGACCCAGTTTTGCGGCGATGAACGACTACCGTTCGGCCAGCAACAGATGCAGCCATGGACAAGGGATGATATTGCGCCACCCCATGTCGCTCCCCCCGGTGACGCCGATGAAGGCAGGCAAAACCTGGCCCAAGTGCTGGCGATTAATGACACCCGCGCCTATGCCCCCGAAGTGGTGTCCGTGCTGATCATCCCGCCGGAAGCCCGCGTGTGCAAGGGCACGGTCGTTGATCGCCTCTATCGGAATTCAGCTGACCGCAGAAAAATTGATAGAGCCAGGACATCATTGACCAAAAGGTCTGAAATCCAAAAAATGGCAACCAAGTACCAATGCCAACAACAGGATATCGAGGCAGCATTGTCTGATCTGGAGCGCGGCTATCCCTTGTATGGCGAAAACTTCACGCCAGGACAATTACGGGAAAGCGAGTTCGAAGCCTTTCTGGAAGTGCTTCCAGATCGGCGCGTTGACGAAGACTTTGTCACGCGAAACAAGAGTTACGAATGGCACGCTTTGGAAGCCGCCGATGACCTGAGCGCAGAGTCAAAAACCAT
>Ga0265295_1005636_pt1 | contig 15748 bp, 8 predicted proteins | sample Munlansysbiofilm_FD_192503 | JGI IMG/M metagenome (GOLD analysis project Ga0265295, IMG submission 192503) | Leachate microbial communities from a municipal landfill in Southern Ontario, Canada - Methane capture system biofilm | ecosystem: Engineered > Solid waste > Landfill > Unclassified ... | reverse complement strand
GCGTGCGCCAGAGGTGTGAGCGCAATGGTGCGCCTTCCCGGTTGTCCGCAATACTGGGTCACCTGCGATCCATTTCGAAGGCCGACTTTCTTATCTGGGGCGGCGGCAATATGCTGCAGGACCAATCCAGCGCACTGGACGTTCCCTATCACCTGATCGACGTGTTCTGGGCAAGGATGCTCGGCATCCCCGTCATTCTGTTCGGCGTGGAGATCGGTCCCATAACTACGAAACTTGGATCGCTGTTCTCGATGAAGGGGATGAAAGCCGTCGATCTTATTCTGATCAGAAACGGAAGATCTGAAAGGGTCCTCAAGAAGATCGGCGTAAGAAACCCCAATATCCATGTCACCGCCGACCCCGCATTCCTCGTTGCACCTGACGATCGAGCCTTCGCCCGAGTAAGGGATAAATACGGAATCCAGGATCACAGACCGATTATCGGCGTTGCTCCCAGAAAAGCTTTCTATAAGACCAGCGGATTGGTGCCCGCCACAGTGCGAATGAAACTGAAGATGATGCCGCATGAATTTCACTCGAAATTCCTCTCGTTCAAACGCAGAATGGCCCAGATCTGCGATCACCTCGCCAACCGCTTTGACGCCCAGATACTCTTCATGCCCATGGATGTGTCGGGGAACGCCAGGGATGATCTGGTGTGCAAGGAAATCATCGACTTGATGACGCGAAAGGAGCACGCGATCTTCATCGAGCCCGGCTTGACCGCTTCGGAAATGACGGCTCTGATCGAGCACCTGGACCTGGTTGTATCACAACGACTGCACGCGCTCATTCTATCCTGCAGCATGAACACACCCATGATCGGCATAGCGTCCAAAGGCGCGGAAGACAAGTGCAGAGTCTTCATGCAGGATATCGGCCAGGAAGATCTATGCATGGATATTGAATCGATCATAGACGAAAGCCATGCGGACAACCTCTATCGGGTCATCGAAGGAGTCTGGGAAAGCCGGCGGGAGATCAAACAAAAGCTGAAGCCCAAAGCGGATGAGCTCCGGGCGAAATCTATGGAGAATGTCAATCTGTTGAATCACTACCTGCGCTCTCGATTGAAGGAGACTGCTTATGTGCGGAATTTGTGGGTTCACCGGTCCACGCGATGACGTTCTGCTGGACGGTATGACCGACATCATGGCCCATAGAGGCCCGAACGATCGGGGAGTATTCATTTGCGACGATGTCTCTCTGGGTCACAGAAGGCTCAGCATCATCGACCTCTCAGGCGGCAGGCAGCCGATATTCAATGAAGACGGCAGTGTTTGCATCGTCTATAACGGTGAGATCTACAATCACCTGGGGCTCAGAAGAGAGCTCGAACAAAAAGGCCACCGGTTCCGAACGAAATCGGACACCGAAGTCATCGTGCACCTGTACGAGGAGATGGGGTCCCGGTGCGTGGAGAGGCTGAACGGAATGTTCGCATTCGGGATATGGGATGGGAGAAAGAAGAGGCTGTTTCTTGCCAGAGACCGATTGGGGATAAAGCCGTTGTATTACGCCGAGACGGGAGGCAGGTTTCTGTTTGCTTCAGAAATCAAGTCGCTGCTGCAGTTTTCGGGCATACGGAGACAAATCAGCTATCAGGCCCTGGACCAGGTTCTGACATTCTCGTGTGTTTCAGGTCGTGAAACCATATTCCAGGGTATTTACAGGCTGGAGCCCGGGCATGTATTGACATACGAAGAGGAAAAACCGAAAGTGAGACGATACTGGCGGTATCGTCCCGAAGCGGATTATAGAAAGAAGGAAGAGGACTTTGTCGAAGAGATCCTGTACCTGCTTGAAGATGCGGTAAAGATTCGGCTGATGAGCGAGGTCCCTCTGGGAGCGACACTTTCCGGCGGATTGGACTCCAGCGCCGTGGTCGCTTTCATGAGCAAGGCTCTGGATAAGCCCGTAAGGACATTCAGTGTCGGCTTCAATGAAGCTGACGATGAACTGCCTTATGCAAAGATTGTTGCGGATCGCTTCAGAACGGAGCACTCCGAATACATCGTAAGGTACGATGAAATCGATGAAATTCTGCCTGAAATCGTCTGGCACCTCGAAGACCCCATTCCCACGGGCGCCATAATCCCAACCTATTTCTATTCCAAAGCCATCAAAGGCGATACGACGGTCACCCTCATCGGTGAGGGCTCCGATGAATTGTTTGCGGGATACAAGCGCTTCAAATACATGTCTCCACTGTTCAGTCCGATCCCGAACCGGATCAAGAATTACGCCTACCTGTCCAATATCGGCTCCCTTTCGCAAAGGCTGAAGAACGCGCTCCTTACCCCGGACCTGAGAAAGGAAATCGACACCCTCAGCACGCTCGACCACTATCATGCCTACTTCCAAAACGGCGTCAACAGACTGGACAGCAGCCTGGCGTTTGACCTCGAAAGGGTGCTGCCCGAATACCATCTCATGAGAATCGATAAGCTGACCATGTGCCACTCGATCGAAGCCAGAGTCCCTTTCCTCGATTACCGCCTGGTCGAGCTCGCCGCCACGATTCCCTCAAAGTTCAAGATCAAACGATTCAATGAAAAGCACATCCTGAGAAAGTGCCTCGACAGGACGCTCCCGGAAGTGATCGTCAATCGAAAGAAAAGGGGGCTCAATACACCCATTCATTCGTGGTTCGACAAAGGGCTCGATCGACTGGTCCGAGTGCTCCTCAGCGAAAAAAGCGTGAAAGACAGAGGCCTGTTCAACGTACATGGCATTGACTACCTGATGAAGAACAGGCGCCATCCGATCTTCGGGAGGCAGTACAGCTTCCATATCTTGAAGTTGTTATACATAGAGTTATGGCACAGCGTTTTCATTGACAATACTGAAAAATATCTCCACTGCCCCCGCAACGAAAGCAATCAACCAAGAATATATCCATAGGGAAGAAAGCGGGTATGGCCTTGTCGCTTGCCTCGACGAGAACCGGTATCCATTCGCTGAAATTCAATGCAGCCTTTCTTGTCTTTTCCAGAACCATGGAGAAGGCGCTGAGATTTGTCTATCTGATGTTTCTTGCGCGCCTGCTCAGCCCTGAAGCGCTTGGCCTGTACAACTACGGCCTCGCATGGTACCTGATATTCCTGCCGCTCGTGTGTTGGGGGCTAGGGGAGCTTCTGGCCATCTATCTTGGAAGAAAACCGAAGAATGCTGAAGAAATCATCGGTGCAACGCTCTCCATAAGGCTTGTGACCACCATCGTTTTTTCTTCTTTGTGCCTCATGGCGGGGCTTTTGTTCAATCAGGACCCTCTTTCAAAATGGGTTATTGGCATCCTCGTCTTTGCCTTGATCGGCCGCAGCTTCGCAATGTGGGGAAGAGCCTGCTTCATCGCTGTCGAGATGTCCCATTATTCCGCTTTCCTTGAAATCGGGTTTCGTTTTGCGGAAGTGACCGCAGGAATGACTTACCTGCTCTTCAATCAAGACATCCTGGTCCTGTGTGCGATTCACTCCGCCTTCTGGATTCTGGAGGGCGCCGTGGCGGTATCGCTCGCACGCAAGAAGCTGAACTTCAGAAAAATACATGTTCCATGGACCGTTGCGCGTACGTACACCCTGCAAGCCCTTCCAATTGCGATAAACATCTTCGTCTTGATCGCCTTTTCCCAGTGCGGGTTTGTCGTTTTGAAATACCTGGCCGACGATGCCCATGCGTTGGGGCTCTACACAGTTGCCTTCCAGCTCGTCGTGAATACCGTGCTCATCACCGAAGCATTCGGACAGGCGGCACTTCCGATCCTCAGCAGAGCAGATGACAGGGGTTCCGGAGAACAAATGCTTTTTCTCGAAGCCATGCTCAAAACATGCCTACTCTTTTCCGCGGCATTAATATGCCTTGTAGTTGTCTATGGGCGCTCCGCAATCCAGCTTTTGTTCGGCAGCGCGTACGCCGATGCTTCCGACGCTCTCCTAATATGCACCGTCTCCATGGCGGCCTATTACGCATTGCCGTTTGCCAACGAGGTGCTCAGAGCCGGATTCAAGCTCGTGCCCATGACCATCAACATCTCGATGGCCATGGCGGTGAACCTGACCGTAAGCATTGCGCTTGTACCCAGTCTGGGCGAAAAAGCACCGGCGCTCGGCCTCGCAGCGGGCTCGATCGTTGCTCTCTGTTTACACATCTTCACCATTCACAGAACGATCCGACCGATCTCGTGGTGGGGCTCCCTGTTCAAGCCAATGCTCATTCTGGTCTTCTCCGTTCTGGCTACCCTGGCGATCAAGCCCAATGGGGCAATCAGCGTCGCCGTGGGACTTACGGTTTTACTTGCCGCCACAGCCGCATTCAGAGTGTTCACACCCAGGGAAGCCGAATCTTTTCTCAGGCTGCTCCCCCGCTCGAGGTAATTCGACATTGTCATATTCAACTCCCTCTCCCCCGATACGGAGGAAAGGGCTTCCTTCTCCCTCTCCCCCGATTCGGGGGAGAGGGTCGGGGTGAGGGGGGACTGTAGCGCTTTCTTATCTCCCCTCACCCTGACCCTCTCCCAGAGGGAGAGGGAACCGTAAGTACCTTCCCAGAGGGAGAGGGAACCGTAAGCCTTCTCTCCCAGAGGGAGAGGGGAATGTGACAATGTCGGGTTAACAGTCCAATCGTCGGACGGTTCGCGGGGCAACCCTCATTCCAAGAGGCAAGTCATGACAAACAACGGCAACTTTCATCTGACTCTCCCTTCGAAAGCCCTCAACTATCGAGCCGCCAGGCTCGGGCTTGTCCGCCCATCCAATCCCATCACACTGACCTATTCAATAACCTCTGCCTGCCAGTCCAGATGCAAGACCTGCAATATCGGCTTGAAGTATCAACTCGATCCAAAGCGAAAAGAAGACGACCTGAAGCTCTCCGAAATAGAAAAAATCTTCCAGAGCCTGGGGAAAATCTATTTCTTCAATATCAGCGGCGGTGAGCCGTTCTTGCGCAAGGATTTGCCCGATATCATGGACCTTGCCTGCCGGCACCTGAAGCCCGGTATCATCCATATACCGACCAATGCCATCGCTTCGGACAGGATTCGCAGCCTGACGTCAGCATGCCTCGAAGTCGTCAATCGCTACAATCCCGGCATTCCTTTCACTGTAAAGCCTTCCATCGATGGAGTAGGCGAAATTCACGACGAAATCCGTGGCGTCAAGGGCAACTTCAAGCAGCTTCAAAAAACGATTGTGCATCTGAAAGAGCTGGAAAAGGAGTATCCGAATTTTCATCTGGAGCTGGGAACCGTTATTTCAAGGTTCAATATGAATCACCTCTCGGAAATTGAAGATTATGTCCATTCGCTGGACGTTCAGAGCTATCGAAACGAGATCGCCGAACAGCGTACCGAATTCTTCAATCTCTCCGATCCCATCACCCCGAACGCACAAACCTACGAAAGGCTCGTAAGGGAGTTTGCCGCGAAGATCCGATCGAACATCAAGCGCAAACGAAAGCTCACCAAGCTTACCGAGTCCCTTCGGCTTGTTTACTATGACCTCGTGATCCGGATACTTCGCGAAAACCGGCAGGTGATTCCATGCCTGGCAGGAATCTCGAATGTCCACATCAATTTTGACGGCGGGGTGTGGCCCTGCTGCGTCCTGGGCTATTCACAGCCGATGGGCTCACTGAGAGACCAGGGCTACGATTTCCAAAAGATATGGCATTCCGCTCAAGCCAATGGCGTAAGAGAATATATCAGGCGGGGCAACTGTGCCTGTCCGCTGGCAAACCAGGCCTATTCAAACATACTGTGCAGCCCCAGGTATCTCACCGGGGTCATGCTGAATGTTCTGCGGTTCTAACTCGACATTGTCTGATTCAACCCCCTCTCCTCCAAATCGAGGGAGATCATTTCTTTCTCCATCTCCCTTGAGGGCTTACACCCCACTTCGATTCCCCCCTCGAGGGGTACACCCCCCTTTAATTCCCCCCTCGAGGGGGGACTAAGGGGGGTGCCGCTGCAAGGATTGCAGCCGTTTCAAGAGACTTGTCCGCCCCTGAACCCTTGAGGGAGAGGGAAACGTGACAATGTCGAATCAGAACAATCCACCTCGCTCAGCCCATAACTCCACAGGCAGGGATAAACCGAGAGGTCGCCAATGAAAGCCGCCACACAGTCCCAACCCGTTCGCCCCTTTGCGGTTGCCAAAAGCTGGTACCTTTACTCCATTGTTGTTCTGTACCTTTTCGGAGCATTCTCCTTCGGGTCCATGAACCTCGATGTCGATGAGTTCAGTTTCATTCGGGAGCCATACGAGTTGCTGGGAGGTGACTACACGACCGGTTATTTGGCGGAAAGACAATACATTCCGGCCATTCGGTGCATGCTCAAGTCATACTACCTCTACTGGAATTACAGACCCCTCGGAAGCCCCGTCATTGCGGATGAGCACAAAAGGCTATTCAACGAGGAGGAGGAAAAATTTGGATACGTCAAGAAGGAGGTGAAAGATCCGTCCGACCAGACCCTGGACCACTATCGGCGGCGTTTGATCGTACCGGAGCCGGATCGGTTTTATTCACACGGAGCGGGCAAACCACTGCTTCCGGCCCTGCTTTCCATACCCCAGCTGGCCGTCGTCAAGCTCTGGACTTCGAACGGCCCGGATCTGCTGAAATTGCAGTACGAATACTCTTACCATCCAATGTTCATACTGGTAAGGTTCATCCAGATCCTATTCGGGCTGCTCTCGATAATGATCGTTCATTACATACTGGACAGGGAGCTCGGATATAATAAAGCGCTGCTGGGTACTGCAATATTCGCCATCTTCCCCGTGACGATAAAATTCTTTCCCAATATTCATCACGATTCCATCATGATTCCATTCGCAATTCTGGCGGCATACCTTTTTCTTAAAGAAAGATTTGCCCTGGCCGGCGCATCTTTCGGCCTGGCTCTGGCATCGAAAAATGTCGCCATATTCCTGTATGCTGCATTGTTAATCCATATTGCGGTCGAGGGAATGCGATTGCACGCAAATGATTCGCTTATGGAGACCAAAAAATACTTAAAGAACCAGTTGATAGGGCTTTCGGTGTTTTCGTGTGCGGCATTGCTGCTTCTCATCCCATTCGCCAACCCCGTTTCCATGGGAAAAGAAATAATATCGCCGGTTATCCACCGGGAGCACGACGAGCGAAGCAGGGGGTTTTCGGTCATCGAAAGAGTGGAGAGGACGGAGCTCGGAAAGGTCTCCGAGGGGTATACGACAAAAAGACCCGAGATCATGCTCATCAAGAGAGCGCTCCTTTTTGACTATTCTTTTCTTTTCTTCGTCCCGGCCGTCTTCCTCATATACAGGAATGTAAGGACGAAGTACGCGTTGTACTCTTTCTTTGTCCTCCTATTGAGCTACCCGTACGGTATCGTTTTCGAGCCTTTCCTCGACTGCTACAGGAGTCTGCTGTTTTTGCCGTTTTTTTCCATCCTCTGCGTGGACCTGCTCAATGAGAGGTACTTGAAATTCGTACTCTTGGGAGTTGTGATGATCAGCATGATCTATCTCCTCGACCCCATCTCCACTTCAAATGGCCACCCTGATCTGCAGGGCAATTATTATCGAGACCTGCTTCAGTCGATCAAGTTCTAAGAAAGCCGGATAGAAATTCCTTGACATTTCAAGTACTACAACAGCCGCCGTTCCTTCTCTTCTTCAAGTCATGGCGGTTGGTGTATCTGGAACAGAGGAAAGACCCCGATGAAGCCAAAAGTACTGATCCTCTGCCCCCACCTATCAGAAAAGGGAGGCGTGGCATTCTACTATTCCCTTGTAAAAAAGCACTTTGCCTCAAAGAAAGTCGATATCGATTTCTTCCATACGGGGAAACATGGCGAGATAAGCTGGCTGAGCAGGATTTCAAGGAGCCTTGCAGACTTGCTCTCGCTCACGGCCAGCTTCCCCCGTTATGATCTGGTTCTGCTGAACCCCTCTCTCGATCCCAAAGCGGTTATCCGCGATGGGATCCTCCATCTCATGGCCAAAAAAGTCTTCGGTAAGAAAACGATGGTTTTCTTTCGGGGGTGGGCTCCTGAATGTGAGCGTTTCATAGATAAGCATGCGAGAGCACCTGTCCGCTACTTTCTCAATGCCGACAGGGTGATCGTGCTCTCCGGTCGATTCAGGGAAGTGCTGGTTCGCTGGGGCTTTTCTCTCGAACGAATCGTGCTGGAAACGACGACCTTCGAGCATCATGAATTCAATGGATACGAGAAGAGTCCCCTCAAGATGGTGTTTCTTTCCCGTCTGTCGAGAGCGAAAGGATGTCTCGAGGCGATCCAGGCCGTTGAAGTGCTCAGCAGAGAGTTCTCGAATGTGGAGCTGCATGTGATTGGCGATGGGGAATTGACGACGGACCTCAAAGATTATGTGAGACGTTCCAACCTTGGCAATACAGTGCGCTTCGCCGGTTGGCTCGATGGAAAGGAGAAATATCATCTTTTGAGTCAGTGCGGCATTATGATTTACCCCACCAGTTATGGCGAGGGTATGCCGAACTGCGTCCTGGAAGCGATGGGCATGGGAGTTGCCGTAATTACCCGCCCGGTGGGAGGGATTGTAGACGTTCTGGTCGATGGAAAGAACGGGTTTTTGATTGATTCCCTGGACCCCAAAGAGTTCGCCGCAAAGGCCAGGTACTTGATCCAAAACAGGAACGCCTGGCAGACTGTTTCAAATGGAAGCAGACAGCAGGCAATGGAGAACTTCGAAATCAAGAACGTCGTGAAGCGCCTGGAGAGCCTTTTCCTTGAAACGGTACAGTAAAAGTGAGGGGTGGTGATTGGAAGGAATGAGGGAGCCAGGGAATGAAAATGCAATCCAATCGCTCATGGAAGAGCGTGAATTATTCGACATTGTCATGTTCCTCTCTCCCCCTGGGAGAGTCCACTTATCATTCCCTCTCCCAGAGGGAGAGGGGGAAAGAAGTGATCTCCCCCGAATCGGGGGAGAGGGGCTGGATCCGACAATGTCGAATCAGGTCATCTTATTCGGTGACGGAAATCGTCAAATCCACCGGTGGACTGAGTTGGTTCGCGCCGGCAGTGGAAGGATTCTCGTTCGGATCATCCGTCAGGAAGAGCCGGTCCGCCCTTGCGTTGAGCTCGCCGTGGCCGATCTGCAGGGTGTGCTTGCCCGCGCTGAGATTGAACCCGTATTTTCCAGAGCTCTCGCCCGATTCCACTCTCACCCATTCGTAGACGCCGCGCTTGACGGGGTACACTCGATCAAACACCCCGTCCACTCCCACATACATGGCATCGCTGTTCCCGTCCGGTCCCTGCATCAGCACCCAAAGGTAATAGGTGCCCGCCTCCGGGATCTGGACATCGATCGTGGCCTGCGCCGATGGAGTCGTCGTGTTCGACCCGCTCGAAACACTGATGAACTTTCCGCCTGAAGCGTTCGCATCCGTTCCCACCTGCATCGGCGAGCGCAGCGTCATGCTCTCGGCTTCCAGGCTCCTGGAAAAAGACGGAGTCGAGGGGCCAGGAGTTTCAGGGGTCTCAGGAGGCTCGGATGGAGTTTTCATTCCATACTCGTACGCTCCGATATCGGGGGAATTGCCGCTGTATGGCAAGCTGACCCCCTGCCCGCTAGTCCAGGAGAGCGCCGTGTCAAGAGTAAGGGTGTTGTTTTGGTAGTCAACCTTGACTATTCCGGCCACCTGTGTTTGACCTTTCAACTGTATCGTATCACCCTTCACAATCCCCCAGCCATCCATGAAATACTTTGCATCTGCGACGGGCATGATTTTACCGCTGCCAGCACTCCTCGTTGTAGTTAGAAATGCCCCTCGGTCAATCATGGGTGATGTTGACTTCAGATGAAAATCTCGCGCACCGCTGTCGACGAACTGAGGGTCATCCTGACTTGATGAATTGTTGGCCACCTGGTTGCCGCTGGGGAGAGACTTTATGTCTAGTTTCCCTATACTGCAGAATATGTTGTTCTTTACTACGTTCCCGGCTACGAGAGAGCTGTTGTCATAATCCACGCGGATACCATAGTTGCCTCCGACATGCGTATTACTGTAAGCTCGGTTACCGGAGCAGCGCATATTAGTATAATCGCTGTAAGCTCCCCAGCCTTGTGCTGTTTGGTTTCCAAAGAAGACATTCTTTCGGATGATACAATTTGACGATCCAAACTGCATCCCGGGCTCGTTGAAGTCTCCATTATTCTTTGAATTAGCAATTATGTTGTTCTCCAAAAGATTATGATCTGTAACTTTGTATATACTGAATGGTTTGTGCAACGGATTACTGACTTTGTTATTTCTGATCACGTTCCAGGAAACGCTGTTGCTTGCACCAAGTCTGAGGGCAATACACACATGCTGTGAATCCGAAATGTCGTTGCCTTCGATCAAATTGTAATTGGCTCCTTCCTGCAAGGTAATGTGGTCTGAGGGCCCCCTGCTGGTACCTCTCATCACATTGCCGGAAATGGTATTGTAGTTTGCTCCATCCCTGAGCTCTATACCGCAGTATGCTCCCGCTCCTTCCATGCGACAGTTCTTTATGATGTTGCGATTAGAATTACCACGCATGTTGACGAAGTGTCCGCTGACATCCTTGATTGTGAGGCCGTCGACAACAATATATTGTCTGGATCTAAGATCCACAGCTTCACCGACACCTGTTATAACCGCTTCATCGTTTTGGTATCGGCTAAAGGTGATATAACGCCCACTCGACCCGGATCTGCTCGGTTTGATGCTCTGCCGATACGTTCCTTTCTTAATCAGAACGGTATCTCCAGGCTGGAGGGTGGTATTTGCTTTGCCTATCGTTTTCCATGGGCTGGATGCTGTACCGGGGTTTGAGTCGTTTCCATTGCTTCCATCGACGTAAAACGTTGCCGCCATAGCTGCTGCCGGTACCATGACAAACGCAGCCAGGCATATGAACATTATGATAGATATTTCCTTAGCGGTCTTTAACATCTATTATTCTCCATTGTATTGAATGTCACTTTGCGGTGTGCGGCTCGTCGACCGCACACCGATTCTTCAAGCTCTTTGCTCGTAAGCATAGAAGATTCATCGAGGCCCGGCATCAGTTGCCAAATACCATGTAGCCAACGATTTCATAGTCATGGTAGGTTTCGCCATCCTGGGACTGTTCCTCGCAGACCGCCACTTCGGCGGAATCGGTATTCCTGATCTGACATCGAACATTAGCAGGATCTGTACCATTGGTTGTCTGCATATCGGCAATAAAGACGGGATCGGTCGTAAAACCCTGATAGAACGGAACGGGATAGGGCGTGTCCTGCACAACGTTTTCGGTTTGGCCGACCTCGTAGAGGGTATCGCCGATGCTGCCGAGCGACGGCTCCCATGCGATATATGAGATGGTCTCCGCCCCATGGACTTCGGAATTGAGCAGTTGCTCCTGCAGGAGGTATTCGAAGCCTTCGGTGCCGATGGCCTGCATCCGCCCGGTTACCGCGTTGGAGCCGTTGAAGGACGAAACCGCTGTCATCACGACAGGAGTATGAGTGAAGCCCTGGCTGAAGTTGACCGGTTCGAAGGAGCCGGTCATGGTGGTATCAAACCTGCCGGCTTCGACCTGAGTACCATTTTCCAGGGTGTACCTGCCACGCTCCATGACCATGTAGCAGATTGTTTCCGCAGAGTGCTCTCCGTCGAGATACTCCCATTCCTGCAGACGAATTTCGAAACCCGTGGCGTCAACGTTCCGTAGGCGGACCACTGCGGGCTCGGGATCATTGGAGCTGGGGGAAGCGGCGACCACAACGGGGTCGACGAATTCTCTCTTGAATTCCACCCTCGTCCACTCATGATTCACAGTCGCCTCTCCCACTTCAAGCGTTGGGGACTGGCCATCCGGTTCAGTTGGAGCCGGGGTATCGGGATCGCCCGGATCGTTCGGACGCTGTGCGCTGGAATCGCCCGGACCGATGTCCCTGGAGGGAGCCTTGGAGCTCGTATTCTCCGGTTTCTTGGCGGTCGAATTCGAGGCTTTGAAGCCCTTCGAAGCTCCGGCCGTTGTTCCGCCGATCAGCATGCCGCCCGAGCCGGTGACCGGCAGCGTGAATGCGATCTCCTTCGAGTATTCGCTGTCGCTGTCGGTGCCGTAGGCTTTTACCGCAAAGTGGTAGGTCGTGCCGGGGGTCAAATCGGAAAGAGAGCAGGCTGTCTTCTTCCCAACATCAATGACTGATGAATACTTTCCCTTCTCCGTGCCGCAAAAGACTTTGAAGCCCGAAAGCCTGGAATTCTCCAGATTGTACTTCCAGCGGAGAGTGGCTTTTGCCGCGTATGCGTTTACATCGAGAAAAGTGAAAAGACATGTAAAAGTTGCGAACACTGCCAGCCCGAAGAAGAACCTTCTCGGTGGCGTACGTCTATTGGCATGATAAAACATGAATAAACCTCCTAACCCGTATTGTTCAATCTGCACTGTTCAGTCGACATCAAAACAAAAAAGGAGACAATCGGTGGTCAGGTTCCGATTCTCCCGGTCCTTCACCAAAGTTATTACATACATAAACCTCCTAAACACATGGATGCAGCAAGTCCACTGCAAGGCATTATGGTCCGTAATGCTTTGCGTGAAGCTGCATTATTGATGTTTAGCTTAATTGCAGCCTCATCGAATCCAACCGTTATTCCCCGATGCCTGGATGATGCAGCCGCAGCCGAATCCCAACTTTGGAAGAGCGTAAACAACATCGATACTCTTTTCTTTGCAACACCTCTTCTTTCTGTTGTTGTTCGTTTAACGGTCACTTTTCTCCAACGCACTTGCGAACGATTCACTGCGGAAGAGCAATACTCGTACCAGAGGCTGGATTTCGCCTGTTATGCGATTGATTGGTAAGTATTTAATTTTACAATACTTAGAGCTAGAACGATAATCTCAAAGCAGCCCGGTTTCTTTGAGTTAAGCATTTTATTTAATTTGATTAATTGAACTGTTTTTCCAGTTTGCCGCCAAATGGGATAAAAACACGAGATTTTCGTCTTCGAAGATTTCGGGCAGGACAAAACATCCAGTCCAACGATCCGGCAATGTTTTCCAGCTGATTCAGTAACCTATTGATAAGTCTTAATAATGCAATACTGCCTTCGCAGGAATGGATTGACCAGGCCCTGCCTGAAGAATTGTATTTGAGCTATATAGGATAAAAATACCCCAGTAGGAGAATCTATTGCCAAAGGTCAACTCTCTGACAAGAGTCATTGTCAGATTTTTGATGAGCCCATTAAATCGAGGGTAAATATTGGATCCATTAGCTGCTCCTCGATCTTCATTTCTCGACGTACCGGATTGATTTTCAATGGAATTTGTCCAGGGAATTCCCTTGGACGAGTGGTCCAAAGATTTAAAACAAATGTTTCAAGCGCCTGTCTGAAATACGTCATGGTCTTGACGACCCCCCCGCGTAACGGGCTGTTGTCCCAATCTCCGGCACAAGCATGAATCATCCATTTCTCAGGCAAATAAAAGGCGAGAGTGAAAAGGAAGAGAGCTCTCCGCCCCGATCGCGCGAGAAATCAAGGGCTTCAGGGCAGGCACGAGCAAATTCATGAATCAGGGCCAACATCGATCAAAAGCTTCGGCAGGGAGAGGTTTAAGGCATGTACAACGCGTATTTCGGTTTTTCGGATTCGCCGTTTGTGAACAACCTGGATCAGCGTTTCCTGTACCTGAGTGAGAACCACCGGGAGGTGCTGGCCGCACTGCTCTATTTCGTCAATCAAAGGAAAGAGTTCGCCCTTGTCTGCGGAGACGTGGGTACGGGGAAGACAATGCTCATTAGCAGCTTTCTTTCGAGAATACCGGGCTCGGTCCATGCCATCATGATCAGCAATCCCGATGTCGGCTACCTTGAAATCCTGCAGTGCATTGCCCGAAACCTCAAGGTTCCGGCTTCATCCGGCAACGTGCTCGAACTGATCGACCATGTCAAAGCCGCCCTCACCCGGGCACTCGGCAACGGCAAACGCTACGTCCTGATCATAGATGAAGCCCATCTGCTCTCGGATCGGAGTCTGGAGCACATACGGCTTCTTTCGAACATCGAATCGCCGACCCAGAAGCTCCTGCAGATTCTGCTCGTCGGTCAATGTGAGCTCAGCCCCAAACTGAATCGCCCCGAAATGCGCCAGCTTCGCCAGCGTATCAATATCAACCGTTTCCTGGCTCCCATGGACATCTCGGAAACCATAGACTACATAGACTACCGGCTTCGAATTGTGGGCGGAAGCTACGACGCCTGCTTCGATCCCACCTGCAAACACCTCATATACAAAATCACCCAGGGCGTTCCCAGAAGGATCAACCTGATTTGCGACAATGCTTTGCTTATCTGCGCGGCCAGGCGGCTTCGGAAAATCGGGCCCGAGGTCATCAAAATGGCTGATGAGGCCTTGAGAAGCGATCTGATGTTCACTCCCAGCTCCCTCCACGGACGAAGGACCGGCTTTGCGACCTGGAAACTCTGGAGAATGCTCGTTCTGGTCGGATCGTGCCTGATCCTGTCAGTTACCGGTGCGGGGACACTCGGATACAGAGGACTGCTCGGCGAGAACCTGCAGAGAACACTTCAAGGCATCACTGAAAAGGCGCTTGTTCCCATCTCCGGCGTTTCCCGGTCTACTTCTGAAGACCTCAAGCCGGAGCACGACAACGCCACAGCCCATGAAGAAAAATATAATACGGCTCCCGGGTTCACCTTCTTCACAAATGATCCCGGCAAACACGCGGCCCATCCCAGCATATCGGCAGGGGGGTCCTCTCTCGCTGCCGGAAGACCTTTCAACATACACGAAAGAGCCCCTCTCTCGATGGATGCCGTTCAGCCTCAGGGGGCCGAAATGCCGTCAAGCGGGATAAAGCAGGATAATCCGGCAGGAAAATCACGGGCAATCCCTCCGCGGGGGCAAAAGGCGAGCTCGGATCATCAGACGACCTCAGAACATCGATCCGCCTTGTTTTCCGACTCCCGTCTTGCCGAGGCAAGAAGATCGACTGCTTCCGCCCCTCCCATGCCAGGGGCAAGGGAAGGAGAGGAAGGAAGGAATCTGCACTCCCCACTGACTTCACCCGTCGAAGATAAGGAACCGGGCAGAGCTCCTCACTCTATCGAAGGGGCGGACATCCCCCGTCCTTCAGCGGAAAGACGAGATGGCCCCCCCACCTCGGAGGGTGGAGCTCCCGAGTCGCCATCCATGGTGGGAAGGTCAGGACAAGGGGAAGCGACGTCCTCTAAATCTCGGCGGGTGCAGCAAAGATCGAAGGGTCAGCGCGAGCCATTCGTCGAGAGGCTCCCGTCCAGCCACTCTACTCCTCACGTGATCGTGAAACGAGGAGACACGTTGAGCGGCATCGTATCCCGCTGGTACCCCGGCAATCCCGGTTCGGCCATCGAAGCCATCCTCGCAGCCAACCCCTTTATCGTCGACAGGAACAAGATCTATCCGGGGCAAAAGATACTGCTGCCTCAGCTCCACGGCGCAGCCCAGCGCCTGCCTCTCGGTGGACGGCGCGATCTCTATTATTATGCGTATTCGAACACGGATTCGCCGCGAGAGCTGCAGAGAGTGACGTCGAGACTCAGGCAAAGCAGGATCAAGTACACCGTTGTCAACACCGGCGACGCCGCCGGCGGACATTCCTATCAGATTTTCCTGGGAGGATACAGGGAAGCAACAGACCTGGAAACGGCGCTCAACCGCATTCATACGGAGAACATTGAAAAGGAAGCCT
>Ga0265295_1005635_pt1 | contig 15748 bp, 12 predicted proteins | sample Munlansysbiofilm_FD_192503 | JGI IMG/M metagenome (GOLD analysis project Ga0265295, IMG submission 192503) | Leachate microbial communities from a municipal landfill in Southern Ontario, Canada - Methane capture system biofilm | ecosystem: Engineered > Solid waste > Landfill > Unclassified ... | reverse complement strand
ATAGCCGATCACGAATAGCGACAGGGTCAGTGCGGCCATCACCAGCATGTCCCGGTTGAAGACTTCCGGCCCAACGGCCAGCGGGTCAATCGTACCGGCGATCCCCACCACCGCCAGGGTGTTGAACAGGTTGGAGCCGAGAATATTACCGAGAGCGATATCGTGTTCGCCTTTCCTGGCTGCAATGATTGATGAAGCCAGTTTCCGGCAACGAGGTGCCGACCGCGACCACGGTCAGGCCGATGATCAGATCGCTGACCCCGAACCCATGGGCGATCTCCACCGCGCCCCAGACCAAGATGCGGGAACTCACAATCAAAAGCGCCAGCCCCACCACCAGCCAGAAGACCGCGCGGCGAATGGGCATGGCGCGGACGTCCAGCTCCTGCTGCATCTCGCTTCCTAGCGCATCCTCTTTTTTCCGCAGCCCCTGCCAGATGGTCCAGGCCATCAACCCGCCGAATACACAGAGCAACACCACAGCATCGAACCGGGTTATCTTGCCATCCCAGAGTTGCCATGCCGCCAGCACGGTCACCAGCGTGAGGATGGGCAGTTCCTTGCGCAGCACCTGCGAATGTACGGCGATGGGACTGATCAGGGCCGTCACCCCCAGGATGAGGGCGATGTTGGTGATGTTCGAGCCGTAGGCGTTCCCCAGTGCAATGCCCGGATTTCCCTGCGAAGCGGCTAGTGCCGAGACCACCATCTCCGGCGCGGAGGTACTGAACCCGACAATCACCATGCCGATCAGCAGCGGCGGCATGCCGAAATGACGGGCGGTAGAGGCCGAGCCCTCCACAAAACGGTCGGCGCTCCAGACGAGGAGCACCAAACCAAAAATTACAGCGATAAAGGCCAGTGTCATACAGAACAAAAACTCCCTGAAAGCATATGCACGGGATTACCCCTTCGGCGGATATGGATCGTTCCCGTGGCTGTCCTTGTTCTGGATCTTCCCGTCCTTGCCGTGGATGTGGAACTCGGTGCCTTGGTTCTGGCTGATCTTGCGCCCGGCATCAACGGCATCCTGCTTCTTGTCGAAGTGGCCGCTGCTACGGGTCGCACCGTCTTTCTTGACGTCCCAGCCGCCAGCGGCGTTCGGGACTACATGATGTGATCCTGGTTTCTTTGGCATAGTCGCCTCCTGTTTACATGGTTTCCGTTGAGATGTTTGGCTAAGATTGAATCAGCATCCTCTCCTCAGCATGGTCAACACGCCACTCCTTGCCTCGGTCATCGGTCAGGATCACGGTGAAAACGGACCTGCCAATCGAGGCAGAACGGCCGTCTTCCGAATAGTCATCAATCCCGAAGTGGGCAGAGAGAGACGCCGTAACCACAGCGCCAGGTGGTGCCAGTTGCCCGGCGTTTCGGAGGAGTGTTCTCTGACACATCCCGGCGAGAATCCGGTTCCTTTCAATGTCGAATTCAGCGGGTTCGATTCGCAGCTCCAGGAGGTCAATTGTCACCGTCGGCAACCGGTGCTGATACGCCAGCCAGGCATAATGCTGGGCCGAACAGGAAAACATATGAGCGATGCCGCTGGCAAAGCTCTTGATGTGTTTCCGACCCAATTTATTTGGCCCAAAAGGCGTATCTGGCGTTTCCACTGATCAATCCCCGCGCTTCGATTTGTTAACTTCGCCAATCATAATATGGTGTAATTTTTCAAGGTTCTTCTGGGTCAGGTCTTTTAGTGAACCGACCGGTTTCTTCAATTCAAGTCGTGTTTGTGCAATCGCATAGAGTTCTTCTTTTGACATCCCAAGTTCGTTAGCTCGGGCATATATCGGCTTATAGAAACTTTGCTTCCACCGCTCCGGAGCCTTGCGCCTGATCTTCGGACGAGCCATGGCAATTTGAGCATACAACCATTGAATGGCTTCATCAGACTTCTCGGCCGGTATCTCCTTGTACGTGGTGACATTGAATTCCTTCTTGATGCCACTCCAAATACGCTGAGCAGCACGCTGGGGATCTTTTTCGGCCGCCGTATGGAGATCGATAAATTCCTTTACAAGCTCTTGGATTTTTCGAGCTGTAGAATTTGCAATGTGCTTACCGCCCGGATCAGTCTGTACGACAGTTTTTTTGACCACTCTCTCGGTAACAATATTCAGGTCTCGACCAGCTACCATATTTCCTTTGCCATTCACCGCCTGAATAACGTGGACAGAATTTTCAGGACGTGGAAGCGGCGTATTTAGCTCGCGAACCATGCTGTACCAGTTGTCCCGATGTTTCCTGAGTTCTCCCTCCGAGAACTTGCGTCCTCGCGGATGGTTATTGTTGTAGTGTTCGACTTCCGCATGGCAATCAAAACAGAGGGGAATGCAGTTCTCAAGGCTGTCGTCACCACCAAGGTGCTTTGGTTTAAGATGGTGCGTCTCAATTCGTACCCCACAGAATTTGTGGCAAATGCAGCATGATCGTCCACAGGCGACTAATGCATCTTCGACGATTTCCTTTGAAAAACTCATGCGGTCCCTCGTATCAATTGCTAATACCCTGAACAGACTTTGCCGGAGGCAGGATCAGTGCGTTTGCCTCGGCCGGTTCATCATTCAAAACAGTTTCCGGGGGTTGAAGCGAAATCAGCCAGTCGGCCAAATCCGCTGACTCATGGTTACCGTTCTGGCTAAGGCTGAACAGCAGATCTTCCTGGCGGGGTTGACCGAAAACCATCCGATAGAGGGCCAACCCTTGCTTCAGCCGTTTGAGTTTCCCAACCTCCTTGCTGTACGGGAGCAGAGGAATGCGGCGCTCCACCCGGGCGGAACCATCCTCGAAGATCCAATACGGGATGAGATCGGAAAGCCCATTGGATTTGCCTTGGGCCGCGATCTGAAAAAGGGTCTGCCACGGATCGCCTCCCTCATGCGCCACGGAAAGAGCAGTCAGACCATACCGTTCCGCAACATTCTTTCTGACCGCATGGCCTTTATACCGATGAACCCGGCCTTCGCGCTGTTCAAGATCAACAGGATTGGAAGGCAGGTTCCAATGGACCACGGCATGGCACCAAGTGTGGAAGTCCAACCCTTCCTGACCAATTGAGGTCGACGCCAGAACGAAGGGACGAAACGGTGAGTTGAAGGCGTCCCGTACCGAGTCTGCGCGAACGAGAGCCTGGTTGTTGTCGTCTCGAATATCCCCGAACCGGAGCGCGAAACGACAGCGGGTGTTGAAATCATCAAGAGCAAAGCCGTCGCCCGACATCTTTATTTCGTCGATTCGAATCTGAGCGGTTCGCAGTGACAACACCGATTGGATGCACTCGGCTATGCCAGCCACCTGTCCTTCCGGTGTGTGCTCTTGGAGACCCAAAGACTCTCGAAGGACATGCACATATTCGTCGAGCATCGATTGGAGATTGCCGTCGATACCGTACTGAAGCGTTAACCGCCAATAAGTGTCCTCGCCGGAGCCTCGCAGCATGGCAATCGTCTCCGGCATATTGAAAAGAGATCGGAAGCCGGATGCGATTCTGGCTGCGGCCGACAGAAGGTTCGGATCGCCCGCATCGAGCCCGACACCGATACGGCGAAGTGCTCGCAAGGCACACACGCCTGGACCGGCAAGAGCCAGATCGCAAAGCACATCGACCAGATCATCTGGCTGAGGACCGAGAGGAATGTTGCCCTCCGCCATGCTGACCAGCAGGTCGATGTGATCTTTGAAACGGGTGCCTGATTCATGGTCCGGCGTAGCGGATCTCCATCCCGAATGGCTCTTACACCAGTCCAACAACCCATTATGGGAATCGAGAAGAATGGGAGCCGCCCAATACCATCGCTCATCAGCCCGCGTCCCTTCCCCGGCATCAGGCAGGGTCTCGACCAAACTGCGGCAAATAGCCTTGACCTCGTCCCTCAGCTCCTGGACGTCCAGTGGTCCGCTTCCACGGCCCAGAGCAATCTCAAGCTGGTCAATCTTGGTGGCAAGGGTTGGGGACGGCAGCAACCAGGCAATAACCGGCATACCAGTCAGGCGATTATCATTTGAGGCCACCGCAAATCGCAGCAATGGCTTAATCTTGTCATAGAGTTCGCTGTGGGAAACCGAGGTTCCGGCGATCATCTTCCGTTCGGCTTCGTAGGAGCAGATCGACGCAATCGCGTCCGGAACAGCACTCCAAGAGGAAAACACAAGGGCCTTGGTCAAGCCATCCTTGTCCTGGTATGCGCCGCCTGGCTCGATATACGGCATGGACGGCGGCATCCATAAAAGCTGCCACATGCCTTTATCAATCGTGTCTTCAAAAAGTACGCGCATCCTCGGATTGGCAGGATCGAGAGCCTGATAGCCTTCAAATTTACCCTTCGTCAGCAACTGCCCATTTGCCGACGAAAGAGTTCCGCGAAGAGCATCTGAAGGGGCATTCAACTGGGCATCCAGCTTATGCCGCAGCTCATAATGCTTCAGAAAGTTGATCAGGTAAGGCGCAGACTTCCAGTATTCGATTGGCTCCCCGGCCTTGACACAGATTGCCACCGCGTCAACCGTCGCGGCGTGCTGAAGGTCCGCTGGCGTAAGGGGAGCCATCCGTTCAATTTCGGTCAGCATCGAGTTATGATCACGAGTCGTCGCGACCCGTTCTGTTCGACACATGACCTTCAGGAGCGCTCGTTCAAGTTCGGCCTTTTTCCCCGGTTGACATACCGACCCCTTCGCGCAGGCATGGAGCGTCGTTCGATGTTCTGACAAGAGATTTTTGACCGCATCGACCTCACCGGAATCATTGAAGAGGAAGTTCAGCGTCCTGATGAAATCTGGATAGTGGTCGTCCTCGTCATTCTCCTGGTCGAGGGTGAACATCTTGTAGGGCGTTGCGGACAGCAGGAGAACGCGAACGTCGGGATGTTCAAAGAGCGCGGTCGCCAGCATGGAGGCTTCGTCATCGCCATCCAACAGGTGCTTGAATCGTTGGAACTCATCAAGGATGACCAGATCGGGCTCAAGCGCGGAAAGGCACACTGAAGCCAGCTTGCTTCTGAGCTTTCCGATCAGGTCGTAGCGAAGCTCGGAATCCTCCCAGGGGATTCTGCTGTAGTCCCGGTAACGAGCAAAGCGTTCACAGCCTTCCTTCAGGGCCGCATACAGTTCGGCATCCTCAAGAACTGCCCGGCGGAAGGCCTTGGAAAGGTCTGCATCCAGATCCTCCGCTGGGAGGTTTTTGGCCTTGGCTCGCCAGTTATCCTTACCTGCTGTCGCCTGAAGAATGTTGAGGAGACCTATGCGCAACCGTCTGCGCCGTTCATTTTGCGCCAGGGGCAAATCGTACAGCATCCGATAGAGGATGGCTCGTTCGTCGGCATGCCCCCCTCGACTACGGGCATGGTCGAAGGCGGTGCCGGGTGTCAGGCTGATGAAATTTACTTTGTTCTTTCGTAGCGACTTCACTTGCCTGGGAAGGTAAGTCAGCCGCGTGGCGATTGAAAAACCATCCGTGTCGCTGACATTGAGCCGATTGACATTCTGGGTCGCGATGGCGGCATTGGAACAGATGTAGATCACATCGACCCGATCCACCTCGTCCTGAAGGTGCTCCAAGGTCTTGGCGATGATTCCCCGGGCGACAAGCGTTTTCCCGAGTCCAACTTCATCGGCGATCAGAAAACGGGAAGTTGGGTCATCGCCATAGAGCCGCTTGAAGACGTAATCCACGGTCTTCCTCTGGAAATCTTTCAGACCGGCCAAGGCGGGAGTTGATAAAAAGCGGTTGCTACGCATCACGCCTCCCGATAGCTGATTCAAAAACCGTCCAGAGGTCTAAAAAATCCTCGGGGATAATCGCATTCTTGCTTCCCTTGGACAGATCACGAACCAGCCCCGAGATTTCCGCCAGTCTCTCCGGGTGTCGACTGTACGTGCGGGTCAGCTCTTCCAGTAGCGGGATATCCTCACCGTCGGCCAACCGGGCCAACCATTTGGCAAACTCGGAGCCACTGCCTGGATCAAGTCCGGATACATTATCATCGCCCAGCAAGAGCAGGAGATAACGCAGGAATCCCTCCTGATTGCTGATCACGGTTTGCAGGATGGCAGAGTTGCGTTCGTCTGGAACGCCGGTAACGGGAATATTCAGTACCAATCTGGCCGTAACGTCCGGATGGTTGGTCTTAAGCTCAAACGCGATGAGGCCCGTTACAGAAGAGGCGGAGAAATCTCCGAGTCTGATCCCGCCATGAGCATCGTTGTCCTGGATGTTCACAGCAAAGTCCCGGGTAACGGTTATCGGCCATGCCGAAGCACTGACAATCCCCTCAAGCGATGGGATTTTGCCCGTCAACACCAATGCCCACAGGCCGTCCTTCGATCCCGGGCTGCATTCGATGGACAGAGCTGCTTCAGTTATCCGGGAGCGAGCCCTCTCAACGGATTCCTCAGCCGCCTGCCGGAACGCATCAATCTCTGCTTCCTTGCTCGTGTCGAAATCGACAAGATATTCACCTAATCCGTCAGCGCCAAGAAGCTCGTCGATGCCGCCAACTTTACTCTTCCGGCCAACCAGCCCGACCAGAATCTCGATATTTTTCGAAGCGCTCAGCGCCGCGTTGGTTGCATTCGCGGACCCCATGATCACATGGGTGTAATCTGAATAGTACCGGGTCTCAAACAGATAGACCTTTGCATGAAGACCGGTCGCAAGCGGCTGTTCGGTGGCTTCTTCTTCCTCGCCATCCTCGGTTTCCGCCGCGTCGTCCAGATGAAGACATTGCGTGAAGAGCTCGAGAGTCTCCTTCTTCAGGGCTGACAATGACTCAGGGCGTGAGATGAGAGCATCAGCGGCCTTGGTTTTTTTCGTCAGTGCCCGCAGGGCTTCGTCAGAACAGAACGGCGAGATGACGGCCATCCGATTTGCCATGGGAGGCTCCCAGTCAAACCCTTTCGTTCCTGGAAGATAGAAGGTCAGTTCGTCAAAGCCGTCGGGGAGTTCCCACTGGACTCGATGTAGCTCGTCCGCGAATCTGAGAGCTTGCTCGCTCCTGCCCGATTCCGTTGGTCCGGTAGCCAGATCAGGAAGTGTCTTGAAGAAATGTGCCAGCGGTTTATTTGATTTGGACTTCCTACCTGTAATCGTGCCTTCGAGCTGAAGTGACAGGTCCCAGGACTGATCGGTGGTCATATTCCTCGTCAGGACCACCAGACGATACATCGAGCTGCTTTGATCAGGGCTGATAAAGCGGATTGCCCAGACTTTTGGATGAAAGACGCCTCCGCCAGGGGCCGTTACCTCGACAACCATTTCCTCCAGAAACCCAAACAAGGGGTTGGGCTTGGCAATCTGGGGCACCTGAATCCGTCCTCGTTGCACATAGACGGTGATGCGTTTCGAGTACCTGCGGATGGCTTCAAGCACAGACAACGGGTCAGGATCGGTCTGACCATCCGCCGCCATTAACGCCAGATAGACAGGTGCCTCAAGCAGTAGGGCTGGGTCCATCGAAAAGGTGGTCGCAACAGCCTCGTCGAACATCATCCCCGGCGGTGGGGTCAGTGCAGAGGTATAAAGGCTCCGGGAGTTTGGGTTCAGCATTGCTCCTCCCGGTTCATCCCCTGGTACAGGTCGTTCAAAAGCACCTTCACATTCGGCCAGCGATAGACGAGTCTTCCGACGCCGGAGTACCCGCCCCACTGCTCGAGCGCCCTCTGGTTCCTGAATCGGGAACGCGTGCCCTTGAGTTTCATTTCTCTTCTTTTGATCAGGGTGAGCGCCTCGGCGTTAGAAAGGAGGTCGCTGGGGGACTTCCGGGTATGGTCGATCCATTGCTGAACGAAGGATCTCGTTTGCGGGGTGATGGTGTGGCCATGATCTATCGTCAACTCCCAGAGGCGGCTCACAGACCAGGCGCGAATTTCCTCCAGGGGAAGATTTGCGGTCCATTCGTCGAAACTTGCCTGATGCTCGGCGACAAGGTCGTCATGGTTTCGAAGCCTGGCGAGCTGAACGTTGTACGAGAGCGCCGCCCCATGCATCACCTCCGAGAACAGCCGTGCATGGGTCAGAAGTTCTTTATGCTGTTCGGAAAAGTTGCTGTAGTCCGGATGTTCCCATGGGGCTTGGGTGTCGGCGAGTTCGCAGTGCAGTGCCAAGAAAGAGAGGAGACTGTTGGGGCAAGCGACCTGGATGCGATCCCGAATAAATTCAGACTCTTCCCTGGTTAAAGCGAAGTTCACCGCCCCTGGAAAATCTTCCGGAGGTGCTGGCAATCGAGGATGCCAACTGAGAGCGGCCATCCGCTGCTCAACGTCGATGTCGTCTCCTCGTACCTTTGCGTCTTTCTCAAGAGCCTTCAGGGCATTCCGGCGACGGTAAGTTTCTTCGATGCGCCTGTGATATTCGTCCTGCGAGAATGGCGTAATGCGTATTCCCCAGACACCGAGACCGGCCCAGTAGACGGAGCTGGGCAAACGTTTGAGCCTCTTTCCTGCGGTCTTACCAAAGACGCCAGCCTGATCATCGGAATCCATCAATGGCTGAACCAGGTCCCTTTCCAGCTTGTCAGCCTGGATCGCAAAACTCTCCGCAGGTAGTCGCTTCTCTTCCAGGGAATGGTAAATCCATGGCACGAAAAGCATGTAGCGGAGCCTCGTCTGGATCGTGCTTGTTCCTGGGAACAACTGATCGGCAAAGCTGTCCCGCACGGAGCCGAGTCCAAGCTCGTCACGACTTTCCTTTTCCTGGAAAAGGGAAAGGATGCGAAGCGTGCGTTCCCTCGCTTTCGAGTCATGGTCAATCCATGCAAGGACGGAAGGCATATCAGTCGTACTTCCCGGGCGTAATGCACCACATGAATGACTGTACATCAATCATGTCACGCGGGTTCATTTCCATGGCGACCAGCTCATCTTTGAGATACTTGGCAAAATCAAGCAGGCAGAAATAAGTCAGGCAATTCAGGTCGGACTTGTAGTTCAGCTCGGCCTTGGTGAGTGCAGCGGCATGCTTGGTGACGTCAGCTTTTGCCATCAAACTACTCCTAAAAAATTGTGGTGGCCAGAGGCATTAACTGAAAATTCGCGGTAAAGCGCACGGCATCGCATTTTGCAAAGGATCTTGCGTTCGTGAGTGAATGCGGGTTCAGAAATGCACCGAAAGGCTGAATGCTCCGAAATCATCGCGTCGAGAGCCTTGGTTTTTGAATTCCCTTGTCCTGAGCACATGGGTATAGGCCAATCGTAGACTCTGCCAAGTCATGACGATACCGAACTGTAGATCGCCTACCACGGGTTTTTTGTCCACGCTACGGCTGTCGCGAAAGGTATTGCCATCGAGAAAGATGTCGCGGGCGACGGCCCGGCCCTCAATTCCCGCAAACAGGTACCAGCCGAAACCGTGCTGAGGGATAAAAAAGCCTGAACCCGGCAAACTGGGTTGAATTCGGGGAGGACCATAGTCGTTCGGCATGTTTTCGCCATAGCGCAGCGTTACACCGGCATTGGCGGTGGTGAACACGTTACCCAGGGCTACTCCGGCATGGGGGGTCAGATCGAAGGGCACACCAAGAAGCGACTTTGATATCAAGCCTCGCCAACTACGGGCATAGGTCAGAATGAACCCAGGTTCGTTCTTGAGTTGGGTGTCCCAGCCTCGCGGGTCATCGGAGTCGACAAAAGAGTGGATGAGCTTCTGGCTCCGTTCCGCAAGCGAGGCCGGGCCTACCACGCCCACGCTTAATTCAAGTTGATCGAGCCGCTGCCCGGTTTCGGCGACCAAGCCAACGGAGGTATACAGCCATCCCGCATAAGGCCGATCATCAAGTGGTGGATTCTCCAGGGTGATGTCTTCTGGGGTGTACATGTTCTGGCCCACCGAGAAACTCATCCTTACGGCCTTATCGGCGGGAAACAATGGAAACCGGTCAGCCAGGTTCAACGCCCACTCCGGCGTTTGGTTCTTGCCGGACAGCCAGGATACCCTCAGGCCGTTTGTATAATGATCGTCGGCATTGGCAAAGAGGTCATTTTCAAGAACAAAGCTCCATATTCCCTTTTCCGCGCTTTGATTGGCGGCAACGGAGGCTGATGGACAAAAGCAACCGACCATCAGAATAAGAGTCGCAAAGCCAGCCAGGCATGCAACACTTGGGGATCTGTCCTCTGTCGGAAGTGTTGTGGCGCTGCTCATCCCATGCTCCCAATGGTCTTGCGAAATCGCGCAAGCGTAAAGCCAAACAAGGTTGCCCCTATCAGGATGAGAAAGACGAACTGAGGCCAAACGACTTCAAAACCTGCATCTCGGAAGAGGATGCCTTGCGCTATCTGAACGTAGTGGGTGTTGGGCGCGGCCAGCATGAGGTGCTGGACGAGATCCGGCATGCTCTCACGCGGGGTGGAGGCGCCGGACAACATCTGCAGCGGCAACAGCACCAGCATTAGCAGCAGGCCGAACTGCGGCATGGACCGGGCGACGGTGCCAAGAAAGATTCCCATGGCCGTGGTGGCAAAAAGATGCAGAGCGGTACCGACCAGAAACAGCGCAAATGAACCCTGGAGTGGGACACCAAGCCAGCCTTTCACCACAAAAACAAGTGACAAAGCCGATGCGGTCAGCACCACCAGACCCATGGACCAGACTTTGCTCAGCATGATTTCAAGCGGCGTCACGGGCATCACGAGCAGGTGCTCAACGGTACCGTGTTCGCGTTCGCGGATCAGGGCGGCACCCGTGAGAACAATGGCCAGCATCGTCACGTTATTGATGACCCCCATCACAGTGACGAACCAGGATTTGTTGAGCTCCGGGTTGAATCGCGCCCGCAGGTTAATATCCACCGGCAATGTGGGAATTGTCCGATAGCGTTGGACAAAGGCGCTCACTTCTTCATTGAGGATAGTCTGGATGTAACCGCTGCCGGTAAAAGCCTGGCTCATGCGGGTGGCATCGACATTGAGCTGAACCGTCGGCTGCCGCCCGGCCAGGACGTCCCTCTGAAATTCAGGCGGAATATTGATCGCGAAGGTATCGAGACCGGCGTCCATTCGCGCATCCATTTCGGCCTGGTCGATGACCTTCGGAGCCAGGAAATAAGGTGGATAAAAAGCATCGGTGATACGTTGGGAAAGGGGTGAACGGTCCTCGTCGACGACGGCGATAGGGGCCTTGTGAAGCGTCTCGGGTATGGCCGTGGCCCGGGTGTAAATCGACAAGGTGAATACATAGATCACCAACACCAGCATGATTGGGTCGCGCAGTAGGCTGAACAATTCCTTGATGCCAAGATGCAGTACATGTTTGAGACGCATGACTCAGCGCTCCTGTTTTTTCAACAACAGGGCCGAAAGCCCGATTAGAACGGGAACGACGATCACAAGAGGCAAAAAAGCATTCCAGAGATCGGGGAACCCCAGCGCCTTGGAAAAGGTGCCACGGGCAATGGTGAGGAAATGGGTTGTCGGGTAGATCTGGCCGATGACTTTTGCCGAGCCCTCCAGTGACGACACCGGGTCGAGCATGCCGGAATATTCGGCTGCCGGCAGCAGGGTTAGCACGGCGGTGGCAAAAAGCGCCGCGATCTGGCTGCGCATGAAGGTGGAGAGCAAAAGCCCCAAGGCGGTGGCGGCGCTCACGTAGAGCAGTGCGCCGCTGGCGAGGGCGGCAAAGCTACCCGTGAAGGGCACGCGAAACAGGGTCACGGCCATCAGTGTGAGCAGCAGGAAACTCGCCAGGGAGAGAGCAATATAGGGCGCTTGCTTACCGAGCAGGAACTCCAGGCTGGTAGTGGGCGTGACGTAAAAATTGATGATGGAGCCGAGCTCTTTCTCGCGCACCACCGCGAGCGCAGCCAGCATGGCTGGAATAAGCATCAGCAGCAGCGGGATAACCGCCGGCACCATGGCCACCAGGCTTTTTACATCGGGGTTGTAGCGGAAACGGGTCTCGACGTTTACCAGTCCGGCCAGCGCCTGGCCGTGACCGGCTTCGCGAGCTTTTTGTGAAAGCCAGTGGGCGTGCATGCCACGCACATACCCCTGGATGGTTTCCGCCCGCGTCGGCATGGCGCCATCGATCCAGGCACCTATTGAAACCGGCCGGCCACGGGCGAGGTCCCTACCAAATCCAGGAGGAATCTCTATAGCCAGTGCCAGTTTACCGGCACGCATCCGCTGGTCCAGATCCTGGTAATCGCGGATGGGCTCTTTTTCAATGAAATAACGCGAGCCGGCGATATTCAAGGCATAATCATGGCTGATGGCTGTCTGGTCCCGGTCCAGGACGGCGACGGTCAGGTCCTCCACGTCCATGGTGATACCGTAACCCATCACCAGCATCAGGATCACGCTGCCAAGGAGGGCGAGTGTCAGCCGGATAGGGTCGCGCATCAGTTCCAATGTTTCGCGCCGGGCATAGCTCAGCATGCGACGGGGGTCGAAGAGTCGCGGCTTGCCAGTATGAACGTTGTCACGAGATCCGGTTGAAGCCGTTTGATTTTCCATCTCCTCGACCCTTTCCTCCCCCTTGTTATTCGCGGCACGCTCCAGATAGGCGACAAAGGAATCTTCCAGGCTCTCCGCGCCGTGTTGTGCGGCAAGGTCATCAGGGGTACCCACCGCCAGCACCTGGCCGGCGTGCATCAGGGATATGCGGTCACAGCGTTCCGCCTCGTTCATGAAATGGGTGGAGATAAAGATTGTCACGCCGTCGCGCCGCGACAGTTCCCCCAGAGACTCCCAGAACGCATCACGCATGATCGGATCCACACCGGAGGTCGGTTCGTCCAGGATCAACATCTCGGGTTTGTGAATCATGGCCACCGCCAGCGAAAGACGCTGGCGCACTCCGAGCGGTAAGGCAGCAGGCAATTTACCCATCACGTCGAGCAGACCAAAACGAGCGGCGATTTCCTGGGTGCGTTGTTCGATTTCTTCAGCGGGAACCTCGAACAGGCGGGCGTGAAGCCGCAGATTTTGCCGAACGGACAACTCGGAATAAAGAGAAAAGGATTGCGACATGTAGCCCACTCGGCGACGGGTGTCGAGGTCGCGCGGGTCCACCTCCCGGCCGAACAGCCATGCCTGCCCGTCGGTGGGTGGCAGGAGGCCCGTGAGCATCTTCATGGTGGTGGTTTTGCCGCAACCGTTGGATCCTAAAAAACCGAAAATCTCGCCCCGCCGAATACGAAAACTCACTTTGTTCACGGCTGTAAAGGCGCCGAATCGCATGGTGAGGTCTTTGGCCTCGATGGCGACTTCACCGTCGGTTTCGTCCTTGAGCGGTGGGATGACCACCCTGCGATGCTTGCGCCGCTTCTCCTCCGGCAACAGGGCGATAAAGGCCGCTTCCAGCGACTCGGTTCCGGTTTGCCGGAGCATTTCCTCGGGCCGCCCGGCGGCAAGCACCTGGCCCTCATCCATCGCTATCAGGCTATCGAAACCTGACGCTTCGTCCATGTAGGCGGTGGCCACCAGCACCGACATGCCGGGGCGTGTGGCGCGAATATGCCCGATCAGCTCCCAGAACTGGCGCCTCGACAGCGGGTCCACCCCGGTGGTGGGCTCATCGAGAATCAGCAGGTCCGGATCATGGATCAGCGCGCAACAAAGGCCCAGTTTCTGCTTCATGCCGCCCGAGAGCTTGCCGGCGGGGCGATCAATGAAGGGTGCCAGTCCCGTGGCCCTGGTCAACTCCGTGATTCGGCGTTGGCGCTCTAACCGGTCTTGGCCAAAAAGCCGGGCAAAGAAATCGATGTTATCGAAAACGGACAGAGTCGGATAAAGGTTTTTTCCCAGGCCTTGAGGCATGAACGCGATGCGCGGAAGAATGCGTCGGCGATCACCGGCGTTGGCCATATCGACACCGAGCACCTCGATCCGGCCACCCTGAATCTTGCGCGCCCCCGCGATCAGCGCCAGCAGGCTGGACTTGCCCACCCCGTCCGGTCCGATAAGGCCGACCATGCAACCCGCCGGGACATCAAGGCAGATGTTGGCCAGCGCCCGCACCTTCCCATAGCGCAAATTGACATCATCAAGCCTTGCAACCGTTTTTTCAGCGGCATTGAAACGGCTTTCGCTCATTCTGGCATCCTGACCTGCAACTCTGGCGGCCATGCCATTTCTGGATCCAGCCGCACGTACGCCATTCCTGGCAAACCGGTCTTGACCTGGCTCATATATTGACGCAGCAGCGCCGGATCGATCCGCGCCTTGACCCGGAACATCAGCTTCAGGCGCTCCTCCGTTGTTTCCACCGTTTTCGGGGTAAACTGGGCCACGTCGGCAACGAATGAGATCGCGGCAGGGATGACGTATTGCGGGGCGGCATCGAGCACAAGGCGCGCTTCGGCCCCCAGCGCCACCCGACCGGCGGTTTTTGTTGGCAGGAAGAAGGTCATGTAGACATCGGTGAGGTCTATCATGTTCAGGACAGTGCCGCCGGAGGCCAGCACCTCGCCGGGCTGGGCCACCCGGTATTGCACCCGCCCTTCCCGCGGTGCCTTCAGCACACTGTCCTCGATGTCTGCCTGGATCCGCTCAAGCATCGCCCTGGCCGCTTCAACATCGGCTTGCGCACCGATCACCTGGGATTTCGCCGTGGCAATGGCCGCTTCCGTCTTGGCAACTTCGGCCTCGGCGGCGCGAAGCATGGCCTCGGCGCTGAGAAAAGCGGCTCGATCGTTGTCGAATTGCTGTTGGGAAACCGCCTTGCTGGCGACCAGCGATCGCGACCGCTCCAGCCGAACCCGGGTCACCTCGACCTCGGCCTCACGCTGCGCGACCACCGCCAGCGCGGCTTTCTTCTCGCTTTGCCGCTGTACGACCTGGCTGTTGGCGATCAACACCGCGTTTTCCGCCTGACGCAAGCGGGCCAGCGTCTCTCTCTGCTGCGCCTCCAGAACGGCGGTATCCATCTTGGCCAGCACCTTCCCGATCTCGACGTAATCGCCTTCGTCCGCAAAGATCTCCTTGACCCGCCCGGCTCTCGGCGTGGCGATATCGATCTCCACCGCCTCGATGCGTCCGTTGCTGCTTGCGATTCGCTCATCAGCCCCATCGCCCTGAAAATACCGCCAAAGAAACAGCGTTGCCCCCACGGCAAGGCCAAGAATCAGGGCGACTACCGTCCACTTTTTAATGAGAATATTCAACTGCACCTCCCAGGGGGTCTCTGTAATTGAACAAAACAGCGTTATCGTCCATGGCTCGCCCCCGTTGCGGATTGTTCGGCCTGTTGCTGATAGGTCACGCCGAAGATGGTGTCGCCCAGCCATTTCTTGAACGACGGGTTGTCGCTGAACTGCTTGAACAGTTCGGTGTGGTCGGACAAGAGGTCGATCATGACGCGCTGCAGCGCGGCGTCGTGTTCGATCCGGGCGGTCTTCTTATCGTTGTTCTTCATGGCGTTCTGGTAGGCTGCATCCGCCGCTACCTTGGCCGGGATCTCCTCGGCGATAACTTTGCGGATCTTGTCGCCGTCTTTCCAATCGATGTTGCCGAACTGGTCGTTGAACGCCTTGATGATGTTGCTCAGTTGGTCCAGCTCCGGTTCCGGTTTGCGGCCGCCGCCGCTGGTCGGCACCGGTCCGATTTCGGCATCCTGATCCGGAAGGCCGATCTTCAGGCTGGTTTTCACCTCGACACGGTAGCTGTCCATGTCGATGGCCTCCAGGATGCCCCGAGAGAGATCCTCTTCCTTGGGCGCGGGGAGTTTCGGGATCAGGAAATTCAGAAAGATCGACAGCTTTTCCCAGTCGGCATTCGAGTACGCCAGAATCGAGGACAAAAAGCCATAGGTGCGGAC
>Ga0265295_1005634_pt1 | contig 15749 bp, 14 predicted proteins | sample Munlansysbiofilm_FD_192503 | JGI IMG/M metagenome (GOLD analysis project Ga0265295, IMG submission 192503) | Leachate microbial communities from a municipal landfill in Southern Ontario, Canada - Methane capture system biofilm | ecosystem: Engineered > Solid waste > Landfill > Unclassified ... | reverse complement strand
ATTTAGTTTTCGTCTGGTGACGATAGCAAGAGGGAGACACCTGTACCCATACCGAACACAGAAGTTAAGCCTCTTAACGCCGATGGTACTTGGTTGGAAACGACCTGGGAGAGTAGGAAGTTGCCAGTTTATGAATGAAGATCCGCTGCTTATTGCAGTGGGTCTTTTTTTTATGGTAGAATAAAAAGGTAGGATATTGGAAACTGTTCTGCATAAAGCGAGGTAAAACTATGAGTGAAGTTAGCTTATCGGCATATGAATTGGTCAATGCATTTGAATCAGGTGTGTTGATACTTGGAGAAGACTTGAGGTTTATATACCTTAACCAAAGGGGCAGAGAAGTTCTTGGACTTGATGAGAGCTCAGATTTAAGCAATATACTACCTCAGCTCATGTATCAGTTTGGAGTTCACGAATTTGTTCAGGGTAATGAATCTTCCAAGAGAAGTAAGGTTACAGTAAATGAAAAAGATCTCGTACTCCATACCTCATGGTTCGAATATGATGAAAACAAAAGGATACTCGTTAGCTTTAATCAATTGGATACCTTGAAAAAGATCATCAAGGAAGTGGATAATGAGGCTGAGGCATCTTCTCTCTTAAGTATAGTAATGGATGCAATAAATGACTGCATCGTGTACGTCAACAAGGACGGTATAGTTGAAATGTTAAGCAGAGCCTATGCTGAATTTCTTAGCGTTGACAGGGATTGGGCCATTGGCAGACACGTTCGTGATGTTATAGAAAACACAAGGATGGACGTAGTAACTAAAACGGGGAAGTCCGAGGTAGCACAAGTCCAGGAAATAAATGGTCGAAACATGATAGCAACAAGGATACCTATATTCGTGAATGGGAAGGTCGTTGGTGCAGTAGGAAAGGTTCTTTTCAGAGACGTGGATGAGCTTAACACTCTATACCTCAGAATAAATAACATCCAGAAGGAGTTGAATCTGTATAGAGATGAGTTCAAGAAGGCAAACAAGGCAAGCTATGCCCTGGAAAGTATAATCGGTGAAAGCCCCGGAATGAAGCAGCTTAAGGATCTTGTGAAGAAGGTTGGCAACACAAACTCCAACGTATTGATTCTTGGAGAGTCCGGAACAGGTAAGGAGCTTTTTGCTCATGCAATACACAATAACAGTAAAAGGGTCGATGCTCCATTTATAAAGGTAAACTGCAGCGCGATTCCTTTCGAGCTACTTGAATCTGAACTCTTTGGCTATGAGGAAGGTTCCTTCACCGGAGCAAGAAAAGGTGGAAAGATAGGTAAATTCAAGGCTGCTGACGGAGGGACCATATTTCTTGATGAAATCGGGGAGCTGCCAATGAGCATGCAGGCAAAGCTTTTAAGGGTCCTTCAAGACAGAGAGATAGAAAAGATCGGATCTAATATTTCTGAAAAAGTCGATGTCAGAGTAATAGCTGCAACTAATAAGAATCTTGAGAATATGGTAAATGAAGGGCAATTCAGGCTGGATCTTTTTTATAGGCTGAATGTAGTCAACATTAGGGTGCCTTCCTTGAGAGAAAGGCGGGAGGATATACCTGTATTGGCTAAGTATCTTATGGAGAAGATTTCTGAGAAAGAAGGCATAAGGGTGGATGGAATTTCCTTCAAAGCCCTTGATTTCCTTAAAAATTACGATTGGCCTGGTAATGTCAGAGAGCTTGAGAATACCTTGGAAAGGGCAATCAACTTTATGGACGATGAGACTAGGATACTTGCAAAGCATCTCCCTCCTAAAATTACGGGGGTATCCAGTTATGATTCTATGAGAACACTTAAGGAAACTATAGAGGAAATCGAGAAGGAAGTTATTCTTAACAGACTGATATTGGCAAAGGGCAACAAGTCTGAAGCTGCTGAAACCCTTGGAATCAGCCGGACAAGCCTGTATGACAAGCTGCTGAAGTACAATATAGAGGCTTAGTGACAATTTATTAACAAAAAGCTCTGATAACAACAATTCTGACACATTTAGGAAAATCAGAGAAATAGTGTAAGCAAAAGCTTACAATAAATCACAATAAAGCGCAATAATGTATGGAATAGTTTACACTATAAGCTCAATGGATGCAAAATCATTATAGTAAATTTCAAATAATGCTATAAATAATTTACCAGAAGACAATACTTTGTTAATAGTATTTCTATCTGGTACTTTTTTTGTAAAAATAAACCGAAAAATCGGAATAAATATCCTTGATCTTGGCATGAAAATTGCAATAATATAGGACAAAATTTAAAGGAGGTAGAGATATGCTACAAGATAAAGTATGTATTGTAACTGGAGGCGCTAGTGGGATAGGTTTGGCTATAGCTGAATCCTTTGCAAAGGACGGGGCCAAGGTTGTAATTGCCGATATAAATGAGCCTAAGCTCAAGGAAGAGGGCGAAAGGATAGGAGCAGCATATATGAAAGCTGACCTTAGCAAAAGAGAAGACTGCAAGGCACTTGTTGATTTTGCTCTGGAAAGGTTTTCAAAGGTAGACATTCTGATCAATGTTGCCGGTATACAAACGGTTTCCCCGATCGAAAACTTCCCTGAAGACAAATGGGACTTCATGATCAACCTTATGCTTACAGCACCATTCCTATTGACTAAGTATGTATGGCCTTCTATGAAGGAGCAAGGATGGGGAAGGATAATTAACCTTAACTCAATTCACGGTTTAGTTGCTTCCGAGTTCAAATCTGCATATGTATCAGCAAAGCATGGATTGTCCGGACTTACAAAGACAGCAGGACTCGAGGGCGGTCCTTATGGAATAACTGTAAACTCCATTTGCCCAGCATATGTAAGAACTCCGCTGGTAGATGGACAAATTGCTGATCAGGCCAAGACTCACGGTATTTCAAAGGAAGAGGTTGTGGAAAAGATTATGCTTCAAAAAGCAGCAGTCAAGAAGCTTATCGAGCCTGAGACAATAGCTGAGGTAGCTAAATTCCTTTGCTCAGATGCTGGAAAGCACATTACCGGATCTACTATGACTATCGACGGCGGATGGACAGCTGGTTGATGCAATAGGCAAGCAATAATCACTAAAATCATTTATGAAATGGAGGAAAACAAATGCTAGGTATTGTAATTGGTCTGGTATTATTGATGTTCTTAGCTTACAGAGGGTACTCCATCATCTGGGTAGCTCCTCTTACAGCAATGGTAGTAGCTCTATCTGGAGGTCTTGAGCTTCTTCCTGCATACACCGACACCTACATGACAGGTTTTGTCGGCTTCACAAAATCATGGTTCCCTGTATTCATGCTTGGTGCGATCTTCGGACACCTTATGGACTACACAGGAGCAGCTAAATCCATTGCAAAATGGCTTACAGGAGTTATAGGACCAAAGAGAGCGATCCTTGGAGTTATCCTTGGCTGTGCCGTTCTTACCTACGGTGGCATCAGCTTATTCGTAGTAGTATTCGCTATGTACCCATTGGCACTTGAGCTTTACAGAGAGGCAAACATCTCAAGAAAGCTTATCCCTGGAGCAATAGCACTTGGTTCATTCACATTTACCATGACTGCCATCCCTGGAACACCACAGATCCAGAACCTTATACCAATGGACTACTTCTTCACTACTCCAACTGCAGCACCGGTTATGGGTATAACAGCAGCATTGTTCATGTTTGTTCTTGGATATATGTATATGGTATGGAAAGAAAAGAAACTTACAGCAAAGGGTGAAGTATTTACAGAGCCTACAAACAGAGCGAAGGTAGAGGAAGATCCAAACAAAGTTCTTCCAAATCCATTCCTATCAATACTTCCGCTGTTAACAGTTCTTCTAACTCTTAACATTTTGGACTGGCCGATAATCGTAGCATTGCTTGCTGGTATAGTTCTTGCCATGGCACTTAATTTCAAAGAGTACAAAGGCTTTACAAAGACCGTAAGTGCAGGCGCACTTGGATCAATGACAGCTATAATCAACACCAGTGCAGCTGTAGGCTTTGGAGCAGTAGTAAGAGCAGTACCAGGCTTCCAGTCACTTACTGATCTTGTAATGGGAATTAAGGGTTCGCCGCTAATATCAGAGGCAGTAGCAGTCAACCTATTGGCTGGAGCAACAGGTTCAGCATCAGGCGGTATGGGAATCGCACTTGCAGCTCTTGGTGAGAAATACTACCAATTAGCACTTGAGACAGGAATAAGCCCAGAGGCATTCCACAGAGTTGCATCCCTGGCATCTGGAGGACTTGATACGCTTCCACATAACGGAGCGGTATTGACACTTCTTGCTATAACAGGGCTTACTCACAAGGACTCCTATATAGATATCGCAGTAACCTCGTTGATCCTTCCGGTATTGTCATCAATACCAGCTATCATATTGGCAAGTTTAGGAATCTATTAATAAAGAAAATATCTCCCCGTTCCTTATTGGAACGGGGGATATATCATAGTTGATAGTTTGTTAAATAACAAGGAGGTAACAAAAATGAAGCAGGCAGTAATAGTAAGTGCAGTAAGAACACCGGTAGGAAGCTACGGCGGAGCATTCAAGGACGTAAGCGCAGTAGCACTTGGAACAACAGCAGTAAAGGCAGCAATGGAAAGAATAAACCTCGACCCTAAAATGGTAGACGAAGTGATCTATGGAAACGTCCTCCAGGCAGGCCAGGGACAAAACGTGGCAAGACAAGTAGCGATCCACGCAGGCATCCCCGACTATGTAACCTCATACACAATAAACAAGGTATGCGGCTCAGGACTAAAGACAGTAGCCCTTGCAGCACAAGCAATAAAAGCAGGAGATGCAGAAATAATAGTAGCAGGCGGAACAGAAAACATGAGCCAGGCACCATATCTACTACCCAACAACAGATGGGGACAAAGAATGGGCAACGGCCAGGTAATAGACTACATGGTAGCAGACGGCCTCACAGACATATTCAACAACTACCACATGGGAATAACAGCAGAAAACATAGTAGAAAAATACGGCCTCACAAGACAAGAGCAGGATGAGCTTTCCTACAACTCACAAATAAGAGCAGAAAAAGCAATAAAAGAAGGCCGCTTCAAAGAAGAAATAGTACCAGTAATAATCCCCCAAAGAAAAGGCGACCCAGTAGTAGTAGACACAGACGAATATCCAAAATTCGGTACAACAATGGAGACCCTCGGCAAACTAAAGCCAGCGTTCAAAAAAGACGGAACAGTAACAGCAGGAAACGCATCAGGAATAAACGACGGAGCAGCAGCAATAATAGTAATGAGCAAAGAAAAAGCAGAAGAACTGGGACTAAAGATATTAGCAGAAATAACAAGCTACGCATCAGGCGGAGTAGACCCAGCAATAATGGGAACAGGACCAATACCGGCAAGCACAAAAGCCCTTGAAAAAGCAGGCATGAAAATAGAAGAGATAGACCTTGTAGAAGCAAACGAAGCCTTCGCTGCACAAGCCCTTTCAGTAGCAAAAGACCTAAACTTCGACATGGAAAAGGTCAACGTAAACGGAGGAGCCATAGCAATAGGCCACCCCATAGGAGCAAGTGGAGCAAGGATCCTAGTCACCCTTCTTCATGAAATGGAAAAGAGAGACGCAAAGAACGGCCTTGCAACCCTATGCATAGGAGGCGGACAAGGAATAGCAATGGTAGTTAAAAGATAAGAAAGTAGTCAGTAGATAGTAGTTAGTGGATGGCAAAAGAAAAAAGTAGGGGCAGACGACCCTGTCTGCCCGAAACAGACAAACCCAATCACCACCAGAAAGCGAGGGAAATAAATGCACAAACAAATAACAATGGAGCAGGCAGTCGACATGGTAAAAGACGGCATGACCATAATGGTCGGCGGCTTTCTAGGCTGCGGCAATCCCCATAGAATAATAGACAAGCTCGTAGAAAAAGGAGTAAAAGACCTTACCCTAATCTGCAACGACACCTCCTTCCCCGAATTTGGAGTAGGTAAAATGGTAGTAAACAAACAATTCAAAAAGATAATGGCATCCCATGTAGGAACAAACCCAGAGACAGGAAGACAAATGAACGAAAAAGAAACAGAAGTCATCCTGATACCCCAAGGCACCCTTGCAGAACAGGTAAGAGCAGGAGGAGCAGGCCTAGGAGGAATACTCACCCCAACAGGAGTCGGCACAGTAGTAGAAGAAGGCAAACAAAAGATAGAGCTAGACGGAATAGAATACCTTCTCGAAAGACCACTAAAAGCAGACATAGCAATAATAGCAGCACAGACAGCAGACAAATTCGGCAACCTCGTATACTTCGGGGCAACAAGAAACTTCAACCACCTCATGGCAACAGCAGCAGAAATAGTAATAGCAGAGGTAGAAGAAATAGTAGAGGTAGGAGAACTAGATCCCAACCACGTAGTCACCCCCGGTATATTCGTAACACACCTTGTAAACGGAGGTGCAAACTAATGGATAAAAACATGATAAAAGAATTCATAGCAAAAAGAGTAGCAAAAATGCTAAAAGACGGAGACGTAGTAAACTTAGGGATAGGCATGCCAACCCTGGTAGCAAACTACCTTCCAGAAGGAGCCAACATATTCCTCCAGTCAGAAAACGGCTTCATAGGAGTAGGCCCTGCACCGGAGCAAGGCAAAGAAAACATGAACATAGTAAATGCAGGAGGCCAATGCGTAACCATCCTTCCCGGCGGAGTATTCTTCGACTCAGCCACCTCATTTAGCATCATAAGAGGGGGCCATGTAGACATGACAGTCCTTGGAGCCCTCCAGGTAGACGAAAAAGGAAACCTAGCCAACTGGATGATCCCAGGTAAAATGGTACCCGGCATGGGAGGAGCAATGGACCTTGTAACAGGAGCAAAGAAAGTAACCATAGCAATGGAGCACACAGCAAAGGGAGCGCACAAGATCCTTAAGCAGTGCACCCTACCCCTTACGGCAGCACATCAGGTAGACTATATAGTAACAGAGATGGGCTTCATGGAAGTAACAAAGGAAGGCATAGTCTTAAGAGAGATCAATCCTGAGTTCACAGTGGAAGAGGTACAGGCAGCCACAGAGGCTACCCTCATAATCCCTGAAGACATGGTGCAGATGGAAGTATAGTCTAATTTGGAGGTGAAGCATATGAGACTTGAGGACATCAAAAAGATCGGTATCGCAGGTGCCGGTACGATGGGTTCAGGAATCGCCCAGATATTTGCAAGAAAGGGCTATGAGGTAGTTGTAACCGATATAGCTGAAGAATATCTGGAGAAATCTAAAAGGCTTGTTCAAATATTCAATGAAAGCCTGATAGGGGAAGGAATAATGACTGCGGAGGAAGCAAGCGAAGCTGTTAGCCTAATATCCTACAGCACAAGCAAACAGGTCTTCGCAGACTGTCAGCTGATCATAGAGGCCATTGTTGAGAAGATGGATATCAAGCAGGTATTCTGGCAAGAGGTTGAAGGAATCGCCGCAAAGGATGTTTATTTTGCAACCAATACCTCGGGACTCAGCATTAATGGCATATCAAAGCTTGTAGAAAACAAATCCAGATTCATCGGAATGCATTTTTGGAACCCACCTCACATAATCCCGTTGGTGGAACTGATAAGAGCTGATGATACTTCAGACGATACCGTAGCTGTATTGAGAGAGCTGTTGACCATAATAGAAAAAGAGCCGGTAGTAGTTCAAAAGGATGCTCCTGGCTTCATAGGCAACAGACTCCAATTTGCAGCATTCAGAGAAGCTCTGCACATTGTGAACGAAGGGATAGCCGATATAGGGGATGTGGACAGGGCAATGAGATATGGCCCAGGCTTCAGATACCCCATAATCGGACCTCTTCAGACAGCAGATCTTGGAGGCCTTGACACCTTCTACTATATCTCTTCATATTTGTTTAATGAGTTGAGTGATATGAAGGAGCCTCCAGAGATGCTTAAAAAACTTATGGATACCAAAGAGCTTGGAGTTAAATCAAAGAAAGGCTTCTACGACTATTCCGACGGAAAGGATGAAGAGGCCATAAAGAACAGAGATAAAATGCTGTTCAACATGCTAAAATATATCCATATGAAGAAATAGGATCTATTTGCCGGAGAAGGTCATAGGATGCTTTACACTACGCCTATAGATGTATTCCCTGTGTCTTATAAGGCAATTAATCCTTAAGAATGGAAAGCTGTTATCGAATCCTGCGGTAGCAGCTTTTTGTTTTGATTTTAATTATATATTTGCTATAATTTTTCCAAGGGGGTAATCATTATGGCATATATTTTAACCTCAGATAATATAAAAATAGAATACAGCAGTCGCGGTGAGGGCACTCCAATAATCTTTATTCACGGTTTTGGGGGAGAAGGTTCCTCTTTCAGAGTTATAGACAAAATACTTTCTAAAAGCTTCAACACCATAGAAGTTGATCTCAGAGGTCATGGAAGATCCGATACCAGCTCAGAAATATCCATAGATGTTTTTGCAAGTGACCTCAATGAGCTTATTGAAAAGCTGGATATAAAAAAGCCTGTACTTGCAGGATGGTCAATGGGCGGAGCAGTGGTTATGGAATACATAAAGCAATTTGGTCAAAAGGATATTAGCGCTTTAGTACTAATTGAGACCTCGCCAATGGTTATGGAGGAAAAGGGTTGGAAAGGGACTCTTCTAAGGGGAGTATACACAAAGGAGCAATTCATTCGGGATATTAAGATCATGGAGCTTGACTGGATGAGCTTTGCTGAGTCATTTGTAAGAGAAATGTCACCTAAGCTTGATGAAAACTCTCTTAAGCTTGCCATAGAAAGGGTTTCCGGGAACAGACCTGAGGTGATGAGCTCTGTTTGGGAATCACTTATGAGCAAGGACTACAGATCGATACTTCCATCAATAGAGCTTCCTACGATGGTTATAAATGGCTCGGATAGCACCTTCTATGATCCTGATTCAGGGAAGGATATAGCCTCCATTCTGGGAAATGGGGAATATAAGATAATAAAAGATGCCGGGCATCTTGTAGTAATGGAAAAGCCTGCCGAACTTAGCAGACTGATATCAGAATTTATTAATAATAAAATTCATATTTCTTGATTAGAAGCCCTTTGACGATGGATTTTATATAATCCATCGTTTTATTTCTTGCATCCTCATAGGAAAGCTTACCTGAGAGAACTCTCTTCAGCACTCCCTCGTACACCAATAAGGTCATTTCGTTCAATCTATTTCCATCATCCTCACTAATATAGCCTTCAAGAATACAATCTCTGACGGTTGTCATTCCCCTTTCGGTGATATTGCTTTTGATCAACATCGTAGAAGTCTTGGCATCAGCGGTTTGAAGATCTTCAGGAAAAAGATTATAATACTCTTCAACATAGTCCTCTACATCATTAGTTACTCCTGAAAAGAAAATCGCATTATAAACCTCTGGCTTATCGAAGGAATAATCACAAAAGCATTCCCAAACCTTAAGAAACCTATCCATTGCATTGTCGGCATCCTTTGTATAGTCATGGATTGCCAAAGCATAATCCTTGATCATCCGCATAGCAGAAAAAAAGATCAGGTGATCGAGGCTTTCGAAGTAATTATACAATGTCGCAGTGTTATAGCCAGCTTTCGAAGCAACTTTCCGAAGAGTTACATTTCTTATGCCTTCTTCGAGGATAAGGTGATCAACAGCTGTTATAAAATCCATCATTACTCTGTTTCTATGTAGGGGTTTCATTTATTTTACTCCTTACTAGAATATTCTTGATTCATTATATCATAATTTCGCATTATTCAGCTTGTATTAGAATTTCTTATACGAACTGCGAACAAATAATATTAGTTGACAATAATCATGATTATGATAGTATAATAAATAACAATTATAACCACGATTATAAAAAGGAGGGACTTAAATGAAGTTGGAAATGGGAAATTTTCACGTACAGGATGTTGTATTTGCTGAGAAAACGTTTTATAAAGATGGCATACTCAGCATAAACAAGGAAGAGGCACTAGCATTCATCAAAGAAGATGAACACATAATCGATTTGGACTTAGTTATTGCAAAGCCTGGAGAAAGTACCAGAATAGTACCTGTTAAGGAAGCTGTTGAACCAAGAATCAGACCAGATGGAAGAGCGGTATTCCCTGGAGTAACTGGAGACCTTGAGATGGCAGGAGAGGGCAGACTGCATGCTTTGAAAGGAGTCAGCGTTCTTGGAGTAGGCATGCACTACGGCAGCTTTGGAGATGGCTTGATCGATATGGGTGGTGAGGGTGCAAAGTATACTCTTTTCTCACAATTGATCAATATTTGTATAGTTGCTCACACAGATGAAGAATATGAAAGATTTGAGCAGCAAAAGAAAAATACGGCAATAAGAATGGCTTCTCATAAATTTGCAGAATACCTTGGAAGTACTGTAAAGGATCTTGATCCAGAGGAGCTGGAGGTTTTTGAAATAGAACCTGTTACAAAGAGAGATGAATCCGTATCGAAACTCCCTTCAGTAGTACTAGTAATGCAGCCACAGTCACAGATGGAAGAGCTGGGGTATAATGACCTTGTATATGGCTGGGATATGAATAAGTACGTACCATCCTTCATGAATCCAAATGAGATTCTCGATGGTGCATTGATTTCGGGCAGCTTTATGCCGGCATCCTCAAAATGGTCTACCTATGATTTCCAAAACTTCCCTACTATAAAAGAGCTATACAAAGAACATGGTAAGACCATTAATTTCCTCGGGGTAATAATGTCAAATTTGAATGTTTCCTTGGAGCAAAAGAAGAGATCATCAATATTTGTAGCTCAGATGGCGAAATCACTGGGAGCTGATGGTGCTATTGTAACTGAAGAGGGTTACGGAAATCCGGATGCAGATTATATAATGTGTCTAGCTGCATTGGAGGATGTTGGAGTTAAAACAGTAGGAATCAGCAACGAATGTACTGGCAGAGACGGTGGTTCTCAGCCATTAGTAACACTTGATGTAAAAGCAAATGCTTTGGTTTCCACAGGGAATGTATCTCAGTTGATAGAGCTTCCTCCAGCTGAAAAAGTAATTGGAGAACTAGAGGCTCTAGCTAGAGATGGTCTCTCAGGTGGATGGTCCTTTGATGAGCTGCTTGGATCTTCAGTTAAGGAAGATGGTTCAATAATCATGGAAAACAATGCAATGTTCTGTGGTGACATGATCGCTGGATGGTCAACAAAAACAATGAAGGAATTTTAGGGGGTGGAGTAATGAAAAAGGCAGTTTATTATATTAATCAGTTCTTTGCTGGAATCGGAGGAGAAGATCAAGCTGATCAAAAGCCTGAAATAAGAGAAGGGTTAATAGGACCATCATTAGCCATGAACAGCATGCTGGATGCTGAAATCACTCATACAATTATTTGTGGTGATAATTTTATGGGATCCAATACAGAAGAGGCAGTTAAGACTATCCTTGGATTCCTTGACAATGTTGAATTCGATATATTTGTTGCTGGACCTGCTTTCCAGGCTGGAAGATACGGAGTTGCTTGTGGAACTATCTCAAAGGCTGTGAAGGAAAAGTATGGAGTACCTGTCCTAACATCAATGAATGAAGAAAATCCCGGAGTTGAAATGTTCAAAAAGGACATTTATATTTTCAAGGGTGGAAAATCAGCTGCTAAGATGAGGGATGACGTAAAGGTAATGGCAGCATTTGGGAATAAGCTTCTTAAGGGTGAACCGACAGGTCCTGCAGAAACTGAGGGATTCTTTGAGAGGGGAATCAGAGCTCAAATATGGCTGGATAACGGACCAATCGCAGCAAGAAGAGGAGTAGAAATGCTAGTAAAGAAGCTAAATGGAGAAGAATTCAAAACTGAGCTTCCTATTCCTAAAGCAGATAGAGTAGAAATAGCTGCACCTGTTAAAGACCTTACTAAAGCTAATATTGCTTTGATAACAACAGGCGGAATAGTTCCAGTGGAAAATCCGGACAGAATTCAGTCAGCTTCTGCAACCAGATGGGGAAGATATGACATTTCAAATATCGAAAGATTAGAAAGTGGTGTTTTCAAGACCATACATGCTGGTTTTGATCCTGCAGCAGCCGATGCCGACCCGAATGTAGTAATTCCAGTTGATGCAATGAAAGCATATCTGAAAGAAGGAAAGATTGGAAAGCTGCATGACTATTTCTATTCTACGGTTGGTACCGGAACAACTCAGGCTGAAGCAGCTAGGATGGGAAGAGAGATCGTAGAAAAGCTGAAGGAAGACTCAGTAGATGGTGTTATAATGACATCAACCTGAGGTACCTGTACTCGTTGCGGTGCAACGATAGTAAAAGAGATTGAAAGAGCAGGTATTCCGATAGTTCAGATGTGTAATTTGATACCTGTAGCAGTAACCGTGGGATCAAATAAGATAGTACCAACGATATCAATACCTTATCCACTTGGGGATCCTCAAACTCCAAAGGATGTACAATGGAAACTAAGATATCATAGAGTTGGAGTGGCACTGGACGCCTTAACAGAAGATATTGAAGAGCAGACTGTATTCAAGGTCAAGATATAGTTAGAAAATGGGGGTGGTAACACCCCCTAAGTAGCGGTCTACATGGGAGGATAATGATGGAAAAAGGGCTTAAGAAAGATAACAGTGTATTTATAATATCACTTGTGCTCACTATATCTATAGTGCTATGGGGTATCGTAGCGCAAACAAGCTTTGCTTCATTTGCTAACACATTGATGAACTTCCTTAAAGGTTACTTTGGATGGTCATATTTGATAGCTATGTTTGTATTTGTAATATTTGCAGGTGTACTTGCATTCAGTAAGTATGGAAAGATTAAACTCGGTAAAGACAACGATGTTCCCGAGTATAGCACTGTTTCATGGTTTGCAATGTTATTTGGAGCAGGTATGGGGATTGGACTTGTGTTTTGGGGTGTTGCAGAACCAATATCGCATTTTGTAAGCCCGGCTCCAGGGATAGAGGCGGGCACAACTGCTGCTGCTAATTTCGCAATGAAGGCCTCTTTTATGCACTGGGGATTTCACCCTTGGGCAAACTATAGTATTATAGGTCTTGCTCTTGCCTATTTTCAGTTTAGAAAGGACAAACCTGGATTAATTAGTAGTATTTTTATACCGCTTCTTGGTGAAGAAAGGGTAAATGGACCAATTGGGAAGCTAATTGATGTACTTGCTGTGTTTGCAACTGTTGCTGGAGTGGCAACATCTCTAGGCCTCGGTACTCTCCAGATAAACAGTGGGTTAAATTTCTTATTTAACATACCAGAGAATACATTTGTTCAGCTTACCATTATTTCAGTGATTACCATACTTTTTATATGGACTGCGATATCGGGAATCGGTAAAGGTATTAAGCTCCTTGGAGATATAAACCTCGTTCTTGCTGTAACACTTTTACTGCTGGTAATAATACTGGGACCTACGGTAACATTTATTAACTCGTTTACCAACGGATTAGGTCAATACCTGAATGGATTCATAGCAGATAGCCTTCATGTAGAGCCATTTGGCGACAATAGTTGGATTTATGGATGGACAGTCTTTTATTGGGCATGGTGGATTGCTTGGGCACCATTTGTCGGAACATTTATTGCAAGAATATCAAAAGGGAGGACGATCAGGGAATTCATTGGAGGAGTAATATTTGCTCCAGCAGTAGTATCAATCGTTTGGTTTTCAGCATTTGGATCAATGGGCTTAAATTTGAGCGAAACAATTGGAATAGAGGGTATGGAAGCTGCAGCAGCTGTTCCATCTACAGCTCTATTCCAGGTTTTCAGCCATTATCCACTTAGTATGGTGTTATCTATGATCACAGTAGTATTACTAAGTACCTTTTTCATTACATCTGCGAATTCTGCAACTTTTGTCTTAGGAATGCTATCTTCACAAGGTGATCTAAATCCTTCCAGAGGTAAACAGTTGATATGGGGATTACTACAATCTTTGCTAGCTACGTCACTGCTATTAGCAGGAGGTCTTGAGGCATTGCAAACAGCATCGATTGCTGCAGCATTTCCATTTATATTCGTTATGATATTTGCGATATTATCGCTTATGAAAGCACTCAAACAAGAAGATGTTTAACAAGAAAAGCAGCCGCGAGGCTGCTTTTCTATAGGAAAGGCATATATCTGTCCACCTTATCCACATCATTTCCCGAGAGAATATCTTCTAAAATAATCAGTCCATTCTTGATCCTTTCAGGATCCTCTGCACTAAAGCTAAGCCTTATGAAGCTGTCTCTATCCAAAGGCTCCGTGTAGAATACCTTACCGGGTACTATAGCGAGCTTCCTTTTACTGCATTCCTCATAAAGCTCCATTGCATCCCAGCCCTCAGGGATCCTGACCCAAAGACTGAGCCCTCCTCCTGGTCTATGATACTCAAGGCCTGCATGCTTCAGATCGTCCAGGCCTTCTGCCATAATTAGGTATTTCTCTTTATAAACTTCTTTGATTTTATCCATGTAGTCTACCCACAAGCCCTTTCTCAGGTAAAGATCAAAGGCTCTTTGAAGATACCCCGAGGATGAAATATCAGTTGAATGCTTAGCCTTGATGATTTGTCTGAATAATGAGGGCGGAAGGGTCATAAATCCAATCCTCACCCCAGGCATGAATATCTTTGAGAAGCTCTTTACAAAAATAACTCTGTCTTTGCTATCAAGAGATTTAAGAGGCTCCTTTTTTTCATCCTCAAAGCAGAGATCGGTTAGAAAATCATCCTCTATGATATAGAAGCCATATTCTTCAGCTAGCTTAAGAACAGCTTCTTTTTTGATCCTGCTGTAGCTTATAGTCGTAGGACTCTGGTAATTGGGCATAAGGTATATGAATTTTGGTTTGTATCTTCTAATATTCTGCTTTAAAACCTCGATATCGATTCCATCCTCCTTAAGAGGTATGCCAATTATCCTTGCGCCTCTTGATTTGAAGGCTGCATATGCGCCAGGATAGGTAGGATTTTCAACAAGAATTACATCACCGGTTTCAACAAGGGACTTGGAAATTATGTCAAGACCCTGCTGCCCACCTGATGTTATTAGTATTTGCTCTTTGGATGCTGAAATTGAGTAGTTCTCATTAAGAAATCCCGATATTGATTCCCTTAGAGGCCCATACCCGTTGATCTCAGGGTACAGAAAGGCTTCCCCCCTGTCTCTGTCCAGGACCTCCACAAGAGATTGCTTGAATTCCTCAATAGGGAACAGGTCGGGGATAGGAGATACACTTGCAAAGTCAATACTGTCTTTAAGAAGTGGGAATATACCGGAAAGCATAAGCTCTATATCGCCTTCTTCAACTGAAGCCATATCCTGATCGGAGTGCTGCTTTTTAACAAATGTCCCGCTGCCCTTCAGTGTGTAGATATAACCGTCCTTTTCCAGCTCCTTATATGCAGTTACAACTGTTACGTTATTTACTCCAAGGCTCTTGGCAAGGGCTCTGATGGAAGGGAGTCTATCATCTCCCAGGGCATCGTCGTCGATCATCTTTGAAATGGCTTCATAGAGCTGCTGGTACATAGGTTTAGAGCTACCTTTATCAAGCTTTACTGAGCTAAACATTAATTTCAACTCCTAAAAAAGACATTGTATGGATACACTTATTATATCATATTCCAGCCAGTGTCCATACAATGTACATTGTTTTATTAATCAGGTTTCACAGCCTGGATATAGAAGGAAGCAATATAGTCCTCCGGACTTATTCCAGGCGCCCAGTCCTTGACAATATCCTTGCTGTCCTTCTTAGCTCTAAGTCTTACTTCATCGAAGCCCGCCTTCCT
>Ga0265295_1005633_pt1 | contig 15750 bp, 14 predicted proteins | sample Munlansysbiofilm_FD_192503 | JGI IMG/M metagenome (GOLD analysis project Ga0265295, IMG submission 192503) | Leachate microbial communities from a municipal landfill in Southern Ontario, Canada - Methane capture system biofilm | ecosystem: Engineered > Solid waste > Landfill > Unclassified ... | reverse complement strand
GATTTTGCCTTTATACAATTAACCCGCCAACAGCTACAAACAAAGGTGCAAATACTACTGCAACTATGGTCATAAGCTTAATCAATATATTAATTGAAGGACCAGACGTATCTTTGAAAGGATCTCCAACTGTGTCTCCAACAACAGCAGCCTTATGGGCATCAGATCCCTTGCCACCGTGTTGACCACTCTCAATATACTTCTTAGCATTGTCCCAAGCACCACCTGCATTAGCCATCATAATGGCTAGGAGCACACCAGCAGATAGGGCGCCAGCAAGCATTCCACCTAGGGCTTCGGGTCCAAGCAGAAGTCCAATAAATAGAGGGGCTATAATTGCCAATAGACCAGGAGCTACCATTTCTTTTAAAGCAGCCTTTGTAGATATATCTACGCAATTTGCGTAATCAGGCTTAGAAGTTCCTGCCATAATACCTGGATCCTCCCGGAATTGTCGTCTTACTTCTTCAATCATTTGGGTAGCTGCTTTTCCTACTGAGTTCATTGTAAGAGCTGAGAAAAGGAAAGGTAGCATAGCGCCAAAGAATAATCCAATTATAACAACAGGTGATAGGAGATTAACAGCACTTAAACCTGTAATTGTAGCATAAGTTGCGAACAATGCTAAAGCTGTAAGGGCAGCACTACCGATGGCAAAGCCTTTTCCAATGGCAGCTGTGGTGTTACCAACTGAGTCTAGTTTGTCGGTTATCTCACGAACTTCGTGGGGAAGCTCCGCCATTTCAGCGATACCACCTGCATTGTCAGAAACAGGACCATAAGCATCTACAGCTACAGTCATCCCTGTTGTAGAAAGCATGCCTACTGCTGCAAGTGCAATACCATAAAGTCCTGCATAGTAGTAAGATGTAAAGATACCTACACATATAAATATAATTGGCCAAACCGTTGAAAGCATACCAACACCAAGGCCAGAAATGATGGTGGTTGCAGCCCCAGTTTTACATTGCTCTGCAATTCTCTTAACTGATCTGTAATCTGCGGAAGTGTAGATTTCTGTAACTTTTCCAATAGCAATACCCACAATCAAGCCAGCAATAATTGCAAAACCAAAGTTGAATCCCCCAAGCATTGTCTTGGATAATACCAATGCCGCTACAACAACGATTCCTCCAGCAATATATGTTCCAAGATTTAGAGCTGCTGCAGGGTTGGTGTTGCCATTCCCTCGAACCATCATGATTCCAATAATAGAAGCAATAATTCCCACAGCTGAAAGAATCAAAGGGAAGATTGCCGCAGTTGTTGCATCAAAAAGTCCATTGGAATTTACCGCTGCTACTGCTGCTAAGGCAATAGCTGATATCAAAGAGCCTACATAGGATTCAAATAAGTCAGATCCCATTCCAGCAACGTCCCCAACATTGTCTCCAACATTATCTGCAATAACTGCAGGGTTTCTAGGGTCATCTTCTGGAATTCCAGCTTCTACTTTTCCAACAAGGTCTGCTCCAACGTCAGCAGCTTTAGTATATATTCCCCCGCCTACACGGCCAAATAATGCCATAGATGAAGCACCAAGACCAAAGCCAGTAATAACTGAGGCACTATCAATGCCCATTATTACAAAGATAGTTCCAATTCCCAATAATCCTAAACCTGTTACACAAAGTCCCATAACAGCACCAGATCTAAAAGCAACTTTAAGGGCTTTGTTCATTCCCCCATCTTGAGCTGCTTGGGCTGTCCTTACATTACCTTTAGTAGCAACATGCATTCCGAAGAAGCCTGCTAGCACTGATAATAGGGAGCCTAATAGATATAAGGCTGCCGTCATCCAGCCCACGGCCAATCCAATAAGTAAAAACAAGACTGCAATAACCACAATCATGGTTTGGTATTCTCTCTTTAAGAATGCCATGGAACCTTCCCGTATATAGGAAGCAATTTCCTTCATTCTCTCTGTCCCTTCGTCCATTTTGACGATCCAAGCAGTGAGTCCATATGCAAAGATCAAGGCAATAATGGCAGAAATCGGGGCAACAATAGCTATAATATTGCTCATTAAATAAGTCCCTCCCTCGATAAGCCCTAACACATCAAAAAGGCGCCATTGACACCTCTTTATGTTAAAAGCCAACTATTAATAATTTATTATGATAACACCATCTTATTCTATCGCAACCAAGGCCAGAGATATACCAATAAAACATACCGCTGCTATGGTGGACACCTTCCCTAATATTACTTCATATCCTTTGCTCTTCTTCTTACCGAAAAGCTGTTCTGCACCGCCGCCGATAGAACCAGACAGGCCAGCACTATTTCCTGATTGAAGCAAAATGCTCCCTATAAGAACTAGACTAGCTACGGCTAACATTGACATTAGAAATATTCTCATTCTAAACCCTCCTTTGATAATTAACTCAATTATGATACCACGTGAATACCATTAAATCAAGTGATTTATAAGCTCTTGATGCTATAAAAAGCCTTATTTCCTGCATATTCCCCGGAGTCACCAAGAAGTTCTTCCAGTCTAAGGAGTTGGTTATATTTCGCAACTCTGTCAGTTCTTGATAAACTGCCAGTTTTAATCTGACCTGCATTCACTGCAACCACGAGATCCGCGATGGTTACATCCTCTGTTTCTCCACTTCTATGGGAAATTACTGCAGTATATCCCGCCTTTTTAGCCATCTCTATTGCATCCAAGGTTTCCGTTAATGTTCCTATTTGATTGACCTTGATTAATATTGAATTGGCAATACCCATATCAATACCCTTTTTTAATCTCTCTGTGTTGGTTACGAAAAGATCATCCCCTACAATTTGTAGGCGGTCCCCCAGTCTTTGGGTCATCTCTTTCCACCCCGCCCAATCATCTTCATCTAAACCATCCTCAATGGACACAATAGGATACTTTGACATTAGGTTTTCATAAAAATCTATCATTTGGGAAGAAGTTTTCTTTACTCCTTCTCCCTTCATATCGTATAATCCCGATTCTTTATTGTAAAACTCAGATGCAGCAGGGTCCATAGCAATTTTTACATCTTCTCCAGCCTTATATCCAGCAGCTTCGATTGCCTCCATGATTACCTTTAGAGCTTCTTCATTGGTTTCTAGGTTTGGCGCAAAGCCTCCCTCATCTCCAACAGCTGTATTTAGTCCCTTTTCTTTAAGGACTGCTTTTAGAGCATGAAATATTTCAGTGCCCATACGAAGGCCTTCTCTAAAACTAGGTGCTCCTACAGGCATAATCATGAATTCTTGAAAGTCTACGTTACTGTCTGCATGAGATCCGCCATTAAGAATGTTCATCATAGGAGTAGGAAGAAGTTTGGCGTTCACCCCACCTAAATATTGAAATAAGGGAAGGCCACAGTAGTCTGCAGCAGCTGCTGCTGCCGCAAGGGAAACCGCTAAAATTGCATTGGCCCCAAGCTTACCCTTGTTGGGGGTCCCATCTAGGTCTATAAGCAATTTGTCTAGGCCCACTTGGTCTAGCACGTTGTAGCCGATTATTTCCTCTGCGATAATGTCATTGACATTTGAAACCGCTTTCAAAACTCCTCGTCCCAAGTATCTTTTTGAATCTCCGTCTCTTAGCTCTACAGCTTCATGAACTCCTGTTGATGCCCCAGATGGAACCATGGCACTTCCCATGGTACCATCTTCAAGAATTACGTCTACCTCAATGGTTGGGTTACCCCTTGAATCCAAGACTTCTCGACCTATTACTTCTTCAATAAAGGACATTTCACTGCTCCCTTCTAATAAAACAACTATTGGTTTAAATTATTTTTAAATTACTAAGATCCTCTGCCTAATTTATTCTGGTCCAGTATTTCATGTTGGCATTTGCCAGGAAACATTATTACCCACATTATAGATTAAAAATTTACAAAAAAATTCTATCCATATTTTGCGTGGAACATTTTAATATAATCGTGTCCCTATCTTTATTTGCTTTTCTCATTGTTCTTAAAAGTCAATGATTTCCATAAAGCTCTTAGGGTCTAGGCTGGCCCCACCTACTAAGGCTCCGTCAATCTCTTCCATATTCATTATTTCTGTAGCATTGCTTGGCTTTACGCTTCCCCCGTATTGAATTACAACCTTGTCCGCTATTTCGTCTCCATATAGATTTATTAGTTTTTCTCTTATAAATCCACACATTTCGTTGGCCTCTTCTGGTGTGGCTGTCTTGCCTGTTCCGATAGCCCAGACGGGTTCGTAGGCAATAGTAAGCCTAGCTATATCCTCTTTTTTTATGGCTTTAAGGCCTCCATTTAGTTGGCTTTCAACAACAGAAAAAGCTTTGTTTGCTTGTCTTTGGTCTAAATTTTCACCAACACAGAAAACCGGTAAGATATCATGGTTAAAAGCTGCTTGCAACTTCTTGTTGCAGCTTTCATCGTCTTCATTAAAGTATTGTCGTCTTTCGCTATGCCCTAGGATACAGTGGCTTACACCCAACTCTTTTAGCATTAGGGGAGAGATTTCTCCAGTGTACGCACCTTCATTTTCAAAATGCATGTTTTGTGCACCAACATAAATAGGGCTTCCTTTAAAAGCTTCAACCAAGTCTCCTAGCTGGGTGTAGGGAGCAAATACAGCCACTTTAATATCCGTGGGAGTATAAATTCTTTTAAATTCCTCAGCAAAGGCCAGTGCTTGTTCTCTTGTTTTAAACATTTTCCAATTTCCAGCTATAAAGGGCATTCTCATATCAATCTCCTGTTTATATTATATTGTTCCGCTAATCCCCTATATCTCTTTAGGGTTATATTTGGAGGGGAATTATTCTTGTCTCCCCTCACTTTTGATACTTCTTTTCTAACAATCCTTACAGCTCCTTGTCCAATAAGACAGAAATCCCAGGGAGTTCTTTGCCCTCCAAAAGCTCTAATGAAGCTCCACCACCAGTAGAGATGTGAGTTATCTTTTCTGTAAGACCAAACTGTTCAACTGCTGCAGCTGAGTCGCCACCCCCAATAATAGTTACTTCTTTGGAAGCTGCCATTCCTCTAGCAACTTGCAAGGTACCCATTGCATAATTAGGCATTTCGAAGACTCCCATGGGGCCATTCCAAAATATTGTCTTGGCTTTTGCTATTTCCAACTTAAATGCTTCTATTGACTTAGGCCCAATGTCCAGTCCCATTCGGTCTTTGGGAATAGAGTCTCTATCATAGATATCATGATCTGCATCATTTGAAAACTCAGTTGCGCAAACCACATCCAAGGGAAGGAAGATTTCTACTTTCTTGGCTTTAGATTTCTCCAATAGCTCATTTGCAATCTCAATTCCCTCTTCTTCTAAGAGAGAAAGACCCACCTCAAAACCCATGGCCTTCAAAAATGGGAAGGCCATTCCTCCACCGATTATTAAGGTATCCACCTTATCTAAAAGGTTCTCGATTACTTTTATTTTATCTTTTACCTTAGCCCCGCCCATAATAGCCAAGAAGGGTCTCTTGGGGTGTTCAACGGCATCTACCAGAAATTCTTCTTCTTTTTCCATTAGAAAACCAGAAACTGCAGGTATGTATTTTGCTATTCCAACCGTTGATGCATGTGCCCTATGGGCAGTTCCAAAAGCATCATTTACAAAAAAGTCAGCCAAAGATGCCAACTCTTTTGCAAAAACGGGGTCATTTTCTTCTTCTTCTTTTCTAAATCTTAGGTTTTCCAGCAAAGAGATATCTCTGTCATGCATTTGAGAAATGTGATAGATAACTTTATCATCCACAACCTTAGGGGAACTCTCAAAGGCAACTTCTTTTCCAAGGAATTCCGATAGCCTTTTAGCCACGGGCTCTAGGGTGTACTTTAAGTTAGGCTCTCCATCTGGTCTTCCCAAATGAGATATTAAAACCACTTTTGCCCCTTGATCAATTAAATAATCTATGGTTGGTAAAACTGCGGCTATTCGTCCATCATCTGTAATGGCACCATTATTCATGGGCACATTAAAGTCACAACGAACTAAGACCCTTTTCCCTGATACATCTATATCCTTCACCGTCATTTTCATCTATACGACCTCGCCTTCTTTTTTACTAGCCTAATTATTTACAGACCTTTACCGATTATATAGTCTATAAGGTCTACCGTCCTTGAAGAATATCCCCACTCGTTGTCGTACCAAGCCAGGACCTTAACCATATTATCCTCCAAAACCATGGTGGATAAGGCATCAACTATTGAGGATGCGGGGTTTCCTTTAAAGTCAACTGAAACAAGAGGTTCTTCTGTGTATTCCATTATTCCCTTGAGCTTAGTTTCGGAAGCCAGTTTTAATGCTCCGTTAATAGCCTCTGCTGTTGTTGGCTTTTCCAATTCCAGGACTATATCAACTAGGGATACTGCTGGGGTTGGGACTCTAATAGCCATTCCGTTTAATTTCCCCTTAAGTTGAGGTAGCACCAAACTTACAGCTTTAGCTGCCCCAGTAGTTGTGGGAATCAAAGAAACTCCAGCTGCTCTTGCTCTTCTTAAGTCACTATGTGGTAGGTCTAATATTTTTTGGTCGTTGGTGTAGGAATGGATGGTAGTCATTAATCCTCTTCTAATACCGAAGTTTTCATCAATTACTTTTGCCACAGGTGCTAGGCAATTAGTTGTGCAGGATGCATTTGAAATAATATGGTCTTCCTTGGGGTCATATTTTTCTTCGTTAACTCCCAAAACAATTGTAATATCCTCTTCTTTAGCAGGAGCCGAAATTACAACCTTTTTTACCCCATCTCTAAGGTGCTTTGATGCGTCTTCTTTTTTTGTGAACAAGCCTGTAGACTCCAGTACAACTTCAACCCCTTCAGGTCCCCAAGGAATTTCTTCTGGGTTTTTTATTGCGAATATTTTTATGGTTTTTCCGTTAACTATAATTGAGCTGTCAGTGTGTTCAACGGTTCCTTCAAACTTACCAAAACAGCTGTCATACTTTAAAAGGTGTGCCAAGGTTTCTGGTGTGGTTAAGTCATTAATGGCCACCACTTCAAAATTACAATCACTTTTTGCCACTGCAACTTTCAATGCGTTTCTTCCAATTCTTCCGAATCCATTAATCCCAACTTTAGTCTTCATATTAATCCTCCTATACTAAACTGCCGCAAAAAATTAAATTATCTAGTCTTGATATATATTAATAGCTAGGCTATTTAATACCTTCGTCTTCTTGAGCTTGACAAAATGCCCATCTCATCCCGGTATTTTGCTACTGTTCTTCTGGAAATATCTATACCCTTTTCTTTTAAAGAGCAAACCATGGCCTGATCGCTATGAGGTGACTTTGGGTCTTCACTCTCTATTAATTCTTTTATAAAAGATTTAACCCCCATGGAGGAGATGTTGTCATCCCTACCAGGGCCACAATCATTTTTCGCAACCCCACTTTTAAAGAAATACTTTAGTTCAAAAACTCCTCTTGGAGTCTCCATATACTTACCGTTAATAGACCTGCTAACTGTAGATTCGTGAACTTCTACTTCTTCGGCGATTTGTTTTAATGTCAGAATTTTAAGGCCTTTTGCTCCTTCTTCAAAGAACTCCTCTTGATACTTTACAATGGCACTGGCTACATTGAAAATTGTTTGCTTTCTTTGTTCAATACTTCGTATCAACCAAACCGCTGAATTTAATTTTTTGTTTAGATACTTTGCCAGTTCTGGGTCCTTTTCTGCTTCTTGCAATAATTTGCCATAGTATGAACCAATCATCAATTTTGGTGCACTGTATTCGCTAACAGTAACTACATATTTACCGTCTATTTTCTCAACCAAAATATCAGGAACAATATACCTCTGCTCCTGATCCCCTGCAAATTGTCTACCTGGTTTTGGCTCTAATGTTCTTATAATGTCTCCGATTTCCTGGACTTTTTCAATAGTTATCCCCAAATGTTTTGCAATTTGAGGTATCCTATTATTAGCCAAATCTTCCAAGTGGTACTTTACAACCTCTTCGGTCCAATGGTAGTCCTCTAATACTCTTTTGTTCTCACAATTTTCGCTGAGTTCGCAAAGAAGAGTATCTAGCTGTATGAGAAGACATTCTCCTAAGTCCCTAGCACATACCCCTACGGGATCGAATCCTTGAATAACCTCGATGGTCTTCTCAACCCTGTCCTTCTCAACTCCAAGATTTTTGGCAATTTCCTCTGTAGTCATAGATAGATACCCGTTGTCATCTAGAGACTGGATAATATATCGGCCTCTTTCCTTGCAATTTGGATGTATATCCGAAGTCTCAAGTTGAAAGAGGAGATGTTCAACCAAAGTCTCTCCCTGGGCAGCCGCGTATTTTTCCATGGGAAAGTCAGAGTTATCATCAGTATCCGAATTGAAAGAAGTCCCTACAAAAGATCCTGGTTCCCTATAACTCGTCATTCGGTCTGCTATCAGTTCCATTACTGGGTTTGTTAAAAGCTCTTCTTGGACATACTCTTCAAGCTCGTGAGTGTTGTACTGAAGGATGCGAATGGCCTGGATTAAATCCGGGGTCATTACCAGTTTTTGGCTTTGTTCAATTGTTTGTTCATATCCTATCTTCATGCAATTACTATACCATATTCTCCTTGTAATTGGTAGATACTTTTCCGTGGCCCCCAAGTGTTTTCTACCATGGTTTATCCATGTTTTGCCTTATATTTTGCCCATGCTTTGCCTTAAATCTCGGCCATACTTTACTCATGTTTCCCCTTATGTTTTGCCCATGTTTTTCCTTGTTTTTTACCTCCTAACGAAGGCAGGGAAAGCCCATTTGCCTAAGGGCCTCAAACATAACTATATTTGCTGAATTGGATAAATTATATGATCGGGACCTGGTATTGACACTCATTGGTATCCTAATAGTTTCTTCAGAATGTGCCTCTATAAATTCCTTGGGTAGACCGGCGGTTTCCTTTCCAAAAACAATCATATCTCCATCTTTATAGGCAATTTCTGTATAAAGTCGTTTACCCTTTGTAGTAGCTAGGTAGAGCTTACTACCTTCGTATAGCTTTAAAAAATCATTAAGGCTTTCATGATACTCCAGGTCCACGAACTTCCAATAATCAAGTCCCGCACGTTTTACTGCTTTTTCTGATATGGAAAAACCCAAAGGGCCTACCAGATGAAGTTTGGTGTCAGTGGCAGCGCATGACCTGGCGATATTTCCAGTATTGGGGGGTATCTGTGGTTCAACAAGTACAATATGAAGTGGCATGGCTTTTCTCTTTTCTTTAATAAAGAATCCTAATACATACATAACAATAACTGGTTCCTGCTCATTATATAGCCAAGGCAGGGTTTTTCCCATGACTTTTTTGTGTTTTTGGTATATAATATCTAAATTATGATTTTAAAAGGAGCATGTTAAATGAAAAAGACAAAGATTGGGCTTTTGGGCCTTGGAAACATTGGTACAGGAACATATAAGGTTTTAGAAATGAATAGGGAAACCATAGAAAAATCTTTGGGCCTGTCTGTGGAAATTACTAGAATACTAGAAAAAGATACTGGTCGAGATCGTGAGATCCATGTGGACCCCAATAAATTCACCCAAGACCCTCAGGATATTTTCAATGATTCTTCAATTGAAATAGTAATAGAGCTATTAGGGGGTGTTGAGCCTGCTTCAACCCTAATGATTGATGCCATGAATCATGGAAAATCAGTAGTAACCGCCAACAAGGCCGCAGTAGCTAGCAACTTTCTCAAATTAAGGGAGGCTGCCACAAAAAATAATGTGGAATTTAGATATGAAGCCAGTGTAGGTGGCGGGATACCTGTATTAAAGGTAATGTCTAGTGTACTTAGAGCCAACGAATTTAGCGAAGTGCTTGGAATTGTTAATGGAACTACCAACTATATACTTACACAAATGACAGACAATGACCTAGCCTACGAAACCGCCTTAGCTAGGGCACAAGACTTAGGCTTTGCAGAGGCGGACCCTAGTGCTGATGTAGAGGGAGTCGATGCTGCCAACAAACTTACAATACTAACGGCATTGGCTTTCGGAGATTATATACCCCCCGAGGAAATACCTACAGAAGGAATTACCAAGGTTACTCCCCAGCAAATTGAAGCCGCAAAAAGTAGGGGAAATAAGATTAAATTAATAGCTCGTGTAGCTAAGGAGGCTGGAAAGGTTTCCGCCACTGTAGCCCCTATGGAACTTGCAATTGACCACCCCTTATGTGGTGTGAACAACGAATTTAACGCAATATATATAACTGGAAATGCCGTAGGGGAGCTAATGTTTTACGGAAAAGGCGCTGGACCTCTTCCAACTGGAAGTGCAGTTTTAGGAGATGTTATGGATATAATTGAATGGACAAACAGAGGAGAGGGCAGGAAATAATGAAAATCTATGAATCTTGGAAAAAACTAATTGAGGGCCAAACTGATGACTCTTTCCCCGACTTTTGGGAATCCTATTCCCAGGCTGAGGTGAAGATTTACAAGGAACTACTGGAAAATTATCAAACCCCAATCCAGGGGACTTTCAAGGAACTAGTAGCAAAATATGATGTAGACCCTGTTCTGCTAATGGGTTTTTTTGATGGGATCGCCAGCTCATTAATAGATGGTTTAGATGTTGAAAACATTACAGAAGATACAAAAATTGATTTGAAAGTTGATTTCGAAAAACTCTTCTTGAATATGCTTAAAGTTGATGCGGAACACCTATATTCTTTGGCTGAGTGGAGAAAAATCTATTCAGAAGAAGAGGAAAAGGCCTTATTTGAAGTATACCGAAAATCCAGAACCCTAGTAAAAGACAAAGAACCTGGTCGAAATGATCCTTGCCCATGTGGGTCAGGGAAAAAATATAAAAAATGTTGTGGAGCAAACCTATAGGGGTTTTCTTCTAAGAAGTTTTTTTCTTAGGGTTTTCTTCCAAGAAATTTACAACAATTTAAGGAGAACAAAGTTCCATAAAAATGCTCTAAAAAGTCTGCTAACAATTTATAATAATTGCCAACAGACTTTTTTATTTATGATATGTTTTATCCCTGAATATCTATTATCTTTTCTTTTGCCCACCAGAATGCCGCAAATACACTTTGTTCAAATATAGGCATTACCAATCTTTCAATATTCTTTGATTGGCAACTCTCCCCGCATTCCATCATAAGCCCCTTTTGCTAGGGCTTCCATTTCCAATTCACCAGGCCGAACTACTAGAGGGCCAATAAAAGACACCTTCTTTTCTAAGTCCTCTATCAATCTTTTAGAATGGGCCATTCCTCCAGTGACAATTATAGCATCCACCCTTCCTTCCAAGACTGTTGCCATTGCTCCAATCTCTTTAGCGATTTGATATACCATGGCCTTTAGGACTAGGTCTGCATAATCATCCCCCATGTCCACCATTTTTTCGACTTCCCTAAGATCACTGGTACCTAAATGGTCATATAATCCACCTTCTCTGTTGATTTTCTTTATCATTTCATCTCGTGTTTTATACTTGCCCGAATAACAAAGTTCAACCAATCCTCTTGAAGGAAGGCCTCCAGCCCGGTCAGGGCTCATGGGTCCTCCTGACATTGCGTTATTACAATCTATAATCCTTCCATCTACATGGGGGGTAATAGAAATTCCAGAACCTAAATGAACTACAACCAATCTCAAATCATCATATCTTTTTCCTATTTCTTTGCCATACCACCTTGCCACTGCTCTACTGTTCAAGGCGTGAAGTAGGCTCTTACGAGGGAGCTCCTTTAGTCCAGATAATCTGGCGACAGCTTCCATCTCATCAATAGAAACAGGATCCATTATAAAGGAAGGGACTCCTACTTTGTCTCCAAGGTCTTTTGCAATCATTGCTCCCAAGTTAGAGGCATGCTCACCATATAAAGCTTTTTCAAGATCATTTATCATCTCTTGATTTATCCTATATAGACCTCCTTCCATGGGTTTTCCAAGGCCACCGCGGCCAATAATGACATCCATATCGGAAAGTTTAAAGCCTCCTTTGGATAAGGCAGTCTGGACTAATTCTCCTCTAAAGGCTTTTTGGTCGCGGATTTTTTGATATTCTGTTAGTTCATCTTCCCCATGATCTACTGTTATTTGGTATAGCTCATCTTCGTTATTGTATATTGCAATCTTAGTTGAAGTATTACCAGGATTAATCACCAATATTTTATAATCCATATAGACTACCTCACTGCTTCTATACCTGCATTTATAGCTTTTATATTGATATCTACAAATGCAGGTTTCACCGATTCTTCAACAATTCTTGGCCAATCAATATCAGAAAGCCCCATTAGACTTATAATTGTCCCCAATAATACCAGGTTCATTACTTTTCCATTACCTAGGCCCTTTGCAATTTCAGAGGCGGGAATAACTTTTAATTTTGCATGCTTTTCTATTTCTAAAAGAGCATCCACAGGGTAATCCCTATCCCCCATTAGTATGGGCATGGAAGGCATTTGGAAATCGTTTACCACTACTTGTCCACCAGGTTTCAAATATGATAAAACCCTAAGGGCTTCCATCTTTTCAAAAGCCACAATAATATCAGCCCCACCCTTTTCTATAACAGGGGATTCAACCTTATCACCATACCTGACTTGTGAAGAAACGTCTCCACCCCTTTGGCTCATGCCCAAGATTTCACTCATTTTCACATCATATCCAGCTTCCAACAGGCCTTGAGTTAAGAGTTTTCCTGCCAATATAGTACCTTGCCCTCCCACTCCAGCAAGTAATATGCTCTTTGTCATCCTTAGTCCTCCTTCTTCTTTATGGCTTCAGTAGGGCAAAGCTGGGTACAAACATCACAGCCTACACACTGAAGAATGTCTATATGAGTTTTCTTTTTCTCTTTATCAAAAATCAAGGCGGGGCAGCCACACCTGATACACACTTTACACCCGATGCAAAGATCTTCTTGAATATAATTCTTGCTTTGGAAAGCTCCTGGGAAATCTTCAATATCCCAGGGAGAGAGTTTCTTCAATGCACAAGGCCACTTTGTTATTAACACAGAAGGTTCGTTGATTGCCAACAATTCATTTAGTGTTTCATCAACCTGCTTTAAATTGTTTGGATCGATGGTACGAACATGTCGGATCCCTAGGGCTCTAACAATTTCTTCAATATCAAGCATGGTAGAAGGATCTCCCTTTATGTTTTTACCGCTTCCCGGGTTCTCCTGATGGCCTGTCATGGCTGTCACTCTGTTATCCAAGATAACATTAATGGTATTGGACTGATTGTATACCACAGTTATCAAAGAATTAATGCCTGTGTGAAAGAAGGTTGAATCTCCCAGAACTGATACAACTCTGGTCCCCTTATCTCCTTGATCGAAAACCTTTTGAGCCCCATGGCCCATAGAAAAACTGGCACCCATACAGATGGTGGCGTCCATTGCATTATATGGTTTTGCGAAGCCCAAGGTGTAGCAGCCTATATCCCCAGAGATCATGATGTTCTTCTTTTTCCCTAAATGAAAGAAGAAGCCACGATGAGGGCAACCTGCACAGAGGGTAGGTGGTCTTGGCACTAGGGCTGATGTATCATATTCTAGGCTTGGTAAAGCTTCACCATAAACAGCCTGCCTAATAACTTCTGGAGTCATTTCACCTATACTTGGGAATATGTTCTTCCCTTGGCAATCATACCCAAGAATCCTAACTCTTTCTTCAATATATGGGTCATTTTCTTCTATAATATATATTGTGTGCATTTTATCACAAAACTTTTTGACTAACCCCTCAGGCAGGGGGTTTGTAAATCCCAATTTTAGGTAGGAAACACTGTCTCCGAATACTTCTTTGGCATATCTGTAACTTGGGCCAGAGGCTATAACGCCAATTTCTCCTTGGTTTATTTCTTCATAATTCCATGTGCAACTTTCAGAATATTCCTTGAGGCGGTTTAACCTCACTTCTAAGTCTTTTCTCCTAGCTCTGGCCATGGCAGGAACCATGACGTACTTAGAAGGAGTTTTTACAAATTCCCTAATGGCCACATCTTTTCGTTCCCCCTTTTCAACCACGGTTTTACCATGGCAAAGACGGGTAGTCATTCTAAAAAGCACAGGAATGTCAAATTCTTCACTAACTTCAAAAGCTTCCTTTACCATATCTAGGCATTCTTGGCTGTCAGCCGCTTCGAACATTGGAATCTTTGCAGCCTTGGCATAATTTCTGTTGTCCTGCTCGTTTTGAGCGCTATGTTGGCCCGGTTCATCAGCCGAGATAATAACCGCCCCTCCATTTACACCAGTGTAGGCAAATGTAAAGAGTGGATCTGCAGCTACGTTAAGGCCTACATGCTTCATTGATGCTAGGGCCCTGCCCCCGGCAAAGGATGCTCCTATAACACATTCCAGTGCAACCTTTTCATTAGGAGCCCATTCTCCAATGATCTCAGAATATTGAGCAATGTTTTCTAGTATTTCCGTACTTGGTGTCCCAGGATAGGCAGCTGCATATATTACCCCTGCTTCATAAGCCCCTCTTGCCACCGCTTCATTTCCTGTTAACAATTGCTTCATACTTATTTCCTCCCTTAAATTCCCCACGGTTCCCCATATTATCAATAAATTTATGCAAATGCCGCACATAGCAGCAGAGAAATAGATTTTTCTTCCAAAGATGAGCCTCTAGATGTTACCACTATAGGGACTTTTGCTCCTAATACGCAACCTGCCATTTTTGCATTCCCCAGGCAAACTAGTGCTTTCACAGTTAGGTTTCCTGCAGTAAGGTTGGGCATTAACATAATATCTACATCCCCAGATACTGGACTTTGGTAGCCCTTGATTTTCGCTGATTCTTGGCTGACTGCCAAATCAAAAGAAATGGGTCCTTCAAGGATACAGTCACCAAAATATCCTGTTTGTAGGGACAAATCTTTTAGGTCTTGCCCGTCTACTGTCTCTTGAATTTTTGGATTCATTTTTTCAACAGCTGCCATAATGCCTACTTTGGGGCTTTTATATCCCAAGCCGTGAAATAGGTGGAGAGCATTTTTTATAATGCCTTTTTTTTGTTCTAAGTCTGGAAGTGGAATCATCCCTCCATCAGTTATTCCCAATAGTTTATGATAATAAGGTGACTCAACAACAGCTATATGGGACATTAGGTTTCCAGTGCCAATTCCTCTTTCTTTATCTACCACTTGTTTTAAAAGAACACTGGTTTCCATTTTCCCCTTCATCAAAAAATCGCCTTTCATAAGCCGGATTTGCTCCACCCCTAAGAGTGCTGCCTCCTCAGGACTTGTGGCAGAGATTATAAAATCAGCATTTATATCATAGCCTAAGGATTTTGCTACTTGTTGAGTCCTTGATTTGTCCCCCACAAGTATATATTCTAACCCTTCTTGCTTGGCAGCTAGGAGAACTGCTTCTAGAGCATGGGGATCCTCTGCACCTGCTAAAACAACAGTTTTTTTAACATGATTGTTCCTTAGATCGAAAAGTTCACTAAAATTCCTATAAATCATTTTACTCTCCCACTATTCAATTTGAAATGATAACAATAGTTTTGAAGGGGGCATATTTCACAAGCAGGTTTTCTGGCATAACAAATGCTACGCCCATGAAAAATCAAACTATGATGTGTCCTCGACCATCTAGCCTTGGGGACAACTTTCATCAAACCCTCTTCAACGGCCAAAGGCGTTTTTCCATGGGTAAGGCCTATTCGATTCGCTACTCTAAATACATGAGTATCTACTGCGATACAGTCTTGGTTAAAGGCAACCGAAAGAACCACATTGGCAGTTTTGCGACCCACTCCTGGTAGTGTAAGTAACTCTTCGT
>Ga0265295_1005632_pt1 | contig 15755 bp, 12 predicted proteins | sample Munlansysbiofilm_FD_192503 | JGI IMG/M metagenome (GOLD analysis project Ga0265295, IMG submission 192503) | Leachate microbial communities from a municipal landfill in Southern Ontario, Canada - Methane capture system biofilm | ecosystem: Engineered > Solid waste > Landfill > Unclassified ... | reverse complement strand
TCCCCTGGAAGCTTTTTCAGCGCCCTTTCGAGAACAAGCCTTGCCTTTTCCGTATCGCCCCCTTCGCAGGCGCAGTATGCGTAAAGGTTCCACAGCAGCGATTCCTTGGGGCTCCATTGAACGGCCTTTTCAAAGGTGCTGGTCATGGTCTCCTTTTTGTTCCTTTTCATGTAGCTTACCGCCAGCATTCCCATGGAAACCCAATTCTTGGGAAATCCCTTTTCCAGGTAGGGAAACGCATTGGAAAAATCACGCTTCATGTAATATATCATCCCGATCTGAGAGTTAATCTGCCCGGCGACGGAAAACTGCCACGGCCCGTAACGGAAGGCCTCCTTTAACGTCCGGATCGCCTTTTCGATCCGTTGCCCCTGCAGATCCTTCCCCGCCGACTCCATGATAGCGGTAACCTTTTTCATGACAAAACGCACCAGCAGCAGGTAAGAAGCAGCCAGTACAATCAACGCCAGGGGCAGGACAATCCACCATTCAAGTCCCGCCGCGAAAAAAAGCACGGCAAACACAATCACCGCCGTGCCCACTGCAATAAGAATATTATACATCCGGTTCTGTCCTTTCAATTGCCGCGAAACCGGCGGCAAGGCTATCCGTTGTCCTTATCCAGAGGGGTCATCTTGCCCCCCTTTTCCACAAACCTGGCGACAATTATCCGCTTCCCGGGCTTCAGGCCCTTCTTTCCGGTAATATTGTTCCAGGCGGCGATTATTCTGGCGGAAACATTGAATCGCTTCGCAACTGATTTCAGGGTATCGCCCTTGCGGACAGTATAATAACGCGTCACCTCCCTGCTCTTCAGTTCCTTGCGCTTGGACTTATTCTCGGACACAATCTTTCTGGCCGGTTCCGCCTTTTTCTCGCCGGCTACCCTGACCGGTATCGCGGCTGTCTCCGTCCGTCTCGAATCAGGCTTCACGACAATCCGCAACACCTTTCCCTTGAGTCTCCGGGATCCCCTCAGGTTATTGCTGGAAGAGATTTCCTCGGGACTTACCCCGAAACGTTGCGCGATGGAATCTATGGTGTCTCCCCTGGAGGCCCGGTAACGGATTGTCACGGCCTTTTCGGCAAAGCGCTTATCTTCGGGAATGTTGGCATATTCGCGCAGGAAAAGGGCTTTCGTCCCTTTGGGGATTTTCAGTTCGTAGCCCGGATAATCCGGAGGGGTGCACCATTTCTTCAATTCGGGGTTGAGCTGGCGGATCTCCTCATGGGGGACCTTGATGATTTCAGCCACCAGATCCAGATCGGTGCGCGAAGGGATGGAAACGGTGTCGAATTCTATGGGGGGAAGATAGGCCACGTCGGCAAAACCATACTTGGCCGGTTCCTTGGCGATAATGGCCGCGGCCAGGAGCTTGGGCACATAATCCTTGGTCTCGCGCTTGAGGTACGCACCCTGGGATAACTGCCAGAAATCCCTGCTCTCGTACATATCGATGGCCCGCAGAATCTTGTTCTCGCCCGCGTTGTAACCAGCGGCGGCGAGATACCAGTCCTTATTGAACAGACTGTACAGTTCCTTCAGGTACATGGCCGCCGCAATGGTGGACTTCAGGGGATCACGTCGCTCATCTATCCATTGGTCGATACGGAGTGAATATCTCTTTCCGGTTCCGGCGATGAACTGCCAGGGACCGACCGCGCTTGCATGGGATTTAGCGTGGGTGGAAAAACCGCTTTCAATCATGGCCAGATATACGAGATCTTCGGGAAGTCCCTCTTTTTTCAGGACCTCCTGCATCATTGGGATATATCTTTCCGAGCGTGACAGCCATTTGGCGAACCAGCCCCTTCCCCTGGTCTGGAAATAATTGACAAAGTACTCAACCTTGCTGTTTACGGTGAGCGGGATGTCAGATGCGGGCAGGTCATAATCGGGAATCCTCAGTTCCAGCTCTTCAAAACCGTCGGAAACATCGCTGGAAGCAAAAGCGTCGGCAACGGGCAGCTCAAGGGCGCTGGACAGGCTCCTTTCGTCCACCGGAGCGGCGTAGGTGGTAGCGCCCCTCCTCCCTTTCCCGTGAGAAGCAACCTTCTCGCCGCTGAATGAAGCCACTTGTTTCAAGGCCGCCATTTCATTGGCGGCAGATGACGCAGCGGCAGGAACCACCGCCGCCCCCAACGCCAGAGCCAGACTTGTTAAAAAAACAGATTTCATTGTTTAATCCTTCCTCACATACTCAATCTATCCGGATACGGGGGAGGCCTTTTCAAAGGCGGAAGTATAAAAAAGAAACCATGCACTGTCAACGCAAAACGGGGGGTTAGAGAGGCCGGGAATCCGGGGGAAGAGGCAAGATGAAAGAGGCGCCAGCGGTTTTCAATCTGCTTCTTCGGGCCAGAAACGCCTCTCCATCTCTTCGAGGAGCGGCAACAGGCTTGCCGAATCATGGGCGGATATGGTTACGGCTCCGTATAATTTCACCGCCTGGCGGGCCTTGAGAAAGGCGATAGGATCCTTCTTTTTCAGCCCGGGCATAAGGTCCTTTTTATTGAAGACCAGCAGACGGGGTTTTTCCGACAGGCGCAGATCTTCAAGGATATCCTCCACACGGCTGATCTGCTCCTCGAAGCGCGGGTTGGACCAGTCAACCAGATGAATCAGGAGATCGGCATCCTGCAGTTCCTCAAGGGTTGCCTTGAATGCGCCCATGAGAGATGAAGGAAGTGAGCGGATGAAGCCCACGGTATCGGTTACGATGACCTCTCTTTCACGGGGAAAACGGAGCCTTCGCGTTGCGGTGTCAAGGGTGGCGAACAACAGATCCTCCGTGAACACAGTGCTTTTCGTCAGCGTGTTCAGGAGGGTGGATTTTCCGGCATTGGTATAGCCGACTATGGAGACAATGGGAATCCCGGCCTTGATCCTCCGTCGACGCCGCTCGTATCGGCCTCGGGAAAGCTCTTCTAGCTCCCTCTCCAGCCTCGAAATACGCTCCCTAACGCGACGGCGATCCACCTCCAGCTTCGTCTCCCCCGGACCGCGGCCGCCGATCCCCCCCATAAGCCGCGACATCTGCACACCGCGCCCGGCCAGCCTGGGAAGAATATACTTCAGCTGCGCCAACTCCACCTGCACCTTCCCGTCCAGACTCACCGCCCTGCGAGCAAAGATATCCAGAATCAACTGGCCACGGTCAATAACCTTCAGTTCCGTCATCTCGGAGATGGAACGGACCTGGGCGGGAGTAAGTTCCTGGTCGAAGATCAGCATGGTGGCGCCCAGTTGAAGGGCGCGGATGATAACCTCCCGCATCTTCCCTTCCCCCATGAGAAAACGGGGGCTTATGTCGCGACGGATCTGGATGAAGGCATCAAGGACCTCGACCCCGCCTGTGCGGGCAAGCTCCCGCAGCTCGTCCATGGAGTCTTCAACCTCTGAACGCGGATTGCCCGACACGGATACAAGTATTGCCCGCTCTTCCGCGCCCCTGACTTCCCGCGATTCAGGAACGGATTTTTCCAGCGAGGCTTCAAGGGAAAAGATGAAATCATCCGCTTCCACGCGAAGACGATCAAAGGGAACGGGCGGATCAACGCGATAGGGGGGCGACCCGTGGGTTGAAGGCTCGAGGCAGGCGATTTGAATGGAAAAAGAGGTCTTGCCCGGAAAAAGCAAAAGGGCCGCCATCAGATCCAGACGCAAAAGGGCAAGGTCGGTCAGGTCGTCTTCGGTGACGGGTTCTCCCTTCAGATGGGTATGGCACAGGCGAAGCCCCCTTAACCGCTTCTTGCCAAGGGGATAGTCGGTGAGTTCAGGGATCAGGAGTCCTCTCTCATCTCCCACAATCACATACTCTACCAGACCGATACGGCTGATGAGCACCCCAACCTGACGCCCGGTCTCAAGCGACAGTTGCGACATACACGTGGCAAGTTCCCGGGTCAGCACCTCCCCGGCGGGAATCCTCCGGCGATAAAGCCGCTCCAGAGCTTTCAGTTGGCTCTGCTTCAAGCCGGCCAGGTTTCCGTAGATCTGTCGGATGATGTCGTCCTTTCTTACCCAGCGGCCCGGACGGAGGTTGCCGGACCCGTCCGCTTCCGGAAAAACTACATACCGATTATGTTATAGCCACTGTCCACGAAATGGATGCCACCGGTGACCCTTCGTGAGAGGTCGCTGCACAGGAACAGCGCCGCGTTCGCCACATCATTCTGTTCTATATTGCTGCGCAGCGGGGTCTTGGACTCCACATGGGATGCAATCTGATGAAACCCGCCGACGCCGGAGGCCGCCAGGGTCTTCAGAGGCCCCGCCGAAATGGCGTTCACACGTATGCCGTCCGGTCCCACGGCTTCGGCAAGATACCTGACATTTGCCTCAAGAGCCGCCTTTGCCACTCCCATCACGTTATAGTTGGGAAAAACCTTTTCCGAGGCGTAGTATGTCATGGCAACCACACTCCCTCCCCTCACCTTCATCAAAGGATAGGCCTCCCTGACCATGGCGACAAGTGAATAGGCGCTTATATCCATGGCAAGGGCAAATCCCGCCCTGGATGTATCGAGAAAGGAGCCTTTCAATTCATCACGGTTGGCAAAGGCCACGGAATGCACCAGGATGTCGACGCCGTCCCAGACCTTTCCGACCCCGGAAAACACATTCCTGATATCGTCGTCCCTGGTCACGTCACAAGGATACACCTGACTGACACCGATGCTCTCCGCCAGTGGCAAAACCCTCTTGGCAACCGCGTCATTGGCATAGGTGAAAGCCAGTTCGGCGCCCTCGTTACTGAAGGCCCGGGCTATGGCCCATGCAATACTCTTTTCATTGGCTATACCGAAAACTACCGCCTTTTTTCCATCAAGAAGACCCATCCTAACCCTCCAGAACTCAATCCGCTTATGAAACGTGTGCGGGAATAATAGTAGAAAAACGGATCAATTGCAACCGGCGGTTCCACGCGACAAGCCGCGCGAATCGCCACCACCCCCTGAAACCACGAAGGACTTACCGCTTTAGTACAGAAAGAAGGGTAACAGAACCAGAGGCGGAATTCAGCATCGTTCAACCATCGTCATCCCTCATTTCCACGCCCAATATCAATGAAAATACATCCAGAGAAATCCCTTGCCTTTTACCTCTGGTATGCTATTATGCCCAATTTTTAAGCAAACATACCTGAACAAGGACTGAAAAATGGTTTCAAGCCTCGCCATAGGCAAGCTGGTAATCTCTCCGCCCCTTATACTGGCGCCAATGGCCGGGATAACGGATCTCCCCTTTCGCTCCCTTGCCAGGGAACAGGGGGCGCCCCTGTGTTTTACCGAGATGATCAGCGCCCAGGGCCTCATACGCCAGGGTAAAAACACCCTTGCGCTGCTGCGCGGTGACGATAGAGACCGGCCGCTTGGAATTCAGCTCTTCGGTGAAGACGCGTCAGCCCTCGCAGAGGCCGCGAAAAAGGTCGAGGGGCGCTGCGACCTTATTGATATCAATATGGGGTGTCCGGTCAAGAAGGTTGTCTCCAGCGGGGCCGGAAGCGCACTTCCACGAAAACCGGACAGGGTAAAGGCAATCCTGAGGGAGGTGCGAAGGTCCACCAGACTGCCCCTTACCATCAAGATCCGCACCGGCTGGAGCGCCTCGGAGACATCGTTTCAGGAGATTGCGCGCATTGCGGCCGAGGAGGGGTGCGACGCCATAACGCTCCATCCGCGCACGCGCAGCCAGATGTTCGCGGAGCGCGCCGACTGGGACAGGCTGAAGGAACTGAAACAGCTGTCCAGCATTCCAATCATCGGTAGCGGCGATCTTTTCAGCTGCGCTGATGTTGTGAACATGTTTTCCCATACCGGCTGCGACGGAGTCATGATTGCACGAGGAGCGCTTGGAAACCCCTGGATTTTCCGGGAATCGTCGCAAGTTCTTTCCGGTGATTCACCGAAACCGCCAACCTCGGAAGAGAGGCTCTCGGTCGTGCTGAAGCACCTTCGACTCCTTCAGGAAATGTACGGGGAATATACAGCGGTTCGTGAAATGAGAAAGCACATTTCCTGGTATGTGAAAGGGATTCCCGGCGCCGCCAGGTTCCGGGCCGATATCAATACCATTTGTGAGATTGGCGCTTTAAGGGAAATAATCGGGAAATTCTTCTCCATGGATAATGATGAACACGCCTGAAGACCACATGAGGGATTATTTCATAAACGTCCTGGACAGCGTGGGAGACGGCGTGATCGTTCTCGACGGCAATCATCGCATCACCTTCCTGAATCCCGCCGCCGAGGAGGTGACCGGCATATCGAGACGGCTTGCGGAGGGGCGCCCGTTCAGCGCATTTTTCGGCAACGAGGAATTCCTGACGGAAATGGTTGCCAAGACAGCCGAAACCGGGATGAGCATCTCGGACCACGAAAACGTCGTCCTGAAAAAGGGGAGAAACATTACCCCGGTAAACGTGACCGCATCCCCGCTCCTTCTCGCGGATGGCGAACGGATTGGCATCGTCCTCGTCCTGAGGGACCTTACCAACATCAGGGAACTTGAGGAAGCTGTCAGACAGGCGGACCGCCTTTCCACCCTCGGCGCCCTCGCCGCGGGATTGGCCCATGAGATAAAAAACCCCCTGGGAGGGATCATGGGAGCGGCCCAGCTCCTGGGAAGGGAACTCCCGGATGGGAGTGAACTCCGCGACTACATCTCCATAATGCTCAAGGAAGTGGATCGGGTAAACAGAATAGTTGAAGAGCTCCTGAGCCTTACGGCGCCGCGCGGGCTTGAACTGAAGCGGGTAGATCTTCATCGCGTGCTCGGGGACCTGGTAATGCTGCAGAAAAGCGCTATTGGAAAGAATCACGCCATCTTCCATCAGAATTACGACCTCAGCATCCCCCCAGTTCTTGCCGACGAATCACTTCTGTCCCAGCTCTTTCTGAACCTGATCAAAAACGCGGTGGAGGCGGTGGGAAAAAACGGGCATATCAGGGTAACCACCCGCGTGGTATCCGAATACAGCATGACGCAAAAAGGGGAACGCGCTTCCCGCATGGTCGCCATTGACGTTTCAGACAACGGGCCCGGAATGAGCAAAGAGCAGATGGAAAATATCTTTACCCCGTTTTTCACTACAAAACCGAAGGGTACCGGCCTTGGCCTGGCCATCTGCCACAAGATCGTATCGGAGCATCGCGGCATGATAAAGATCGATTCGGAGCCGGGAAAAGGGTCAACATTTACGGTGCTCCTCCCCCTCATTCGATGAGCGCCGGCAGCTCTGCGGCCATTCATCTTCTTATTTCACCTGCGATTTCAAGAGTAAAGGATAAATTGTTATGTCACTCAACAGAATACTGGTAGCAGATGATGAAGAAAGCATGCGGTGGGTGCTTTCAAAGGCGCTGAAAAAAAAGGGATTCAACGTGGACCTGGCCAAGGACGGAGAAGAGGCTCTGGAAATGATCCGGATGACCCCCTACGATCTGGCCATCCTGGATATCAAGATGCCCGGTCTCTCCGGCCTGGATCTGCTGGATCGCGCCCTGAAAGTGCAAAACAACCTGTTCGTGGTTATCATGACTGCCGAGGCAAGCATGAAAAACGCCGTGGAAGCCATGAAACGCGGCGCTTACGATTATATAACCAAGCCCTTTGACCTGGATGTTATCGATGCCATCATCGAAAAGATCGACAAGGCGCGCGAAATCACCTTCCAGGTATCCCTGCTGAAGGAAGAACTGAAAGAGCGCTACCATCTGGAAAAGACCATCGTCGGCAACTCGCCCGCCATGCGCGAAATATACAAGACCATCGGCAGGATTGCGCCCAGCGACATCACCGTCCTCATCCAGGGCGAATCCGGAACCGGCAAGGAGCTCATCGCCCGCGCGCTTCATTTCAACTCGAAGCGCATCGGCAAACCGTTTGTCGCCATCAATTGCGCCGCCATTCCGAAAGAGCTGCTGGAAAGCGAGCTCTTCGGTTTTGAAAAAGGTGCATTTACCGGCGCGGTTGAAAGAAAGCTGGGAAAATTCGAGCAGGCGAACGGTGGAACCATTTTTCTTGACGAGATCGGCGATATGCCCCTGGATCTCCAGGCGAAGATACTTCGTGTCCTTCAGGAAAAGGAAATTACGAGAACCGGCGGAAGCCATAGTATTGCCGTGGACACCAGAATCGTGGCCGCGACCAATCAGGATCTTGGGGAAAGGGTAAAGGAGAAGGCCTTCCGCGAAGACCTTTACTACCGCCTGAACGTGGTTCCCATAAACCTGATCCCGCTTCGCGAGAGGAAAGAAGACATTCCCCTCCTGGTGGATTATTTCCTGAAGGGCAGTTGCGCCGAGATGCGGGTCCAGTCAAAACAGTGCTCGGAAGAGGCCATGCGGCTCCTGTGCGGTTATTCATGGCCGGGAAATGTGCGGGAGTTGGAGAATACCATCAAACGCGCAGTAATCCTCTCTCCGGATCCGCTCCTGTCGGCCGACGACTTCCCGGCGCTGACCAGCGCCCAGGGAAGTCCGGTCCGCGGCGAGGAACAATCCCTCGAGGCGCTGGTTGATATGAAGCTCCGCTCCAGCCTCGGCAAACTGGACAAGATGGAGGCCGGCGATCTGTACGGCATGGTGCTTGAGCAGGTGGAACGCCCGTTGATACGTTTCGTACTGGAGAAAACCAGAGGAAACCAGGTAAAGGCTGCGGAGATCCTGGGTATCAACAGAAACACCCTGAGGAAAAAAATACTGGATCTGGGCATTGAAATCAGAAAAGACTGATGTGCCGCTGCCGGGAGAAATATTCGGAAGGAGGCTTATGCCATGAAAGGGATTGAACGATTCAACCTGGATACCAGGTCCACGCTTCTGATGATTATCGATATCCAGGAGAAGCTGTGCAATGCAATGGACAGTGAAATTATGGCGAAGAATATCCGCAATGTCTCGATACTGCTGGAAGCCGCCAATGAACTTGGGGTTCCCGTTCTCGCCACCGAACAGTATCCCGCGGGTTTGGGAGGGACTCTCCCCGAGTTAAAATCCAAAATACACTCAATGCCTCTGGACAAGATGAGTTTCAGTTGTTGCGGAGAGGAATCGATTATGACCGCAATAGAGGCATCCGGCGTTCATAGTATCGTGGTGACCGGCATGGAAACCCACATCTGCGTTCTGCAGACGGTACTCGACCTGCTCGCTAAAGGGCTTCGCGTCCATATTGTCTCCGACGGCGTCATAAGCCGGCGGAAAAGCAACTGGCGCACCGGCCTCAATATTGCGGCCAACGCCGGGGCGGTTGTAACATCAACGGAAACCGTGCTTTTCCAGTTGCTTCGCAAAGCCGGTACCGACGAGTTCAGGAAACTCTCCAGACTGGTACGGTGACGCCATCCTCGCTGCGCTATTCCCGGCTTGCCAGATAGCGCCGCAGGGCGGCGGCGGAACCTTCTCCAAAGGCGGTGAATTCTATCCCGAATCCGGATAAATTCTCATTTTTCCCGGCCGGAGAGTCGTTTTTCCAGCGAATTACACCCTTTGCCTGGATTACTGTTTCAGGTTCACCAGGCAGGGAAAAGGCGACGGACACCTCCGTCCCGACATCCAGGGAATAGTCCGTTGTAATAGACAGGCCGCCCCGGCTGACATCACGCGTCATTCCGCTCATAACAACGCGATAGGCCTGGAACCGGACCCGGGTGACCAGCGGCGTCCTCTTTTCCCTCCTGTCCAGTTCGGGGATATAGCGGCGAACCGTATCCAGGTACAGTGACCTGTCAAACGGCTTGGTAAGCAAGGCGTCGCACCCCGCGGCACGGCAGATATCCAGGTCCTCTTTCTTTGCCGCCCCTGTCGCCATGATTACAGGCGTGACTGCGAGTTCCGGGTTTCTCTTGATGGCGGCGCAGCATTCGGCGCCATTCAATCCGGGCATGTACAGATCCATGATCACAAGGTCCGGACGCATACGGTTGACGATTGCCAGGGCCTCAACACCATCCCGCGCGCAGAGGACGGAAATCATTGATCCCTTCAGGAAATCCTTCTGGATCTCCAGAAACATGCTCACATCATCGACTAACAGTACCTGTTTCGGCATAATGCGGCAAACCTGTTCTTTGTGGTTATTTTCCCACAAGGATTCGCCTTGCGACGATATCGTGATTCAGCCACACAACCGGGGCGGAGGGAGCCCACGAGCAATCAAATATCAGCCGACCAACGGCGCGGAATACGGCGCGGGAAAGTTCGGCGCACACAATATCTTTCTGGTCCCGGTTCATATCCAGAATACGGTTGGCGAAACCGAGCATCAGCGATGCCTGTCGGGAGCTATTATGCCTGGGCCACTCCCCGAAGTTTCTGAACTCCCCATTAACGGGGTCGGACAGGTATGAATCGGCCGCGGTCAGAACATCTTCCAATGACACCCCTTCCTTGAGAAGCGCCCGGCATGCGTCCATGATATCCTCGGCCGGTCGGCCTCCGCCTTCCTTTTCCAGCGCCCGCAGCAAAGGATACAGGGACAACTCCACACCCAGAAACAGGGCGCTCGAGTTTGTCTGTATCTCGGGACAGTTGAAGACAGTGGCGCTGATTCCTTCCGCCCAGGCCTCGGAGGCCGCCTCTTCCAGGCGCATTTTCGCCCACCCCTGCAGGTAGGGGGCATAGGACTGCCAAGTATAGACTCCGTTGATGAGGACCTCACAACCATGATATCCGTACGCAGTATAGGAAACACGTCCTCCGGTTGTCAGGATTCTCTCCCGGATGCGCCCGGAAGCCGACAGCAGACAACGGAAGGTATTTGCCGTTACCTCATCGAAGCTCATCCTGCACAATTCACCAAGTGATGATTTCCAGAATACTTCCGATGGGGTGAAACGCTCCCCCTGTCCCTTGAATACACGGTTCATCACGGGCATGAGGATCCGGGCGCGGGGAACCCCGCCGGCCATGGTATGGGAGAAGATTACGTTTCGACCATCGGGGATAAGGGCGTCCAGTTGCTCCATAACCAGTTCAAGATTTGACGCGAATCTTTCCCTGCCTGCCTTTATCGCCTGTTCAATGGCGGTCCGGTCCAGCTCCACCCCTTCCCACGCGTCCGACTTTACCCCCTTCAGATACTCCACCGGAGAATGGCCCGACTCGTCGCGATCCAGATCAAAACCGGCCTCCAGGGGGATATTGACTATCTTCCCCCCGAGAAAGGCCTCCGATTCCGAGAGTTCATCCCCGTTCAAGGGTCGCAGGGCACCGTCGGAATCCCGTCTGCCGACCGTAATACCGAGTATCGTCATGCCGGCGTTGCGGGCCTGCTCAACAAGACCGTTGGCATAACCACGCCCGAAAAGCTCTCCGAACAGGACAAACACATCTCCCTCTCCGTAACCGGCGACACAGGGAAGCTCCCTCAATGGATTGAATTCAATCATCTTCTTATCCGCCTTTCTTCTAGTCAAAGTCCGGGACCCCGGCGCCCCTGCCGAAGCAGACACCTCTTTTTGATTTTTTTATAAACTCAAGAAGATATCGCACATCTTCACTCGGCTCAAGCTCAGCCTCTGCGGCTTCCAGGTTCTCACGCATGTTGGGACCGCCGCGGAAAAGAAGCTTGAAGGCATTTTTCAAGGCGCGAACCCTGCGGGTATCGTAACCGTTTCGCCTCAGTCCAACGAGGTTGACGGAACGGACGGTATGGGTTTCATCCATGATGCAGAAGGGAGGCACATCCCGTGAGGTCCTGGAGAGGCCCCGCATCATGGAAAGGGTTCCGATGCGGCAAAACTGGTGTACAACACAGTTTCCGGAAATGATTGCCTTGTCCTCAACCGTAACATGTCCGGCAAGCAATGATCCTCCCGCGAGAATAATACCGTTACCGATGGCGCAGTTGTGAGCAACGTGGGACTGGATCATGAAATAATTCCCGTCACCAATCAACGTCCCGGTACCTTCACGGTTGCCCCGGTGGACGGTCACATATTCCCGAAAGCAGTTGCCGTTTCCTATTTCCAGGTAACTCTCTTCACCTTTATAACCGAAATCCTGGGCATCATGCCCGATGATGGCGCCATAATGGATGACATTCTCCTGACCGATGGTAGTTCTGGGGCCTATCACGGCATTAGCCATTATAACCGTTCCACTGCCGATCCGCGAGTAATCGCCGATTATGACGTTCGGACCGATTATTACCTGTTCTTCAATTATGGCGGACGGACTGATTCGGGCGGTTGAGTCAATCATGGATACCTCTCTTCCGGTTCCGCGTATTCGGCAAGCAACTCAGTAGTCCGAACGCACGGCATGGTTTTCAAATCGCGTAAACTCACCGAGGAAAGTCAGATTGACGGTACCTATGGGACCATTACGCTGCTTGCCGATAATAATCTCGGCTTTTCCTCTGACATCGGGGTTGTCCTTGTTGTAGACCTCGTCCCGGTACACGAACATAATAACGTCCGCATCCTGTTCGATGGCGCCTGACTCGCGCAGGTCGCTCATCATCGGCCGTTTATCTGTACGGCTCTCGAGCCCCCGGTTCAATTGTGAAAGAGCCACAACCGGCAAGGACAGTTCCTTTGCAAGGGCCTTCAGAGAACGGGAAATCTCCGATATCTCCTGCTGGCGGGATTCCGGCGAACCACCCCCCCTCATCAACTGGAGATAGTCCACCACAATCATTCCGATACCGTGCTCCGCCTTCAGCCGACGAGCTTTCGCACGCATTTCCAGCACCGAGATGGCCGGGGTGTCGTCAATGAACAACTGGGCTTCGAACAACTTTTCCGCCCCGTGCATGATCTTTTCCCACTCTCCCTCAAGGAGGTTACCGGTTCGCAGCCGGCTTGCGTCCACCCTTGCTTCCGAACAGAGAAGACGCGTCACCAGTTGCTCCTTGCTCATCTCAAGGGAAAAAACCGCGACCGGACAGCGGGGCTCCGCATACATAGAGGCATACTGGGCGATATTAAGGGCGAAAGCGGTTTTACCCATGGACGGCCGGCCCGCTATTATTATCAGATCACTTCGCTGAAACCCGGCTGTTTTCTCATCCAGGTCGATGAAACCGGTGGGCACACCAGTTGTATGATCCTTTTTCTCATACAGTTCGCCTATGTGCCTGATGGTATCCTTCAGGATGGCGCTAAGCTGAAAATAAGGCGTCTTCAGCCTGTTTTCAGAGATCTCGAAGATGGTCTTCTGAGCCTTGTCCAGCAACTGCTCTATCTCTGACTGCTCATCATAGCCATCCGTGACAATCTCGGTCGCGGCGCTGATGAGGTTCCGGGCAATGGCTTTTTCCTTTACTATCCTAGCGTAATAGGCAATGTTCGCGGCGGTCGGCACAAAATCCACCAGGGTGGCAAGATATGCGCCTCCCCCAACCTCCTCCAGCTCTCCCCTTTTCTTGAGGACAGTAGTCAGTGTTATCAGATCGCAAGGCTCCCTGTGTTCATTGAGCTCTATCATGGCCTTCACGATCTTCCTGTGGGACTCACGATAGAAATCCTCGGGAACCAGGATATCAAGCACCCGGTTGATAGCCTCGTTTTCCAGAAGTATTCCCCCGAGGATAGACATCTCGGCCTCGACACTCTGGGGAGGTAATTTTCGCATATTAACGACAGACATAAAAACCGCCAGCACCAACATCCTTGAATTGGAAAGTTGAATACTATAACCCGCGCATGGTAACCGGTCAATAACATTTGGCCAGCAGCTTAATGGCCGATATCGGGAGGATTCTCGCGTAAACAACGCCGGAAAGAGCATCGATAGCCGAATTGCCGAGAGTGGAAAATGAGCGTCATTTAAGTCTGCTTTTGACGGAAATAGATACAAATATCCTGTCGGCCAAGGAATCTAATAGCATCAGTTTGCGCTGGCTCAGTGCGTCAGCAATAGCTTGGCCAAATAGCATGCCGAACCAGGAGTTCCGAAAAAAACGTATGGAGATGCGGAAGAAGGTCCCATAAGCTTGACATCATATTAATAACTGGTTATTCTTGCTTCAATTAAAATATGGAGGTGAAATTTGTCCAGCTTGCTCACTGCCTGTACATATGTGAGAAGAATTTGGATTTATGCGCCGTATGCTCTGCCTTTACCAGAAGGTATTGAAAACAAAAGGAGGTAACAAAATGAGAAAAATTCTCGTACCACTGCTGTTTGCTCTTCTTGCAACACTCACCGCTTCCCCCCCCCTCCATGCGGGAGAAAGGGCGGGGGCCTTCTCCGTCTCGCCTTATATAGGCGGGTACACCTTTGACGGTACTCAGCATTTTGAGACCAAACCTGTATACGGGTTGAGACTTGGATACGATATCACGGACAACATCGGCGTGGAAGGCGTGTTCAATTACGTCGCCACAAAGTCCACCAAAGGATACGGGAGTAGAAACGCCATCTCCTACCGCCTCGATCTTCTGTATAACTTCCAACCGCAACAGAAGCTTGTTCCTTATGTCGCCATTGGTGGCGGCGGAACCAACATCGACGCATCCAACTACACCAGCCATACCTTTGTCGGAACGGCCAACGTGGGGGGCGGTCTGAAATACTTCCTCACTGATTCTATTGCATTAAGAGCAGACGCACGCCAGATATTCCTTTTCAATGGGAACGAAAGCCTTCCTGTATATTACCCCGACGCCAATAATAGAACATGGGCCGGTTACAATGAAAAAAACAACGGTGGGCTCATGTTCAACTGGGAATACTCGGTTGGTGTAAGCTTCCTGTTCGGCCCTCCCAAAAAACCCGCGCCGGTTGTTGAACCGCCACCACCGCCACCCGCGCCGAAACCGGTTGAACCACCACCCGCGCCGAAACCGGAACCCGTTCCCGAAAAAATCTGCATGACCCTTAATGTCGAGTTCGATTTCGACAAGTATAATGTAAAACCCAAGTATCATGACGTCGTAGGGAAGGTTGCCGAATTCATGAAGCAATATCCCAAAACCACAACAGTAATCGAGGGACACACGGACAACCGCGGAAAATATGAATATAACATCAAGCTCTCCGAGCGGCGAGCCACCAGCGTCAAAAACTACCTCGTAGAAAAATTCGGCATCGAAGCAGAACGCATTTCCACAAAGGGCTACGGCTACACCAAACCGATCGCTACAAACAATACCGCAGCGGGCCGGCAGAAGAATCGTCGCATTGAGGCGATGATCGACTGCATCATCTATGTAGACAAGTCCGAAGTAAAATAGTTTAAAGCAATATCACGCGATAAAAAAAGGGTTCCCGTTCACCAGGAACCCTTTTTTTATCGAGCCCGCCCAAAACCCATCTCACCCCGCTTTGTACTCATCCGTAAATACTGATATACTTCACCACGTCCGTCTTTCACGAACCATTAGTCTTTTTCACTTTCATATTAAAAAAAGGGACATAGTAATCCCTGTTTGACCAAAATGACCGGAATGTCTATCCCTCACAGGACCTATTTAGCCGATTCGCATGATCATTTTGGATAAAGACTACGGGCTCATCAACCAACGCCGCTACTTCGATGTCACGCGACATCGGACATCATCATCAAAGGAGGAAGAAAACATGTATTCGAAATTTCTAACCCGGTCACTGAAGCGCACGGTCTTGACGGCCCTGGGCCTGCTGCTGGGGATGTCCCTTTACGGCTTACCGGTACAAGCCGCCATACAGGGTGCCTGGAGCACCCAGGCCAGCAGCTACAGGGGCCAGAACGGACAGCGCATAACCTTCACGTTTCCCGGCGGGGGGACAACATCCGGCCGCCTGTGGGGGACAGGCACATA
>Ga0265295_1005631_pt1 | contig 15756 bp, 16 predicted proteins | sample Munlansysbiofilm_FD_192503 | JGI IMG/M metagenome (GOLD analysis project Ga0265295, IMG submission 192503) | Leachate microbial communities from a municipal landfill in Southern Ontario, Canada - Methane capture system biofilm | ecosystem: Engineered > Solid waste > Landfill > Unclassified ... | reverse complement strand
TTCACATGATTAAAATACACGGTAATAAAAATTTTAATAGTAATCTGTTTGTTGACCCAAGCATTTTCGATTTTGTGAAAGAATGGAGTATCGAAGATAAGAAACTTGCTGCAAAGAATTTATTTTTTGCAGTTCAAAAGCATTTAAACAATGAGAGTTTCTACTCAATTGAAGATTTGATCCAAACGCTTTTATTGGCTATATTTGAAAAGTACAAAAAAAATAAAGATATAAAACCGACTTACGTGCCATTGATATGCTTGTGTGCCAAAAGACTTTTTTTTGAGAAAGTAAAATTCATTTCTCATGAACTTACCTTTCCAATAGATTCCATCGGAAAACTATTAACACACAAAGGTAGCGCAGCCGACTATTCCGATGTATTGGATATAAAGATCACACTTGAAAAAAAATTAACTCAAAATGAATATGACATTTTTATGGATGTTGTTAGTGGTGGCATGACTATGGATGAAATTTTAAAGAAGCATCAGACCACTACTCACTATGTCAAAACAATTCGTAAAAAAGTTTTAAAAATGTTTAAAGAATAAGTGCTTATGTTTGATAAAAACAAGCTAATTCCATATTTGGAATATGCAAAAAGTGTCGGAATAACTGATTCGTATCTAGTTTTAGATGTGGTTGAAAAGACGGTTGAGGCCTATTTTAAAAAATCTATATACTTTGATGAAAACTATCATATGAGATTTGTGGAAAACGATAAAAAAATATCTTTTTCTAAAGATTTAATTAAGCTTGTAGTCAAAAATTTGAAAAAAGAAGTGATTTCCTATAAAAAAAACAATTCTTTCAACAAATTTTCTTTAATTGGTGACATTATTAATGTGAAGATCATTAAGTACGACGAAAAAAAGAAAAAATTTTTGGCCGTATATAAAGATTTGGACTTAAATTGCTACATAGACACCTACAGCAAAGATATTTTTGCAATAGGACAGCAAGTGCCCGTGTTTGTATATCAAGCAAGTCAGGATTTTTTATTTGTTAGGATGAATAAAAAAAGTGTTTTTCACTTACTGCAAGAATCTTGTTCTGCATTGATGCCCGTAGGCGTAGAAAAATATATTCCAAATAAAATTTTAGTGTTTAAATATTTGGCTCAAAGAAAAATAACAAAAGAAGAGTTTAAAAAAATAAAAGCTCTTTTTGGTGTTGAAAAAATAGTATATATACAGGAAAAAGGAGCTTAGAGATGCCCGTATCAAAAGATGGTGCCTTGGATCTTGACAAGGCGGTTAATAATATCAGGAACGACAACGATTCTCCTCAAGAATCATCCAGTAAAAATATCATCGACGCAGTATCCGAAATTCAACACTATCATGTTTTTGAAATGCAACAAGAGGGAGACATCAATCAGAACTTCTTCACGCTGCGTCAGGTTTTTAATTTTTTCAAAATCGGTTTTAAAAGCGGTTTTATCGAATCCCTTATCTTTGTGTTGGGAGTGTCGATCCTCCAAAATCTCTACCCGTCTTTTAAAGTTTTTTTTCTAAAAATGCCCATTTATTGGTATGAAACACTTATTTTGCTTGCCCTTAGCTATGTGCCGATCATAGTTATGACAATTTGGTTGAGTTTTCTTTTTAGGCTTTATGACGGTGCAATCACCAAAAAGGCAATTTTTTCACTCTTGTCCGGGCGATCGGTCGCTTTCTTGGTCAAAAGCATAGCCATATATTTTTTATTTAAATATCTCTACGAGATGGCGCTTTACGATACTGATTCAACCTATGTGATGATCAGTTATATCAACAAAGGGATCACTTTTTTGCTCATGCTAGATTACGCATATAAAGATATCGATCTGTATGTTTATTACTACACCTATGTCGTACCGGCAATCAAAGACGCTGCCAACTATGTTTCGTTGTCAATGTTTATTTTTGCAACCATTCCATTTTTCACCGTGGTTGGAAAAGGAGTTTATGTTAAATTTAAAAGAGATAAAGGAGTAATACAATATGAGCAATACTAGCTTTCAGGCCATTTTAAAAGAAAAGACAAGATGTGAAATTGCCCCGTGTGATTATCAAAGAGAATTTGATGTCCTAGAAGCAACAATGCTTAACCTGAAGCATTTGAAACCGATGCTACATCGGAGGATGAATCACACAGGGAATTTGTTTCAATTTTTGCTACACAATTTAGCAGAAATTACAAGCAACCAAGCGTATGCCGTTGACTACGATTATGTTTTAGCGGCTTTCTATGCCAACATAGGGTTTGTGGCACTTGAAACATCACTTTATAAATCGGCTTATGTGACCGAAAAAGATATAGAAATTAGCAACAGGCACATTCATATATCCGCAAACCTTTTGGTTGAGAAAAAACTATACAGAGTTGCGGATATTGTTCAAAAACACCACGAAAAACCAGACGGTACCGGCGTGCTTAGGATTCAAAATACCGACAAAAAGTTAGCTCTTCTTAATATTGCCGATGTTTTTATCGACTCAATACTTCCGTCCAAAAAACCGGAAGTGGCACTTATGCTTAATGAAGCAATTGAGTTCTCGATGAAGGGGTATACAAGCGGCATTCTCATGACCATTGAGGAGCAAAATGCAATCGCCGCCTCTTTGATAAGCTATTACCAAGAGAGTATGAAATGAAACTGCCGTTTTTCTCGAAAAAAAACAACGATTTGCTTATAGGTATGGGGTTTTCTCTTGATGATGTAAAAAAAGACAAATTTTGTAAAATTAGTCAAAAGGAAGATTCAAGAAAAGGACACACCTTTGTGTTTGGTACTACTCGTGTAGGAAAAACAAGGCTTGCGGAAAACTGCATTATTCAGGATATAAAAGCAGGAAAAAATGTAGTGATTATAGACCCGAAAATCGACGGGGATTTGTTTTCTTCGATTTATCAAACATGCGTGGAAACAGACAGAGAAGAGGACTTGATGCTTCTTTCAAGTATCCATGCGGAGCACAGTGTCAAAATCAATATTTTAAAAAACTATTACCTTGAAGATGAAGTAATTTCTCATGTTATGGCGGGAGTTCCTGCCGATGATGAATTTTTTTACAACTACGCTTACGAGATAACTTCCGTAGTCGTTCGTGGAAAAATATACCTAAAAAAAGCCAAAAAAGAAGCTCCGTCTATAACATTCAAAGAAATTGGAGAAAACACCTCTTTCGGGGCGGTGAAAAAAATAGTTGAGGAGCTTGATAAATACAAAGATGAGGATGCCTTACGTCTGAAAATCCTTGGAGATGCTATTCTTGAATCGGAAAAAGAATACTTCGGTAAGGTTTCCTCCACACTTAGAGGGACTTTAACACAATTGACTACGGGCAATTTGGCTAAAGTTATTTCAAAAGCCGAAGGCAATATTTTCATAGATCGCATCGAGAAAAATCAGGGAGCTATTCTTTATGTTCAAACAGGTGCGATGCTCCAAAAGCAAAGTTCTTTGATTCTTGGAAAAATCGTCATCTCGATGATTCAAGCTATTGTGGGGCGTTTTTTTGCGTCTGGATTGAAATTTAAAGTGCCTCTATGTGTTTATATAGATGAGATGAGTAACTGTACATACAGGGGAATTGAAGATATGTTCAATAAAGCAGGCGGCTGTAATTGTTATCTTACCGGATTAACTCAGTCTCCTGCCGATATTATTGCTGAAATCGGTCAAGACCGAGCGAGAAAATTGTTTGATAATACAAATACAAAAATCTTCATGAGGATGAATGATATAGATAGTGCTTCTACGCTTAAAATTTATGCAGGGAAAACGACAAGATATACGTCTCAGCTTTCCCTTGGGGGTTCGATTCGTTCTACCGAAATAGAGGAAGAAATATTACAAGAAACAGACTTTACGGAACTAAAAGCAAGAGAGTTTTTCTATTTTGGATTTGAGGGGAAATTCAAAGGAAAGACTGCGAAGATAAAAGATCCAATCTATAAAATCGAATTGCCGAACATTTTGGCAAATTAACCCTTTCTCAATCTTCTTCAAGGATAAAACGTGAAATTTCTATTAATGCTTTTTGTAAAAAAAGACAAAACAAGCGTATTTGTAAGAAGTATGCTTCTTTATATGCTTTTGATATATGCATTTGGGTTCCTTCTTAATTATGGCTTGACCGGCAATGTAAACTTCTCAATCAATCAATGGATAGAAAACTTTCAGGTCAAATACAAGGCTATCCTTTTTTTGTTTATTGTGTATAACTTTGTTGTTATTCTCGTTTTGCTTTTTTTGTATTTTCGCTGGAGATACATGTACGAGAGAAACAATTTGATAGTTTTAAAATTAGAGGATGTCTCTCATCTTTGGACCCGCTACAACAACGATTTTAAAGTGGAAAAGAAGTCTAATAAGCTTCAAAACGATCTTGACTATCAGGATGTTGATTTTATTAAGAAATCAAGAGCTTACAAGCGATTTTATACCAAGTATGTTTTTGAGGGCGAGATAGTCAAGCATATTGAATTTTATAAAAAAGCAGAAATTTATTTCATAATCAAGATCCTAGATGCTTATGAAGCCTATGGAGAGTGCTCGTCGGTCGCTTCTCAATTTAAAAATGACGACGAGAAAAAGCAATTAAGCAATATTGTAAAAGAATCCAATGGTGGTAAAGAAAATTACACCGTTTTATCTAAAATTTCTTTAGGTGAGCATGTTCGTAATGTACTTGAAATAATGCTAAACAAATACATGATCGACAAATCTGAATACGATGAAGCAGGATACACAAGGGCGGAAATCGTACTAGCTGCAATTTTGCATGACATAGGAAAAATTTTCAAAAGCCAAGAAGGTTCAATCGACAATATTGAAGAGAGCTTTTTAGATGGGGGGCATACCGAAGTGTCAATCCGTTGGATCAATCTCATGGGCAACGAAGAAGAGATATATTGGCCACGTATTATCAAAGCTATAAAAGAGCACCACTACTCACATGTTCCCGCAGACCCACTCTCTGCGCTTTTGTATCAAGCAGACAAAGAGGCAAGGAAGAAAGAAACTGAAAAGGTTTTGGGTGAGATTCGAGAGAAGCAAAAAGAAGAGTACGAAAAAAAGATTCAAGCGTTAAAAAACAATACCCTTCAAAAAACGGTTGTTGAGCAAGCTGCGCCCCTAAAAGAAGATGTGGAGCCAATCAATAGCAACGATTTGGTGCAAAAATCAAACGAAAATCAAGAGCCTAGCGTTGCTATTGAGAGCGGTATTGAAGAACATGATATCGCTGATGCAATAGAGAATATTGACGACGACGATTTTTTAATGAACATAGCTATAGCTCGCTTGAAAGAAACCATGAATCTCATCAGGGAGAAACCAAACGAAAAGCCGATTGTTGGAACAGAAGATATTGAAAAATCGCACATTCTCTCTTTTGCTAATGCTGAAGCTCTTTATTTTTCGTACTCCCATTTAAAAAACATTCTTGAGGAGATAACGAAGGAGCAATACACAAAACCAAAAATGAAAGAGTTTACGGACATAATGTTCCAAAAGCAAATTCTTGTTAAAGCTCCAAATATGGACATGCATCAAGTGTCTTTGATTATTGACGGAATCCCTTTTAAAGAGGCTTTGTATTTTTTTAAAATCCCTCTTGAAAAAATTTCCGTTAGTCATGAATATGTTGAAAAGACAAAAAGTAGAAATTTTAAACTATTCAATATTCAATTTTTTGAAAAAAAATGACATTATTAATACAGGTAACATTTAAAAGGTCTATCATGGTTAAGATTACGGAAAAATATATCACGCTGAACATAGAAAAGAAAAATTTAGACTTGGCAAACATTTTAGAATACAGAAAAAAAATTGATCGTTTTTTTCATATTTTAGAAAATATTGCAGCCGCTAGCTCTGTCCGAAAATATGTAACAATCATGGAGGTAGATGGTGAGAAATAAAAATAAAAAAATGGAGCTTGCCGCTAAAAGCAACACAAGATGTGTTTACTGTAACACGCCTGAAACTAAAATTTTTTTGGATCTTATTGTAAATATTGACAAAATGTACAATTACATAAGAAAGAATACGGGGGCAACGATTTCTCCGGAAAACGGAGAAAAATATCGTAAAAACTTTTTGCTTTTGGCAATGCAAGTTGAAAAAAAACTAGAATCAATAGCGCAAGAGTCCGGCTATCAAAACTTTACTCGTTCGGTCTTTATAAAGGCTATTTTAGACACAACGTTAAATGAACAGGAGGGCTAGAGTTTTGTCAAAAAAAACATGTGTAAAAGAGCAGAAAAGACACAAGATTTGTGTTAGTTTTAACGAGGAGGAATTCAAAGCTCTACAGGCACTCAAGGAACGAGAACAGAAGAGTTATCAGTTTTTGATATATATGGCATTGACAAAACAAGGGTATTTCAAAATACGATAAGGAATGGCTTTATGCAACTCAAATTTATTGCAAAAAAAAGCAACAATAGAGGAAAATGAAGCAAACAAAAAAAGGAGTCAATATGTCTATTGAACGTTTAGTAGATGCGGCAGAACTGCCTATCAAATTTGGGGTTTTGGTGTATGTTGTCGGGGGTGCATGTTTGATGTTGGTCGGTATTGCGAATTTGATCGCAACCGCATAACAAAAATGGTATAATTTTTATGGGCGTGCTGCTTTCACCCTGTTTTTTAACAGGGACAGACGGGCGATAAAGCATAGCTTTATCTGCGGCTCGCCTCTTTTTTTAAAAGTCGATGAGTGGTTCTTCCCTACGTCTTGGTTGGAAGTGCGTTATCTCGTCATTGCTTTTGTAATCACAGCTATAATCGTCATTGTACGCAAATTCCTCTGCAACAACATATTTTCCATCAAAAAAGAGCTTAAAGCGCCCACAGTCATAATTGATTAAGCAGCTGCAATTGCAGCACGCTATTTCAATGTGAGGTGGAAAAGCCATATCGAACCCCTTTTCTATTTTGCTTCTGCCGAGATGAAGGCATTACCACTACCTTGTACGTGCAAGATGCGCTTGTTACGCTCTATCTCCCAAGCACTAGGCGGATAAGTTTTATTCCACGCTTCATATTTTTGCATCTCTTGCTTTGAAAGCTTCATTCCGTACTGCTTATTAAAGTAGAGATAGGTTCTTGCAATTACTCCACGAAGCTCTTCTCTAACTCTCGCTCTATCAGCTTTAAAATCTACCTCAAATTGACACATTCCGTATTGTCCTGTTGTTGGTAGCTCAAAATCAAACCTATAGTTGCTTCTATCGGCATTCAGCTCCCCAATGGCAGGTTGAAGATTGTGCATATTGGCTTGCATGATACGGAACTCTTTGCTTACCTTTTCGCAGCACTTACGACCTTTATACGCTTTGCCTTTTGAATCGACACATGCGGCATCTCCATCACGCCAACAGCTAAACTGACGTCCAAAATTTTCCGCCGGAATGACATGCTCCCATTCAATGCGTCTTGCTCTCTCGTTCTTCTTACCGCTCTTTGTATATTCGTTACGGGGAACATAGCCGCAAGAAGATCGATCGATCATGTTGTCTTTATTTGAGTAGTTGTATTTGCAATCGCAATAGAATGTGATTTGATGATCCCGATGGATTTTACGGAGTTCTTGCTTGGATTTAGAGAAGGACTCGTTTTGGGCGAAAAGGGAGAGTGAAAGAAGCAAGAAACCAAGAAAAAGTTTCATTACTCAACCAAGCTTTTTGGTATTCCTACAAGTAGATACATATTGCCATCTCTTGAAATCCACATATCGACCTCTTTGGTGAAGGAGATATCCGCTTCTCCAACAAGCTTTTGTAATTTAATGTGTGCATCCCGCAACGCTTTCTCTCTGCTGTAGCCATAGGAATTAAGGTTTAACTCTTTTGCCCTTTTTGCTTCTCCCACCACGGCATACGACTCTTGATCAATAAAAGGCTTACATACCCATGAAGGTGATGGTTCGCCGTTTATTAGGCAGTCGGTTGAGATTTTGGGACCTTTTGTAGAACAGCCTGTTGTAATAATCAATGCAGCAAATAGAGTTGTCACTTTTGTGATGTTTTTCATGAAAAAACTCCTTTTGTAAGCTATTCCATTGGAGCAGCTTCTAAATAAAAAATATCCTTTTGGAAAAAAACATTGTTTTCATACTATATATAAATATTAATTTTAAATATAGCTATAACATTGTATTTCTATATAATTATATATTAGAATTGTAAACATATATTTATTTTGATATTTTCTCTATATTAGCCAATAATTCTGACTCCGTATATTCCTTTAAGAGAAGATATATTTTATTTCTATAATTATCAACATCTCTTTTCTTCCAATCCGATATTGTTTTGGGCGGAATACCTATGATTCGAGTGAGTGCTCTATCGGATATATTTCCCGTTTCAGGATTGGATCCACCGCGATACTCTCCAAATTTTATTTTCTCCGACATTTTTGATGCCTTTATGGTTTTTTTATGAATTGTAGCGAAAAACGCAACAAACAGTCAATATCTTTTGATCCTCCGTTTCGCAAAACTCATTTTGCCCTCAAGGGCAGAACTTCTAAGTTGGCAGAAAATAAATATTTCCGAGCGAAAGATTTTAAGAATATATTACTTATATAATATTAGTTAAAAAATTATATAAGTATAATTTGCCTAAAGTCTTGACTTATGTAGCGTATTTCGCTACAATTACTCAAATTTAACAAAAAACAAGGAGTGTACAAATGAAAAATCATGTTTCTATTATAGCAGCAGCCATGCTCTCTTTAGGGCTAACAGCATGTGGTGGTAGCGGTGGTGAAACGACGCCTTCGGCAAGTAGCAATACCGACACATCAAATGGAACTACGCAAGCATCAGGATCAGGTGATATTACTATCAAGGTTCTTGACGGATATGTGGTTAGTGCAAATGTAAGAGATGCACTTGGAAAAACGGCAATAGAAGTTGGAGACGGGCTTTATACGTTTGAGGGCGGAGCTACATATCCATTGATTGCATCGGGCGGTAAATATAAAGACACGGGTGCTGAGTTTGATATTGCGATGGTGGCATATGACGGAGAAGTGATTTCCCCTATTACAACGATAGTTGCAAACGGAACCGACACGACGCTTCTTAATGCTTTTGCAAGTGCACTTGGAACTCCTGCTGACCTCGACAGTTTGGCTGTAGATTACGCAGATACAAATAATACCTCTTTTGCTAAAGCGGCACAAATGGCTTATTTGCTGATTAAAGACGGAAACGTAGAAGAGTTTAAGACGCAATTATCAAACTCTGCCCTTCCGACAAATGTGAATGAATTGATTGAGCAAAATCAACTCATGATCGCAAATTCCAATATGACAAGTATTGAAAAGGCGATTAAAAATAATTATCTGAAAACGCTACAATCAAGTACGGTCGGTGGAGCCGAATTTGAAGCATTTATTGGAAATCAAAAATACAATCTTTCAAAAATTGGAGACAACGACGATTACGACGGAGACGGCCTTTCTAATAAGCTCGAAGTTGTCTTCGGATTAGACCTAACTGATCCTACGGATATTAATGGTTTTGCAGATACAGACGACGATGGTGTTTCTAACGCAAGAGAAATGATGTTTGCTTTTGAAGAAGCTTGCGGAACCGGCTATGAACTAAAAACAAATTATGATTCTTCTTGTCTGTACAAATATGACGAATACAACCAATATGTTACAGGTTGGGCGGCACAAGAAACAGAAGATGGACTAATTGTTTCAGTTCAATCAAATGTTGCTGATGAGTTCGGGGTGCCGTATCTTTCCATTGCCGATGATGCCGGAAGCGTGACATTAAAAACTTATGATGAAGCACAAACATATTGTCAAAACCTCGAATTTGGCGGACATAACGACTGGAGATTACCTACAAAAACTGAATCTGATGTTATTTTTGGAAGTTCAACACAAGGAATGGGGAATCAATATGGAGTTGGGTATAAATATTTCAACCCCTTCTTACATACAGATCACATTATGAACGCAGCACATAAGCAACATGACGGAGAAAGCTTCCTTATAAATGCATACAAAGAAACAAGAACTTGGATCGATCAAGAATACGATGCAGACAATGCGTATGCGACCTCTATGTGGCGCTTTAACTTGGATCTAAGCTTTATGGGCAATGAAAGCCATACGCCAAAAAGCTATACTCATAATTCAATCTGCATTAGAACTTACAATTAAGGTCGCTCGGTGTTTATGCGTTGTGTTTCCGATGCCAAACGTTCCAACTCTTTTGGGTCTGTCGGGATTTCAGCTATTTTGTTATTAAAAATATAAAAAGGAGTATTAAGCTGTGTTTATTGATGAATATATGAAAGAATTGAGTTCCGAAGGAATTTCGGAAGAATTGCTTATGGGTGTTGGTAATTTTGATATTGAGGCAATCAATAAGTTGTATAAAAAACATGGTTTTGATGTTGACAAAATAAGCAAAAAGGCTATGAGTCAAAAATTAGCAAATTTATTGGTATTTGAAATTGATTCTAAATTTTTCTACGATATTGATGTGACATTTGTAACTCAAGAAATGGTAGAGTATTTACTATTTTTAAATAAAAATCCGATGTTTAACTGTCCTGAACATCTTTGGACTTTAGACAATGTGAAAAGGGGTATGAATATTTCCAATACCGATCCTAAAATCTTCTCTGAAAAGTCGATTGCAAGAATGCAAAAAGAAAATGCTATTGAAACAGTATGCTGTATATGGGAGCACAAACTTGATATAGAAAAGATGCCTTTAAATATGGTAGAGCTTTGTGACTATACTTTGCAAACATATCCGAGTAAATCATTTGATTGGTTTAATCATGAAAACTACAATTTTTTTAGCTATTGCAGCACTAAAGCGATTGAAGATTTTTTATCTTCTAGTCATTTTATATCAACTGTGTGTACTTATGAGCTTGATAAAACATTATTTGATGCAATATTTAAAAAAGACGAAGAGGTTTCGAGTTTTTTCTTTGTGACTGGTGTGGAAAATGCTCTATCAATTGATTTTGAGCGAGGAGATTACTCGTACTTACTACAAAATTTAACAGACAATTGGCACAAAATCAACCCTATCGCTCAAAAGATAATTAAAGGGATGATTAGAAATGAGATAGAGTACGAGAAACTCACAGAGGCAACAGCTAAAAAATGGAATTCTTTTTTAGAGAAGACAAGAACGAACATTGGGAGTTGAGAATGTGTGTATTTAACAATAGGTTAGATTTAGATAGTCTTTCAAAGATAACCTCTTTCCATGAAGTGCCATCTGAAACAAAAAGGGTTGCTTGTGCTGAATAAATAAAAAAAATTATTCAAAAAGCACAATATTTTCAATATCGATCAAATTCTCTTCAGGCTCTACGCTACAGTACCCTAAATAGGTGCCGTAGCCAAGATGAGTGTTTTTGTAATATTCATCAATGGCATTCATCCCGAACCCAAGCACTTCGTTGATGTTTTCATGCGGGAAAATTGGAGTGATGCCTATCGCCAATTTCACGTTTTGAATATGCTTTCCGATCATAATGCTTCCATGTTCTGTGTTATACAAAATTCTTTTTGCAACCACCTCTGATTCGCTTATGTTTGTATGTGGCAGCACTATTCCAAAGTAGCCTTTGTCGTAGTAGCCGATACAATCACTCTTGCGTGCGGATTTTTTAAGTATTCTCGCAACGACTTTTCTTAATATAGTCACCAATTTTTCATTGCGTTCTTTGCTTGACAAGAAGAACTTGTCAATTTCAATTAGCATAAAGCAGCTGCTTCTTTTGAAATTTTGGACTAAGCCAATTTCCTGTTCGATCCGTTTGAGGAGGTATTGTTTGCTGTGTACATCATAAGCATGGTTGAGTATCGCCGTGTTTTGGATCTCTTTAAGTAGAGCTGCCGTGTCTCTGTATGCTTTTTTTGCTTGATCTTCTTTTTCAAGGACTAGTTTCAATACTTTTTTTAGGTCGCTTTTGAAAAATTCTATTTGTTTTTGTCCCGATTCTTTTTTATCGTCCGTAAAAATATTTTTATCTGCCGATCTCTTTATGTATCCAATTAGTTTAATAATGGCAGATGTCGCCATTAGGAGTTCCCTGATTGATTCATAGCTTTTACGGATGCTTTTCTCCATTTCAAAAACATCTTCGCCGGAACCATCTTTTTCAAGGTGTAGAATATTCTCTATCTCTTTTTGAAAAGCATCATCTTTTGTGAGAAGAATTTTATAAAAAAAATGGCTGTAATTGATCGGAGTTGCAGAAATGTTTTGTTTCTGCATGGTATCAAGCACCTCTTTCATAAAGTTCGCATGAGCCGAAGTTTCTTCTTTTGCACTGATCGCTCCGAGCGCTATCAATTCATCTTCTTGATGGGTGAAATCCTCGATATCGCCTTGAATAGTTCTTCTTTTTTTAGTGGGGGTTTTACCTCTTCCTCGCATGATTCTCTCTTTAATAATTGTTTGTTGTATCATTGTTTTTTTACCTTTTTGTTTTTACTGGCTGCAAATAAAATCTTTTGCCAATTCGTTTGCGATTTGCAGCCCCGATGCGGCTTCTCCCAAAGAAGCATCAAGGGAGCCGCAGGGATAGCGAACACGTTCGGGAGCAGTATGCGGACAATCCGTATAGTTTTGCCCCGTGCACTCTCTTATTTCTGAATGAACTTGCACCGACGGACCGCCTGCCGACGTTCCTGTATTTCCTCTTGCTATCTCGTCGGTTGTCATGGTGCTAACGGCTTCTTCCCACTCTACCATGCACGATTTAGATTCGGGTGGGGTGTCTGCATTGATAAAAGAGCTATCGCTTGTTGTGACCCAGTTTCCGTTCTCATCTTTGTAGGTGTTGGTGTATTCTACGGTCTTTCCATCGGCTCCGATTGACGCCGTAGAGGATGAACGCTCGGATACGCTTAAAATATCTGCTTTATCGGCGCTTGAGATGGGGTTAACGTTCATTTCGTTGTTGTCTGCTTGCGTCACGATATTGTAGGGATGGTATGGGTCGCTATTGCTTCTAGCCGCCATCCCTGCGTTTTGCAATTGAGCGGAATTGTTCGGTATACCCGATGTCGGATTGTACCCTCCCCCGCTACAACTTGAAAGGTCTTGGCCGTATAGCAAGAGCTTGTTTTGTGAATCGTAGTTTGAGTTGATGGTGATGTATCTTGATGAGTGCGTTTGGAGTTCTGCGGACAAAGCAGAGCCGATTGTTTCTATGATTTCAACATACGCACTGTTTGCAATGCTTTGGCATGCCCTGTTCGTACAATATGCCCCGCCCGAATCTTCTGCTTGAATTTGAACCAAAACGAGGTCGTTGTTTTGAAGTGCAAATTTGTAGTAGGCACAATTGTTGTAAGTTCCTGCGTTGCAAGAAAAGACTCCGTATGCGTGAATACCGCTGATACCGCTGAAGCTTCTATTGATATTGAACGTTCCGTCCCCGTTTGTGTCAAGGCTCACATAGAGCGTAAAATCAACGTTGGCATTTGTCACATAATGAAGTCTGGCATACGGCGTTGTAGCACCCGAGCATAGAACATTGGTATTGTTGCTCTGAGACCCGTCAAGAGTTGTTAAATTTGCATCCGTAGTCATTGGGTTGGCAACGTTTTGTTGCAGGGCGGCGGCGTTGGAGAAGGAGCCTTTAAAGGTGCCGTTTAGCTGTCCTGCTTCACTTTTTGCCTGATCAAATTCTGCTTGCGTCCACGTTGCCTGAAGCATTGTTGCGCTTACAAGCAGTAGAGAAGTGATTTTAAGTTTGAAATCTTTCATTGCCCTGCTCCTTTTATATCCCTTCAAAATGACTATCTAAGCGTGTGCCGATGTTGTTGCCGAGATTTTGTGTTGCGTTGTTAAGGTTTTCTTGCATTTGTTCGTTAATCACTTGATCCGTATCGACGCCGTTGACCGCATTGCTTCCTGCGACGACATTTGCATCTGCTTTAATGTCGTTGATAAATTCAGATAGGTCGATTTGAGAGAGGTCTATTCTTTGGAACTCTTCGGGAGTGAAGCCTCTACAATTTGGACTTTTTGCTGTTCCGAAATTTTTGCCAAGTTGCGCCTTTGCACCAACATTGATTATTCTTGCAAGTTTGGAGTTGTAGCAGCAATATGATTGTGATTTTTGAACACATACGTCATCAAAACCTACATCTATTGATTTTGAACAAAACTCCCCCACGTAATGGCACATTTTATTTTCACGTTTTTCTCCAAGCATTTTTTCTTCGGATTTACAGTCCATTAGTCCCCAATACACGGTATTGTTATAGCAGCAATAATCTTGATCCAAACCGCTAAGGACGGCAGCACCACCTACCATTCCCGCCGTGATTGTTGCGGAGATTACTGTAAGTGCGTCTTCTGATAAATCCCAAGAGCGGCAACGATTGGCATCGCCGTCAAAAATATATATTTGACCGTTACATCCGCCGTTTTGATCCCATCCGTTATTGTTTAATTCTTGATTGGAAAATTGTGCGGTATGGTCAGTAATATTATTTTCGGAACGACATGGATACGGGGAGCATTGCCATTGATTATCTACCCACGCAGGTTCTCGCATGTTTGAGTTGCACGTAAAGTTCAATCTTTGACAATTGTCTTCCGCAATGGTCAAGGAATTACAAGAGTCGGCGAGTGCTTCATTCGTCGATGAGGCGTCACCATCCGTGCGTTCACATTCGGTGAGTCCCGGATCTATAATCTGATAATCTTCCCCAAATTCATTTTGGTTAGAAGCACAAGCAAATTCATAATAGCTATAGGAGATGTTTTTTTGGCAGTTACCTTCTGGTGGAACCGCATCATTACAATCATCATTTAATGTTGCTTCGTTATTGACGGTAAGATTAGGATCGGTTTTTGTACATTCCGTCAAACCGTGGTTGTCAATTGTGTAGCCGCTAGGACATTCATATTCGTAGTATTTATATGAAATATCTTTATAGCAATTGCTCTCAGGTGGAAATTCGCTATTGCATGTGCCGTCCGTGCCGCTTGGACAGCTTGTAAGGCCATCATTAATTGGTATATACCCTGTTCCGCATACATATTCATAAGCCGTTTGGTTTAGCACCGCCACACAATTGTTTGCGGGAGGTGTTGGCGAGTTGCATGAATCATCGAGCGTTGAGTCGTTTCTTACGGATTGATTAGGGTCGGTTTTTGTACATGTTGTCATACCGTTGTTTTGAGGCGTATAGCCTGTTGGGCAGCCGTAGGTGTAGTGGTTGTAGGTGACTGTTTTGTAGCACTTCCCGCCTGAGTAGGTATAGCCGGTCGGACAGGAAAAACTCACGTTTGTGGGTGTTGTATTGACACATCTGAAGGATCTCACATCATTCCATCCAAACACATACCCCTTACAGTCGGCGGAGGTCGAGAGGGTGTATGAATGATGCCCACACACACAGGTGTCGGTATAGACAAATTCATAACCATCTCTTGGAACCGCTCCAGCGCCGTTTGTGTCACAACCATCCGGAAGCTTCCAGCCACTCCCCAATGAAGAGCAGTAGTCTCTGGCCCCTGTTGGTGTTTTGCTCCCAAGGATGGGGGTGTAATATTTTCCATTTCCTGCCTGCTGAACATTCACAACCTGCTGAAAAATGACCTGTTGCCCATTGTACCACTGGGCATTGACTGGGCTCGGATTGACACATCTGAAGGATCTCACATCATTCCATCCAAACACATACCCCTTACAGTCGGCGGAGGTCGAGAGGGTGTATGAATGATGCCCACACACACA
>Ga0265295_1005629_pt1 | contig 15758 bp, 14 predicted proteins | sample Munlansysbiofilm_FD_192503 | JGI IMG/M metagenome (GOLD analysis project Ga0265295, IMG submission 192503) | Leachate microbial communities from a municipal landfill in Southern Ontario, Canada - Methane capture system biofilm | ecosystem: Engineered > Solid waste > Landfill > Unclassified ... | reverse complement strand
GACGGTTCCCAAAAGACGCCTCGCTACTACCAGCACATAGCCATCAACCGCACCGTGGATGCCATAGCCCGTGGCGAAAACCGCATCCTGCTCGTCATGGCAACCGGCACCGGCAAGACGTACACTGCCTTCCAGATCATCTGGCGGCTGTGGAAGTCCGGGGCGAAGAAACGCATCCTCTTTCTCGTTGATCGCAACATCCTGGCAGACCAGACCAAAACCAACGACTTCAAGCCGTTCGGTCAGGCCATGACCAAGATCACCAACCGCACGGTGGACAAGGCTTTCGAAATCTACCTCTGCCTCTATCAGGCCGTCACCGGCAACGAGGAAGAGCAAAACATCTACACCCAATTTTCTCCTGACTTCTTCGACCTCATTATCATCGACGAATGTCACCGGGGCAGCGCCGCTGATGACGCAGCCTGGCGCAAGGTGCTCGAATACTTTTCCTCCGCCACGCAGATCGGCCTGACCGCCACGCCCAAGGAGACCAAGGATGTCTCCAACATCGAATACTTCGGCGAACCCATCTACACCTACTCCTTGCGCCAAGGCATTTCCGACGGATTTCTCGCACCATACAAGGTGGTCCGCATCGGCCTGGACAAAGACCTCGACGGCTGGCGACCCGAAACCGGCCAGACCGACAAGTATGGGCAGATCATCGAGGATCGCGAATACAACGACCGCGACTTTGACCGCAATCTCATCCTCGAAAAACGCACCGCCGTGGTCGCCGCCAAGGTCACGGAGTTTCTGCACGCCACGAGTCGCTTCGCCAAGACCATCATCTTCTGCGAAAACATTGATCACGCCGAGCGCATGCGCCAGGCCATGGTCAACGCCAACCCCGATCTCGCCTCTGCCAACAGTAAATACGTGATGCGCGTCACCGGCGACAACGATGAGGGCAAGGCCCAGCTCGACAATTTCATTGATCCGGAATCCACGTATCCGGTCATCTGCACGACATCCCGGCTCATGAGCACCGGCGTGGACGCGCAGACTTGTCAGCTCATTGTCCTCGACCGCTGCATCAACTCCATGACCGAGTTCAAGCAGATCATCGGACGTGGCACGCGCATCAACGAGGATTACGGTAAGCTCTATTTCACCATCATGGATTTCAAGCGGGCCACGAGCCTCTTCGCGGACCCGGATTTCGACGGCGAGCCGGTGCAGATTTACGAACCTGGCCCGGAGGAGCCGCCCATTCCACCGGAAGAGCGCCCCGGAGAGGAAGCCGTCTATCCTCCGGGCGGCGAAACCGAAGGGCCTGGCGAAGTAGGAGAGCCGCCTGCCAAGTACTATGTGGACAATGTCGAAGTCCGCGTGGCTACAGAACGGGTCCAGTACCTCGACGAACACGGTAAGCTCATCACCGAATCCCTGAAGGATTTTTCCCGTAAGGCCGTTCGCCAGACCTACGCCACTCTAGCCTCGTTTCTGAGCGTTTGGAACGACGCCGAGAAGAAGCAGGCCATATTGGAAGAACTCGCCGCCAAGGGCGTATTTCTGGACGAACTTGCCGAGCAGGTCGGTCGAGACTATGACGCCTTCGATCTTGTCTGCCATGTCGCCTTTGACCAGCCGCCCCTGACTCGTCGGGAGCGGGCCGAAAAGGTCAAGAAGCGCAACGTGTTCGGCAAATACGGAGAAAAGGCCCGCGTGGTTCTGGACGCGCTGCTCTCCAAATACGCCGAAACGGGCATCAGGAGCGTCGAGTCCCTGGACATCCTCAAGGTCGATCCCTTGAGCGCTTTCGGAACCCCCATCGAAATCATCAACCTCTTTGGCGGCAAGCCCTCGTATCTGGCCGCCGTAAAAGAGCTTGAAGACCAACTCTATAAGGACGTTGTTTAGCCCATGGCCAATATTTCAGGAATCGTGAAATCCATTCAGGACATCATGCGCAAGGACGCCGGAACCTACGGCGATGCCCAGCGCCTGGAGCAACTCGGATGGATGTTCTTTCTCAAGATTTTCGATGACCGTGAAAAGGAGATGGAGATTCTCCGCGACAATTACCGCTCGCCGCTTCCGCAGCATCTGCGTTGGTCCGCATGGGCCACGGACGAGGAGGGCATTACGGGCGAGGCGCTGCTTGATTTCATCAACAACACGCTTCTACCCAAACTCAAATCCCTGACCGTGGGCGGCGACAGGATCAGCGGCCTGATCCGCATGGCCTTCGAAGACGCCAACAACTACATGAAAAACGGCACGTTGATGCGTCAGGTCATCAACAAGATCAACGGCATCGATTTCAACGCCTCCGATGATCGCCACATGTTCGGCGATATCTACGAAAAGCTCCTAAAAGACCTGCAATCCGCCGGAAACGCGGGCGAGTTCTACACCCCCCGCGCCGTGACCCAATTCATCGTCGAGCAAGTCAATCCGCGCCTTGGCGAATCCATCCTCGATCCGGCCTGCGGCACGGGCGGCTTCTTGGCCTGCGCCATCGAGCACCTGCGCAAGCAGGCCAAGAGTGAATCCGACGAACACATCATTCAGGACTGTTTTGCAGGCATTGAGAAAAAGCATTTGCCCCATGTCCTGTGTATGACCAATCTGCTTCTGCACGGTATCGACATCCCCTCCAACGTCCGCCACGACAACACCCTGGCCCGACCCTTACGTGACTGGGGGCCAAAGGAGCGCGTGGATGTCATCGTCACCAACCCGCCCTTTGGCGGCATGGAAGAAGACGGCATCGAAGCCAACTTCCCCGCCGAGTTCCGCACCCGCGAAACGGCGGACCTTTTTCTTGTGCTACTCATGAAGATTTTGAAGCCTGGAGGCCGCGCCGGTCTGGTCCTTCCGGACGGAACCCTCTTCGGCGAAGGCGTCAAAACGCGCATCAAGGAGGCGCTACTGACCGAGTGCAACCTGCACACTATAGTCCGCCTGCCTAACGGCGTCTTCAACCCCTACACAAGCATCCGCACCAACTTGCTGTTCTTCACCAAAGGTTCTCCGACCCAGGAAATCTGGTACTACGAGCACCCATACCCGCACGGCGCAAAGAGCTACAACAAGGGCAAGCCCATTCGTATCGAGGAGTTCGAGGCGGAACGGAAGTGGTGGGGCACGGAAAAGGACGGCTTTGCCACCCGCGTGGAGAACGAACAAGCGTGGCGTGTTTCCATCGATCAGATCAAGGCCGGGAATTTCAATCTGGACCTGAAGAACCCGCACAATTCTGACACCGGGCCGGGCGATGTGGAGCATCTGCTGCCGGAATACGAAAAGCTGCTGGCGCAGATCGCCGAGACACGCGGGCAGTTGAAGGCGCAGCTCTTGGAGGCTCTGAGCCGATGAAAACGATGGGTGCCAAAACTCAAATTCGGGAGTCACTGACTCCCGAATTGCTCGCCCGCGCGGAAGTTCCTCCATCATTGCAAAACTCGATGCGTTTAGATCCCATCCTGACTTTGGCCCACACTGCCAACGAATTACATCATCAGGCGGCTGCCAACTGTGCGCCGATGGTGCGGGACATGATCCAGAGCCGAACGCAGGATCACCAACAAATCGAGCACATGCTCGACCGTCTCCTCGACTGTGCCTGCATCCCGGACGGTCTCTCACTCTTTCGCTCTCTCTGCCGCTGCTATTTTCCCATCAATCCAGCCGCCACAGCCAATTATGTCAACGCCTACCGCGAAATGTGGGACAGCGAAGAGTCCGGAAAGGAGCTGGCTTCATGAATCTGGAAACTTTTTTTGAGAAGTTTGAGGTGATTGCGGATGCGCCGGGGGCAGTGGGGAAGATGCGGGAATTGGTGCGGCATTTGGCAATAACAGGCAAACTTGTTCCACAAAATTCCGACGATGAACCAAGTATTCTGTTGCTTGACAAGATCATTGCGCACAAATCAGCTTTGGCGAAAGAAGGAAAACTTCGCGGTTCAACTTCCATCGTTCCAATGATGGCAGATGACGTTGAGTATATAATCCCTGCATCTTGGACGTGGGCCCGATTCGGCGACGTAATGGTCAATCGAGATGGTGAGCGTATTCCTGTGAGTAAAGAAGAACGGGAAACAAGGGGCAAAATATATGACTACTATGGCGCTTCTGGTGTCATCGACAAGATCGACAATTACCTGTTTGACAAGCCTCTGCTGCTTATCGGCGAAGATGGTGCGAACCTAATTACTCGCTCAAAACCTATAGCGTTCATAGCCCGCGGCAAATACTGGGTGAATAATCACGCCCACGTCCTTGATGGAATTTCCGAAGATTTCTTGCGGTATGTCGAGCTTTATATCAATGCGATCAATTTAGAGCGGTACGTCACTGGCTCTGCGCAGCCGAAGATGAATCAGGCGAAAATGAACAGCATTCCTATCGCGATCCCGCCGCTCGCCGAGCAGAAGCGAATCGTGGCAAAGGTGGATGAGTTGATGACGTTGTGTGATCGGCTGGAGGCTCAGCAGCATGAACGGGAGACGCGGCACGCCGCGCTCGCCCGCGCGTCGCTGGCCCGCTTCGCCGACGCGGCCACCCCGGCCAATCTCAATTTTCTTTTCCATCCGTCGTATACGATTTCACCCGCTGACCTCCGTAAATCCATCCTCACCCTCGCTGTCCATGGCAAGCTCGTCCCCCAAGACCCCGATGACGAACCGGCGGACGATTGCTTATCACGCCTTGGGCTAAAGAGTTCGATCGCCTTTTTAGATAGGGCAACCGCCGAGGATGATTCGTCACCTCCAGGATGGGGCCGAATTCAATTCGAGGATGTGGCTGTCGTTGCTGGTGGTGTCACTCTTGGTCGAAAACTTGGAGATCGAAAGACTGTGACTTTGCCATATCTTCGTGTGGCCAATGTGAAACGCGGAGAAACCGACCTGTCGGTAGTCAAAGAAGTCTCCATAGCCGAAGACGAGATTGAGCGTTACGCACTCCGCGAAAACGACCTTCTGATGACGGAGGGCGGCGACTGGGACAAAGTCGGTCGCGCTGCAATTTGGCGGGCTGAGATTCCGGTATGCCTTCACCAGAACCATGTCTTTCGTGTTCGAATGCGGTCCGCCGAACTCGTGCCGTTTTGGTTCGAGCTTTTCTTTAACTCGCCCATTGGCCGCAGCTATTTCGAGTCTGCGTCGAAACAGACGACGAACCTCGCATCAATCAACATGCGACAAGTTCGTAGTTGCGCCATCCCGCTTCCACCTCTCGCCGAACAACGCCGGATCGTGGCCAAAGTGGAGCAGCTCATGGCCTTGGTGGATGAACTGGAAGCCCAACTCGCCGCCTCCCGCGCCGTCGCCGCCAATCTTCTCACCGCCCTGGTTGCTGAACTCACCGGCACCCCGGAAAGCCGAGTCGCTTCCCTCGCTCCCGCCAAGCAAGTTGAGGCCTTGCCACGGCCCAAGTCGCATAAAGCAAATGTCGCTACTGCAAAGCCAGCCACACATGAATCCACAGTCAGTCCCAGAACCTTAGTTGACCTGCGCAAGGACGCTGGCCTGACCCAGGCCGCCGTTGCCGAAGCCATGGGTCTTAATCAAGCATACATTTCGCAGATGGAAACAGGCAAACGGCCAATCACCAAGGAACAGCACTGCAACCTTTTAAAAATATATGGTATGATTGCGGATGAAGTAGCAAGATGAATAAAGAGCAAGCCAACGGTCTGCAAACAAGAATTGAGTCTATTCAATCGCTAATGATCGCATTTGTGACAAACGCGCGAGGAGACTCGCAGCCTCGTGAATACATAGGCTTATACAATGGTCTTTATCTTGATTTTGAAGAGTTAGGCTATGAGAACCCAAATCCACATAAAACGCTTGAGGTTTTTTGGGAGTACTGCAAATTTCAGAAAATGGGCACATGGTCTGAACGCCGAGCATATGTCCAAGAATTATACGCAGACATTCTTCTTGATTTAACTCGATCAATTAGGTCACGTGCGAATCCCAGAAATTGGGACAAAGCGAATAAACTCTTAACTGATGAGCTGTCTCCTGTTAGGACGCAGTGGTTAAAGGCTAAAAATTTTATTTACTCGACTCCACCAGATTATGAAAATTCTATTAAAGAATCTATTAATTCAATTGAATCTACTTTAAAAATACTGCTCAATGAGCCAAAAGGAAGTCTTGGCAAGCTTCTTAACAAGACAAAAATAGATAAAGATATTAAAAATATGATTAGTCAGGCGTACGGATTAGTGAGCAATAAGGATTTTGTGCGTCATGGTGGTGTTGTTTCACAAAATCTAAGTGCAAAAGAAGCAGAATTTTTTATTGAATTTTCAGGAATAGCTATTTCCTATCTGAAGGGGAAGTTGCTCAAAGGCACTCATAAAGAATAAGAGCGCAATCAAATTTATCATTATTTTGCTTTAAATCAATATATTAGTAGTTAGCAGGAAATTAGCTGAATTTTTTACATATGTTAAATCACTAAATTCGGGTAAACTATGGAAAGCGCTTCGATGGTTGAAAAATTTTGGAAGACTGCATTGGCAATTGGTGGTGTCGCTAGTACCGGAGCCTTTGTTTTTTATAGTCTTAATAAACAGTGGCTTTCTTTGGATATTTTTTCAAGATTAACGCCCAATCAAACTTTTTTGATTATGTTAGTTTTTCTCTTATTTGTATTTTTAATTGCAGTATTTATGCTAATTGCTTGGGTAATAGATAAAAAACGAAATACACCAAAATCAAACCCATGTATTATTTATTCAATTCCTGATGGATGTTCCTTTAGACAGGTAGTGAGTATTTTAGCTGCAGAAGACAAGTCGGTGATAGAGTTTCGTGGATTTCGTAAGAAAGAGCTTGATGTTAAGCTTAGTTCTAAAACAATAGAAGCAAGTAGTACTCTTCGAGCTATTGAGTTGATACAATCTCTAGCAAAATCTTTTTTTCCTGCATATAGCGTAATTAAAATTGATGGAAAGTATATCATATCAAAAAAGGAATAATAAATGACGACATGTATATGCTCTAACCCTCCTGGAGGTGGCGGCACTTGTAGTTTTCGACAAATAGCAATATGTCGATCTGATGGTATAAATTGTTATGTAAGCTGTATTGATATACCTGAAGAAATGCTTAGTAGAGTAATTTCAGGTCGAATTAGTCTTCTCGAAGTATACAAATTTTTAAATGAATATTTTGAGGAAGAGTATGAGCCTGTTCAAGTAACGACTCGTTGGGAAACAAAATTATTCACTAAAAAATCCGGAATTTTGATTAATAAAGATAATAAAGATGTTATAAAATTCACGCTACCAAAAAGATTAGCAAAAAAATATAAAAAACGATCATGAATAGAACAATGAGTTTGTCCTGAAGATTTTAAGCAAGACTTTGTAGATGTTCTAACCCCTATAGTTAAATCGAAACTCGCATTTTTTCAAATGCAGGAAAACGCTTACCTTACTGAAACCTCTGAACTTGGAAGGGTGAGTTTTCGTGTAGCCTAAAAAGCTTTCTATGCCATTGATATGGCAAAGTTCATTGGCAATTTTATTGCCTCACTGGTTGATCCTAGAATGGTTCCGGTGTCGGGTCGAAGCAAGAGTCGTGATTCAGGATGGAGGCGGCACAACAGCTCAGTTCGACCGCACTCAAGTCTGAACAACATGCCGTCCGAACATTTTTGTCGGCAGTATGGAAAAATTTGAACCGTGAGGAAATCCTCAAGAATTGAGTGGTTCGAAGTTTGCCGGTAGGTCCGTGGTTAGATATTTGAAGGCCAGTACAAATTGATTTAAATTGGGACTACTATGGATAAAGAACAATTAATTGATCTTGCTAATGATTTCTTGATCCCATTTATTCCAGGATCTCTAATTTATGGAGAAGAATCAAGCAATGAAGATGATGAAATAGTTGATTTCATCACTAATGCAAAGATAGCATTTAAGACGGATGTAAAAGATGATTACAGAATATTCATAAATAGAGAACAGCCATTTGAATCAAAATTTAACAATTATATTACAGAGTACAGAGTTATTAAATCTTTTGTGGAAACTATTCGTTCGATGAAGCGTGGACTTTCAAGCTGGTATCACTCAGACTTGCGCACTGCAATTCCTCGGAGAGTAATTGCGCGTGTACTATCAAAAAACACAAATTCTAGAAACACAATATTAAAAATTATAGACACATTGTCACAGTGGTCGGAAAGAAGATATGAGGGTAGTCCAATTGTGGCGTCAATAGGGTTTGATTCAAGTTCATTGGCAAGCGGAATTAATTTTCAAGACATATGTTGCGAGCAATTTATTTCCGTGATTTCAAACGGATTAGATACATTGCTTGTTCTTGATTATGGTGGAAATATAAGTTCTTATCAATCCTTAGAATATTCAAATAAGTCTATATTTTCACCTTGCAGATATTCTTCTATTGCTAATTGGACAACATTTGAGAATATTGCCATCGTACTAAATACTGTTGGCGAGATATTGATATTTCAAAATAAACAGCTTGTTTTCGCAAAAAGGTCAGGAAGGTGGCATTTTCTAACTCATCGAAGTTCTATAAAACAAATTGGCGAGATGTGTATGCCTATCGTAAAGAAATCAGTATACGAAACTTGTCTTGATGTATCCTTTTCTAGAACAGGTGGTTGCATTGGAATAGTATCAAAGGCAAATATAAAGAATTGGAAAAATGTTGCAACTAGCAAAAAAGATTATATTGAGGGCAAAGGAAATAAATCTTTATTTTATAAAAAAATAATTAGCGATACAAAATTTCAAAATTTGGATAGGCGTCTACGAAAAGAAATACTAGCGACTGACGGAGCTGTACTTATTGGTCATGATGGAACTCTACTTGCGATAGGTGCTATATTGTGCATAAAAGGTGGAAGCGAAGAAGGTGGTCGTCTTGCCGCTGCAAAAGCCTTAAGCGATTACGGTATAGGGATTAAAATTTCTCAAGATGGGTCTATAAGAGGTTATCATAAGTCTGATTATGACGAGCCATCGTTTAGGGTTATGTAGGAGTTATAGGCCGATGAAAATTATAATATACGCGTGAATGCTTGGGTACAGATGTCGCGAACGTGTCAGGTAGGGCTGGATGATTAAGGTGCTGTCCCAACTGATCAGCGATCGTGGAGCCCCTCTGATCCTGCGCTCTGGCAGCGGACCGGAATTCGTCTCGAAGGCGTAACTCAAATGGGCGGCTATGGACTCTCTGGATCTGGCGCTTAACGAGCCGGGCAAGCCATGGCAGAACGGCTTGAATAAGAGTATTAACGGCAATTCGCGATGAGTGTATGTCGATGGAATGGTTCCGGTGTTGAGCCGAGGCGCGGGTTGTGATCGAGGAATGGAGGCGACACTTCAACTCCGTTCGCCCGCATTTAAGCTTGAGCAGCATGACGCCAGAACGTTTCTGTCGGCAGTATGGAAAAACCTGAACCGTCGGTGAACCCTCAAGAATTGAGTGGTCCGAAGTTTTCCGGCAGGTCACCTGCCTGACTCGGTGGAAGATGGCAAATTCAAGATTCAAGATCTGATTCTCGACTTTCACACCACTTTCATTTTCCAATTACTGTTGTTAACCGGAAATTTGGTAATCACTTGTTGGACATTCTGATGCAAACACTAATTTTCTACCGCGCAGACAAACGGTTTTTTTCTCCAGGAGACTTTTTGCAGTCTGCCGGAGAGTTCCCGGCACTGAACCCTGCCGGCTCCGGCGATATTGAGATAATTTTTGAAGAGAAGCGTCCCTCCCATTTGCCGTCAAGATTCAATTGTATTTATGTGTTTGAGTCTCTCACAGATGCAAAAAAGCACTGGTCAAAGATGAGGGATGGAAAGCTCTACGAGGTCACTGTCGCAACTTCCGATATTTTGCACAGGGCTGACATGTCACTAGTTGACGCTGCATTCATCAATAGAAGCTCGCCAGCTACAGTAGAAACTTGCGCACAACAGTATTGGTCAGGGCAGTGCGGAACAAAGCCTGTCATAGAGTTTCTCGTAAAAAAAGCGCGGGTATCCAATGCTCTCCATAATAGCGAGCAGGAGAGGACGGCTTACTTTAGAAGCTGGGTAATAACCGGCCATGCCCAACAAGGAGCTCAAACCGACGAACTCACCTCCGGCGGGGCCTCGACTTAGCCCAAGCGTTAAAGCCTGGCAAATAAAGTCAGGAATGCCAACAAAGCGCTTTATTTCGGAAAATATTCAACTAGCTATATATTACTAATAAAAACAAAAAAAATCCGAGTCTAATGATCACATTATGATACGACAAGAACTCCTACAACGATCAAGCACTCTTTTGGGGCGTTTTGCGCATGAGGTGAGAGTAGCAAACGCGATGGGACTATTCGACATTAACAAGATCGCAGAGGACTTCCTCATCCCAATCTTCATGATAGCTTTCGATTGCCCCGATCTGTGCAATCAAAATCGCATCCAAATGAATTTCCCAGCCGTCGATCTAGGGTGTAAAACTAGCAGAACCTCTATCCAAATCACTTCAGATTCTTCAAGCAGCAAAATGTCCGAAACGCTGGACAAATTTGAGTCTCACAAGCTCAGCAGAGATTTTGACATCCTCTACGTGTATGTCATTATTGAGAGACAGCATTCGTACAGCTCCCAAAAGCTGGCAGAAGCCGCGGCCAACCTGTCAATTGCGTTTGATCCCTCAAACAATATTCTCGATTTTCGAGACTTGGCGAAGAGGTTTGATAGGCTCACTAACAAACAGCTCGAAATCATCAATTGCCATCTCGACGCGGAGTTCAGAAAGGCAGACGCTAGCCTTAGATTTCGAAGCAATTTGGACATGTTCCTCGTCGTTAGCCAACAAAAAATTGAGGATGAGAAGCGAACAAAGAAATACATTCCCTCTGTCTTTGTGGAGACATCAGAAACGAAAGAGGAAATGAGGTATTTTGCAAATCCCATGTTTTTCTACAGAAAGATCGATGACGATCTTCGGCGAATTGACTTAGGCAATTTCAATAAGCTTCTAAGCTTGGCTAAAATCGAGCCTGTTGCAGACAATTTGCGTGAAATTGCTACGTTGGAAGCGCCAAACAGTCAGTTTGAACTTCAGACACGTTTTGTTCAACAGCTCACTGCGATTGAAGCTATCCAAGAGTATGTTTCTCCGTTCTCATGTTATGGCCACCGTGCTGAGCGGTTTGTACCTAACGACTTCTTGGCCAGCTACTGGGAAGTGTTTCGGGAGAGTATCCAGTCAAGTGGAAGCGGTGTGTTCAGATCGCTTGAGAGGGTCTCCAAAAAAATTGGGATTGCCCAAGCCAAGATTTTTTTAGTTACAGGCATGGCGGGACAAGGAAAAACAAACTTTGTCTGCGACTTGATCGAAAATCAATTCAGGGTATTTGAGGTTCCAACAATCTTCATCCCTGCACGCTTATTGAACGACTATCCAAGTCCCAATCGAATTCTGTCGTATGTCAAAAACAATCGCTTTGCTCCCGATGTGCCAACCCTACACGATCTTTTCACGTTGCTAAACAATGTTGCCGAAGAGTTCCATAAGCCGTTTGTAATAGCCATTGATGGAATAAACGAAGTTGGTGACCTGGATGGGTTTGTTGCCGAGCTCCGAGTCTTCCTCGAAGCCTTGTGTCAGTATGATTTCCTAAAGATTGTCATAACCTGTCGGAACGAATTTTTTGAGCACAAATTCGCCGGCTTATTTGAACCGCAGTTCTCGAAACATCTGTATCGTGTGAAAGACCTTCGCAACGAGATGTCGGAGGAAAATAAGTCTCGCCTTCTGGAAGCTTACTTGCGCCACTTTAAGATTAAAGCATGGTTTTCCAATGTTGCATCCGAGTTCTTAGAAAATGATTTTATTCTATTGCGGATTTTCTCCGAAATTCATGAGGACAAGAATATTGGATATGTGCCGGACATCTACAAGGGCGATATCTTCGAACAATATCTGATTATGAAGGTCAATGAATTTCCAGCTTCTTCACGGCAAAAGGTGCTGAATTCACTGTACAAGATTTGCTCTAAAATGTTAAGCGACGAGAACTTCTCTCAGATATCTATTGAGGAATTTGATGACGCCGAGCGACAAATTATTGAACAGTTAATAGGCGAGGATATTATTTTGCGGAGGGAGGTCCCGTCTACAGGGCTTTCGTCGTTGGGCATTGAAAACATCTCATTTACATACGACGAACTACGAGATTTCATGCTTGCTTACTATTCCGTCGTAAAGCTTGCAGCGTCGAATCCATTAGATGTAACTAATATTTTTGAGAAAATTCCCAAATGGCCTGTCTATGAAGGGTTTTTCCGCTACGCCTATGTTCTGGCTCGAAAGCAAAACAGCGAAACAGTTTTGACCGCTTGTGAGGCTTCGGAAGACTTTCACAAGCATTTCCTGAACAATCTTTCGCTCTTGTCTGCAGACATCCAAAAGCCCGAAGACGTAAAGCGAGTGGAGACCGTTTTGAAGGGTAGCACTGCAGAACACGATCGCCGACATGTTGCTTGGTTCCTGTTTAGAAAAAGAGAGGACTCGGAACTTCTGAATATTCGAATTTTGCTCGATCATGTTAGTAGTTTAAACGATGAAGAATCCGAGGGGTTCATGAGAATGATGTTCTCTTGTCCTTCCGATTTTGGCGGCAGTAGTTGGCGGGATCGAGTCAGCGAACTGTTAAATCACTTGAAGGACCTTAGTGAAGAACAAATATTGGGATTGGGTATTCCAGTGTTAGCACTTGCGCTGCATTTTGCACCGCATGCTCACTGGACTGAGCGGGAAATCACCCTTAATCTCTTTGTGAAGCTTCAGATTACACAGGAAGTAGGCGGTGCTATTGAGACCTGTCAAAATGCCGTCTCTGTTAAGGTGCAAAATTGCCTGAAAGAAATAACAGAAGGACGGGGGCCGCATGAGTGATAAGATAAAATTGATCCTCCCGACTTCATGGGTGCCCAATCGGGAAGAGTTTCTCACTGCATTGGGGGTATCTCGTGGAGGTCTTGGTGAGCAGTTTTTAGGAACCGTCTACGACGCACTGTTTGTCGCATCCATTGAAGTCAAAGGTGAGTTCAAAAAATATTATTCAGTCGAGTATGCTAACTTGTCGGAGTATTTAGAAGTTCGGTATGGAATAGCTTTAAGCGAAGAGGGTTTGGAAGCAGATCGAGTGTTCTTGGTGACATGGCGGCCTGGGGTGATTGATAACATGTACGAGGATAACAAGCTAGGCACCATACTGGAATGCATTAAAAAGCTCGAAGAGGCGCAGAATGAAGATCAAGTTTGACTTCGTTTCGAATAGTTCATCGACGTCATTTGTGTACATCTCAGACGAAGAGTTGAACGAAGAGGCTTTTCTCGAGGCTGCCGGTGTAGCTGGAGATAGCCCTGTCGGAGATTTATTTCGTCAAATGCACTCAGAGATATGCACTGCGATTCAGTACTACGGAAAACAAATCACAACTAAAGAATACGCAGACAGTCTTGCAGGAAAACATGAGTTTACACCTGATGTTATCGAGAAAATGAAAGATGCAATTGAACAAGGAAAAAGCGTCATTACATCTAAGCTGAACAGCGATGGCCCTCTTGCGGAATCGCTTCTGTGCATGGCTATGTTTGAGATCGAGTCAGACAGCTTCTATATCAACGCATTCAATAATTATTGGTAGTTTTGTGCTAAAAGCCATTCGTTACAAGAGTTTGGGTTACACGTCCTTTTTCAATCCTGATACTGGTTTCTTCGCCCGAGTGCCAGATAAGGGAGGTAAAGACCCGTTCTGGTCGCCACACGGGCCGGAGTTGATGGACATTTCAATCACGAATTGGTGCGACAAAGGCTGCTCATTTTGCTACAAGTCCTCGACTAGCTGTGGTGAACACATGGCGTTGGATGACTACAAGCGTGTGATTGATCAGGCTGCAGATATGGGTACATTTCAAGTAGCATTAGGGGGAGGCAACCCTAACCAACATCCATACTTCATTGAAATTCTTGAGTACACAGCTTCCAAAGGAGTAGTTCCGAACTACACAACGAATGGCCGTGGCCTGAGTGATGATATCCTCGATGCGACACGGAAACATTGCGGTGCTGTCGCTATTTCGGCGTACCAGCCCTACAATGAAACTATTAAGACAATCACCAAACTTATTCACAACGATATCAAGACCAACGTTCATTTCATATTGGACGCCGTTAGTATAGATACTGCAATAGATTGGCTCAATGAGCCTCCAAAATTCTTAGCGGGCATAAACGCCATTGTTTTTCTGAACTACAAACCATCTGGTCGAAAAGTGCATGTGAAGAAACTCTTGCGAAACAGTACAAGACTGGAAGAGTTTTTCAGACCTACTTCGCCTCAGAGGAAATTGAAGGTTGGTTTTGACGCATGTTGCGTGAGCGGGGTGTTCGCGCATACGAATACTAACACTTCAATGGTTGACGCTTGTGACGCGGGTAGATTCTCGATGTACGTGTCGGAGAATCTGAAGGTATATCCCTGTTCTTTCCAGAGTAGTTTTGCGGAAGGCGATCAGTTGGACAACGAGACAACACTCCTGGACATTTGGATAAAGTCTCGAAATATGGGATCGTTTCGAAGTTACTTTAATTCGGATCGCTGTGGGGCGTGCAACCATCGTTTGGTTTGTATGAATGGTTGTCCTTTATTTGATGAGCTTGTCGTTTGCGGAAATCGATGAAATACTTTTCGACACTCAATCCGAGATTGAGACTATGTCGAACGGAAGTGAATATATCAGTAGTAGCTGTCATGTTTGGAGTGTACATAGTACGTATATGAATTCGTCTTCAATGCAGTAATCGCTATTCATGAATTTCTTTTATGATGAAAAGTGATCAAGAAGTTTCTATGACTACGATTTTCTAACAGTGCAATTAAAGATGGCGCAAATCACTGCGACGATGAATTGCGGCATTAAGCTTTTATGGAGCCAATAGAGATTTCTATTTCCATCTAGTTTAGAAAAACTCAAACTGACTCATCTTTGCCGCGCCCATAAGTGTGATCTATGCAAGCAATGCTTGTGGGTTTTTGAACCCACGGGAACCCACACGAGACGTCGCGAAGCTACGTAACTATCTGAAATACAGCGCGGTAAAGCGGCATTTCCTCTGGGACGTCAAGAAAGGTGGGGCTTCTCGTAGTAGCGGTCACTTCGACAACAAGCAGGATGCCGTCGATGCCGGACGCAAGATTAGTCAGAACCAAGGCACCGAGTTCTTCATCCATGGCAAGGACGGGAAGACTCAGAACAAGGACAGCCATGGAAACGATCCGTTTCCACCCAAAGGGTGATGACTTGAGGCAACTCACTGCGATTGATTTGGGTTAATGATTTGATCTTGGATGGGTTATCTGATCTTTTTTTCGAGAGAGTGATTTTGTTAACAACATTTACAAATTTTCAGATTTTGTTGACAATTTTTATAGTATTGTCATTGATTTTTGCTATTTTTCTCTGCAAATTTATATGGATATGCTTTTATTTACAAAATTAAGGTAAGCATAACCCTTCTGACGAGGAATAATTTGTAGTTTGTTAATAAGTAGTGCGAAGCTATTAAAATAGCTTCGCTTTTTTTATGAGTGTGCCCTGCCGGACGCACCAAGTAAAAGGCAGGACTGGGTTGCCCCAATCCTTCCTGAGTCGTTCATTTGAACTAATCCGCCAGTGCCTTCGTCCGGGCGAGGAGGGTTTTTAGTCTTGCATCTCGCGTTGATATTCTCTGTTAATTTCGGGGTAA
>Ga0265295_1005628_pt1 | contig 15758 bp, 11 predicted proteins | sample Munlansysbiofilm_FD_192503 | JGI IMG/M metagenome (GOLD analysis project Ga0265295, IMG submission 192503) | Leachate microbial communities from a municipal landfill in Southern Ontario, Canada - Methane capture system biofilm | ecosystem: Engineered > Solid waste > Landfill > Unclassified ... | reverse complement strand
AACTACCAAGAGCAGCACAGCCAACAACTGCAGCTGACCAGTTTATTAGCCTATATCCAGCAGTTAGCTCTGACCGTGAGTTTGGGTTGCCTGATCTGGGCGGGTATTCCTCTGGTTTCAGCTGAACTGATTACGGTGCCTTGGATGCTGGCGGCTACATTGGCACTACTGGGTATTCACGAAGCTTTAATACCGCTGGCTGGCAGTTTTATTGGCCTAGGACAAAGCCAAGCGGCACGTGATCGAATTAACCAACTGATGCAATTACATGAGCAGCAGACTGAAGCGGTGGTAGACATTGATAAGCCACGGCCCAGCGCACCCTTCCATTTACAAACTCAGAAGCTCAGCGCGCGTATTCCTGGCGCTTTAAATGGTCCTGAAGCAATTAATATTGATCTGCACAGCGGCCAAGTACTATTGATTACCGGCGCCTCAGGCATCGGTAAAACCACGCTGCTGAAAGTACTGGCCAATGCTCTGCAACCTATCAGTGGTAACTATCTAATCAACCAGCGCCCGGCAGAGCAATGGCAGCTGGATGAATGCATTGGCTATCTGCCGCAGCAGTTGGATATTTTCGATAGCAGCTTAGCCAGCAACTTACGTCTAGCTGACCCTGAAGCAAGCGATGAGCAGTTGTGGAAAGTTTTAGCTGATGTTGCCTTAGCTGACTGGGCACGCGAGCAAAACGGTTTAGAGACAGCACTGGGTGAATACGGTGCACAAATCTCCGGTGGTCAGGCACGACGTGTCGCCTTAGCCCGCTTGCTATTGGCACAACGCCCTATCCTGCTGGTGGATGAGCCCTTTGCTGGACTCGACAGTGCGAGTAGCTATCAAGTCCTCTCGGCCTTACGTCAGCGCCAAGCCGATGGTTTACTAATCATTGTCAGTCACCATGAAATGGATATTCCTGACGCCCAACACTTACATCTCTCATAAGCTCAAGCTGGCGCGTTCTTAATTCTAGAGCGCGCTTAAAACAGATCTGACTGCTCTGGCTGATCAGGTGTTTGTACAGCTTCTTGCAGTGCCGCCTCTTTAGCTTTTAATACGCGTACTTTGCGCTGTTGACATAAGCGTACAACATGACGTTTATCGGCATGACTTAACTTAAGCCAATGCAAGCGTTCATCACGCGATCGAAGGCAGCCCTTACAATAGCCTTTATTATTCGCTTCACAGACTCCGATGCACGGGCTGGGGATTTCAAAAAACTCAAGCTGCTGCATAAAAACGGCCTTTAATCGACAGGTTCACAATAAATTTTTAGCCGCTGACTTGGCTATTTGGTTACTTTTTAAACGACTTAACTTTACTTGCTAAATAGCGCCTTGAAATTGAAAACACAAGCGATATATATTTTTAAAACACTTGATTTCCCGCAAGCACAAGCACTACGCGGCATAAGGCCATCGTGTTTAAAAAACCAATTGAATGACAGATTTTGATAGGTTGCTCTTCGCGCCTCAATACCCTATATTGCGTCTCGCGCTGACCAAAACCACTATATAGTGTGTTTTCAGTCGCAAGACCGCACTACAACAGTACTCGCAAATATTCAACCCTAATTTACGTGAAAATCTTAAGGATCTCATTATGACAGACTTTAACGCCATTAAAGTAACCAAGCGCGATGGTCGCCAAGAGCCGATCGAATTGGACAAAATTCATCGCGTTCTTGATTGGGCTGCAATGGGTTTAAAGAATGTCTCAGTATCGCAGGTTGAGCTTAAATCGCACATCCAGTTTTACAATGGGATCCGCACTAAAGATATCCACGAAACCATTATTAAAGCAGCAGCCGACTTAATCTCTGAAGACACTCCAGACTATCAATATCTAGCTGCGCGCTTAGCAATTTTCCACTTACGTAAAATTGCTTATGGTGAGTTTGAGCCTCCGCACTTGTTTGACCACGTCACTAAGCAAACTCAAGCAGAGCGTTACGACAGCCATATTCTACGTGACTACGATAGAGCTGAATTTGATGAACTCGACGAGTACATCGATCACGGCCGCGATATGTCGTTTTCGTATGCGGCAGTTAAACAGCTTGAAGGTAAGTACTTAGTACAAAACCGCGTCACTAAAGAAGTCTACGAAAGCCCGCAGATGCTCTACATCTTAATTGGTATGTGCCTGTTTGCTGACTACCCAAAAGACACACGCTTGGATTACGTTAAGCGCTTCTACGACGCGATCTCACTGTTTAAGATTTCTCTACCCACGCCTATTATGGCGGGTGTACGTACGCCTTCACGTCAGTTCAGCTCATGCGTACTGATTGAGTGTGGTGACAGCCTCGACTCTATTAGCGCAACCACTTCAGCGATTGTTAAATATGTTTCGTTGCGTGCGGGTATCGGTATTAACGCCGGTCGTATCCGTGCAGTCGGCAGCCCCATTCGTGGTGGTGAAGCACAGCACACCGGTTGCATACCCTTCTTCAAACTCTTCCAAGCGGCGGTTAAATCCTGCTCGCAAGGTGGTGTCCGTGGCGGCGCAGCAACACTGTTCTACCCGATGTGGCACTTAGAAGTTGAATCACTGCTGGTCCTGAAAAACAACCGCGGCGTTGAAGAAAACCGCGTGCGTCACATGGACTACGGTGTACAGCTGAATAAGCTGATGTATCAGCGCCTGATTCAAGGCGGTAAGATCACTTTATTCTCACCGCATGAAGTACCGGGTCTATACGAAGCATTTTTTGCTGACCAAGTTGAATTCGAGCGTCTGTATGTGAAGTACGAGCAAGATGAGAACATCCGCAAGCGCAGCATGCCTGCAGTTGAGTTGTTCTCACTGATGATGCAAGAGCGTGCCAGCACCGGTCGTATTTATATTCAGAACGTTGACCACTGTAATACCCACAGTCCGTTTGATCCAAAAGTTGCGCCGATTCGTCAGTCCAACTTGTGCTTAGAAATCGCACTGCCGACCAGTCCGCTGGAAAACATCAATGAGACTGATAAAGAGATCGCCTTGTGCACCTTGTCAGCCTTTAACTTGGGCGCGATTGATAGCCTCGATGAGCTGGAAGACTTAGCTGATCTAGCCGTACGTGCACTGGATTCACTGCTGACTTACCAAGACTACCCGCTGGAAGCTGCGCGCAACGCAACGATGAAGCGCCGTACTCTGGGTGTGGGCGTGATTAACTTTGCTTACTACTTAGCTAAAAACGGTTTGAAATACTCTGATGGTTCAGCTAATGCCCTGACCCACCGCACTTTTGAAGCCATGCAGTACTATCTACTGAAAGCATCAAATAACCTCTCGAAAGAGTTTGGTCCGTGCACCGCATTTGATGAAACCACCTATGCGCAAGGTATCTTACCGATTGATACCTATAAGAAAGACTTGGATGTGATCTGCAGTGAGCCACTGCATTTAGACTGGGAAACGCTGCGTGCGGATATCGTCAAACACGGTCTGCGTAACTCAACTCTGTCTTCATTGATGCCTTCAGAGACTTCAAGCCAGATCTCCAACGCCACCAACGGTATTGAGCCGCCACGTGGTCTAGTCACGATCAAACAATCAAAAGACGGCATTCTGAAACAAGTGGTGCCGGGTTATGACGAACTGAAAGACAAATACGAGTTGCTCTGGAGCATGCCCAATAACGAAGGTTACTTACACCTCGTAGGCATTATGCAGAAATTCGTTGACCAAGCTATTTCAGCTAACACCAACTACGATCCACAGCGTTTTGAAGGTGGCCGTGTACCGATGCAGCAATTGTTAAAAGACTTGCTGACTGCGTACAAATTTGGTCTAAAAACGCTGTACTACCAAAATACTCGCGACGGTGCTGATGATAGCCAAAGCGATATGGAAGATGATTGCGCTGGTGGCGCTTGCAAGATTTAAGGGTGAATGATTATGAAATACAGTACTTTCTCACTTATTGATAACGATCAGCTCAAAGAACCGATGTTCTTTGGGCAGTCGGTGAACGTCGCGCGTTACGACCAACAGAAATATCCTATTTTTGAAAAGTTGATTGAAAAACAATTGTCGTTTTTCTGGCGCCCTGAAGAAGTGGATGTGTCGCAAGATCGTACCGATTACCGTAATCTGCCCGATCACGAAAAGCATATTTTCATCAGCAACCTCAAATACCAAACGCTGCTCGATTCCATTCAAGGCCGCAGCCCTAACGTTGCGTTCTTGCCTTTGGTGTCGATCCCAGAGCTAGAAACTTGGATTGAAACCTGGTCATTCTCGGAAACGATTCACTCGCGTTCATACACGCATATTATTCGTAATATCGTCAATGATCCGGCGGTGGTGTTTGACGACATTATGCGCAACCAGCACATCATTGAGCGTGCCGGTGATATCTCTAAGTACTACGATGAATTGATCCATTACAGCATGCTTTACAACAAGTGCGGTCCTGGTACGCACACGCTGAATGGTAAAACTCACGAAGTCAGCTTGTTTGAACTCAAGCGTAAGCTGTACCTGTGCATGATGAGCGTGAACGTACTGGAAGCCATTCGTTTCTATGTCAGTTTTGCCTGCTCGTTTGCCTTTGCTGAACGTCGCCTGATGGAAGGTAACGCAAAAATTATTCGTCTGATTGCTCGTGATGAAGCTCTGCACCTCACCGGTACACAGCACATCATCAATATTATGCAAGACGGCAAAGACGATCCAGAAATGGCTGAAGTGGCGCGTTCATGCCATCAAGAAAGCGTTGAGATCTTTAGACACGCCGCTGAGCAAGAAAAAGAATGGGCTCGCTACCTATTCCAAGACGGCTCAATGATTGGTCTAAACTTAGGCATTCTGAATCAGTATATTGAGTACATTACTAACTTACGTATGCATGCTGTCGGCCTTGAGCCCATCTTCAGTAATGCATCGCATAACCCAATCCCATGGATTAATGCGTGGTTAGTGTCAGATAACGTACAGGTCGCACCACAAGAAGTTGAGGTCAGCTCGTACCTTGTCGGACAAATCAACTCAGCTGTGTCTGCTGAGGACCTTGGCGATTTCGAGCTTTAAGTGAAAAATCCTGTGCAAGTCATCACTGAAGATCTAATCTTTCAGTTAGATGAATCAGAAACGCTACTTGAAGGCCTAGAGCGTACAGGCCATCAAGTTGAATACCAGTGCCGTAGCGGTTACTGCGGCGCTTGCCGCGTGACCCTGCGCGCAGGTAGCGTGCACTACCCAAACACCCCTCTGGCCTATCTGCGCCAAGACGAAATCCTCCCCTGCTGTTGCCATGCCGTAGAGCCGCTGGTGGTGAAGGTTCATCTGAAGAGTAAGTACAGCGCTTGATTTGCAGCGCTGTTGGCTTGCTTAGCAGTAGAGGTATAACTCTGAACCACCTTTACTGCTTTATATATGACTTATAAACACCCTGAACTCATTAGTAATATTATTTCACCTTAACCCCAAAAGCATCAAAGACAATGATGCATATATTTGTCTTGATTCAGTAGTCAATGCATCTTACTATTTATTATGCATCATTCCACGCGAGGCAAAAAATATGGAGCTTCAACATATTGCAGATGTAAGTGCAGGCTATCCGTTTCGTGGAAAAATACCTGAAGTCGTAGATAGCTCGGTGATTGCCATACAAATGAAAGATATTTCACCAGATGCGCATATTATTTGGAATACCTGCACCCCAACAAAGCTTACAGGTAAGCGTGAGCCCGGCTATTTATTACCCAGTGATATTCTCGTTGCTGCTCGTGGAAACCGAAATTATGCAGTGCAGGTGGGTGAAGTTATGCATGTTGACTGCCATCAAGCAGTCGCTGCACCGCACTTTTTCGTGGTGCGCATTAAGCAGAATAATGTATTACCAGAATTTTTAGCTTGGTTACTTAATCAAGCTCCTAGCCAACGTTACTTTGAGCAAAATGCTGAAGGCAGTATGGCGAAAAGTATTCGCCGTAGCGTGCTCGACAGTACCCCAATCGTTATCCCCAGCCTGTCAAAACAGCGCACCATTGCCGCCATAGCCAACACGCTATCCGCAGAGAAAACACTACTGCAAGATTTAATAATCAATGGCGAACGCATGATGCATACCCTTGCCACTGATTTATTCACCAGCAAGGAAGTTGAATTATGAACGAACAACATCACTCATTTGAGCAGCATAAACAAATCGATGAAACCGGCATGGAGTACTGGTCAGCTAGAGCGCTGTCTAAGTTGCTGGGATATTCAGAGTACCGCCATTTTAAGCCCGTACTAAACAAGGCTAAAGAAGCTAGCAACAGCAGCGGACAAGAAGCTGAAAACCATTTCGAGGACATCCTCGCAATGGTTCAAATAGGCTCGGGCGCGCAACGTGAGCTACCTGACGTTAAACTCTCCCGCTACGCCTGCTACCTTGTAGTACAGAACGGTGATCCATCTAAACCCGTTATTGCAGCAGGTCAAACTTATTTTGCCGTACAGACGCGCCGCCAAGAATTGGCCGATGACGCAAACTTCCAGCAGCTAAAAGAAGATCAAAAACGCTTGTTTCTGCGTAATGAACTTAAAGAACATAATAAACAGCTGGTAGAAACCGCTCAGCAAGCCGGAGTAACGACTGGCTTAGATTTCGCCATTTTCCAAAATCATGGCTACAAAGGCTTATATGGTGGCCTCGACTCCAAAGCGATTCATGCGCATAAAGGTTTAAAGAAAAGCCAAAAGATTCTCGATCATATGGGTTCAACCGAAATGGCCGCTAACTTATTCCGTGCCACGCAAACTGAAGAAAAACTGCGCCGCGATAACGTCCAAGATAAGCAGCAGGCCAACCAGACCCATTTTGATGTGGGCAATAAAGTCCGGCAGACCATCGAAGAACTTGGCGGCACCATGCCAGAACACTTGCCCACGCCCGAACAAAGCATTCAGAAATTAGCCTCAGCCGCGAAAAAGCTGAACCCCACTATTGATAAGGACTAACCCGTGAACGACAAAGTCAGCCAAGACAATATCAACAAAGCCTTATGGAGCGCCTGCGATACCTTCCGTGGCACTATCAGCGCTGATACGTATAAAGACTTTATCCTGACCATGCTGTTTTTAAAATACATCTCAGATGTATGGCAGGATCACTACGAAAGCTATAAAGAAGAATATGGCGACGAGCCAGAACTGCTTGAAGAAATGATGAAAACCGAACGCTTTGTGCTACCTAAAGGTTCCAGTTTTTATACGCTGTATGAGCGTCGACATGAACCCGGTAACGGTGAACGCATCGACCAAGCCTTGCACGCCCTTGAGGAAGCCAACGGCACTAAACTTAAAGATGCTGGCAAAAGCGTGTTCCAAGACATCAGCTTTAATACCGATCGCCTTGGTGAAGAAAAGCAAAAAAACACCATCTTGCGTGATCTATTAGAAGACTTTGCCAAGCCCGAACTCAACCTCAAGCCCAGCCGCGTTGGCAGCTTGGATGTGATCGGTAACGCCTATGAATACCTAATCAAAAACTTTGCCGCCAGTGGTGGGCAAAAAGCCGGTGAGTTTTATACCCCTCCAGAAGTATCCGAACTGATCGCCACCCTACTCGACCCACAACCGGGCGATAGCATTTGCGACCCGGCCTGTGGCTCCGCTTCATTACTGATGAAATGTGCAGCAAAAATCGTTGGTAACCACAACAGCAGAAACTATGCGTTATACGGCCAGGAAGCGATCGGCTCAACCTGGTCGCTGGCAAAAATGAATATGTTTCTGCACGGTGAAGACAACCACAAAATCGAATGGGGCGATACCATCCGTAACCCCAAGCTGCTCGATAAAAACGGTGACTTAATGCTGTTTGATATCGTGACCGCTAACCCACCATTCTCATTGGATAAATGGGGCCATGGTGATGCAGAAAATGATAGCTTTGGCCGTTTTAAGCGTGGCGTTCCACCACGAACCAAAGGCGACTATGCCTTTGTGTTGCATATGATCGAAACCCTCAAGCCCGGCTCCTCATCCAAGCTGGGCGGACGTATGGGCGTAGTGGTTCCGCACGGCGTGTTATTCCGTGGTTCCAGTGAAGGCCGTATTCGTCAGCAACTGATTGAAGAAAACCTGCTCGATACGGTAATTGGCCTACCGGAGAAGCTGTTCTACGGCACCGGCATCCCAGCGGCGATTTTGTTGTTCAAAAAGAAAAAAGACGATAACAAGGTTTTATTTATCGATGCCAGCCGCGAGTTTAAATCCGGTAAAAACCAAAACCTGCTGAGCGATGAGAATATTGCAAAAATCGTTGCGACTTATCAAGCACGCACCAATGTCGATAAATACGCATACCTTGCCAGCCTCGAAGAAATCAAAGAAAACGACTACAACCTCAATATCCCCCGCTACGTCGACACCTTTGAAGAAGAGGAAGAAATCGACCTGATGGCCGTACGTGCTGAGCGTGAGCAGTTAAAAGTGCAGCTGCTTGAGTTAGAAAAAGAAATGGCCGGCTACTTAAGTGAGCTGGGTTATGAATAAGCTATTTAATGTGCTCGACCAGCTCAAAACTAAACTCGATTCATTTCGGCCTTTACCGCCAGCCGTCGTCAGTAATCTGCACGAATCGCTGGTGCTGCAATGGACCTACCACAGCAACGCCATCGAAGGTAATACGCTTACGCTGAAAGAAACCAAAGTCGCCCTAGAAGGCATCACCATTGGTGGCAAAACCTTGCGTGAGCACTTTGAAGTGATTAACCACCGTGAAGCGATTTTGATGGTGGAAGATCTAGTCAGCCAAAACGAACCGCTCAGTGAATGGCAGATTAAAGCCTTGCATCAACTGGTGTTAAAAAACATTGACGCCGATAACGCTGGCACCTATCGCACTATTAACGTACTGATTTCCGGCGCAACACACACGCCACCGCAAGCCCTGCAAGTACCACAGCAGATGCAGGACTTTATCAACTGGTATCAGCACAAAGCACATAGGCTACACCCCATTGAACGCGCCGCTCGTGTGCATGGTGAGTTTGTGAAGATTCATCCCTTTGTCGATGGCAACGGTCGCACAGCGCGTTTATTGATGAACTTAGAACTGATGAAAGCCGGTTTCCCAGCAACGCTTATTCAAGTAGAACAACGCCTCGCCTACTACGAAGCGCTCGACCATGCGCACTGTACAGAAGACTATCAAACCTTTATCGAGCTACTTGCACAAAGCAGCGTGCAAAGCTTTAAACCCTATTGGTGGGCATTGGGAGCAGACACCGAAATGGCTAAGTATTTGGAGGTACTGGGATATGGCGCGTAACTTAGATCCTGAGAGTATCCCATTAAACTGGAAATACGATTTGCTAGATAAACTTGCTGAGCGCTGCAGTGGCCATACACCAAGTAAGTCGTTTCCCGAATACTGGGATGGCGGTATTAAATGGATTTCTCTGTCCGACAGTAAGAGATTAGATAAAGGCTATGTATATGAGACAGAAAAAGAAATATCAGAAGAAGGCATAAAAAACAGTTCTGCAGTACTTCATCCCGCTGAAACTGTTGTTATGTCAAGAGATGCTGGCATAGGTAAAAGCGGTGTTATGGCTTCCCCTATGGCTGTTAGTCAGCACTTTATTGCATGGCGATGTGACAACAAGCAGAAACTTCATAGCTGGTTTTTATACAACTGGCTGCAAATGCACCAAAAAGAGTTTGAACGACAAGCTGTAGGCTCGACAATTAAAACTATTGGTTTACCTTATTTCAAAAAACTAAAAATAGCTGTACCGCCTTTTCCTGAACAAAAGAAAATCGCCCAAATCCTCGCCACTTGGGACAAAGCTATAACCACAACCGAACAACTGCTCGTGACCAGCCAGCAGCAGAAAAAAGCCCTAATGCAACAGCTCCTTACCGGAAAAAAACGTTTATTAGATGAAAATGGAGTTAGGTTTGATGGAGAGTGGAAATACTTAACCTTCGGCGAAGCATTTAAAGTAGCAAACAAAAAAACATCACAGGTTAAATCTTCTGATTTTTTAGATGCAGGCTCAACCCCTATAGTAGATCAGAGCCAAAAACTAATCGCAGGCTACTGTAACGTTGAAGACGCCTACTCTGATATACCCGTAATCGTGTTCGGCGATCATACGAGATGCATCAAATGGGTTGATTTTGTATTCTGTCCTGGAGCAGACGGAACTCAAGTTTTAAAAACCCGTGATCATATTGATGGAAAGTTTGGTTACTACTTACTGTGTAACACAGACATTCCAAATCTTGGTTATAGCAGGCACATGCGTGAACTAAAAGAAAAGGAGTTTAAAATCCCATTAAACCCTAAAGAACAACAAAAAATTGTTCTTGTGCTTTCTGCAGCTGACCGAGAAATTAATGCATTACAGCAAAAGCTCACTCATCTAAACCAAGAGAAAAAAGCTCTGATGCAGCAGCTTCTTACAGGCAAGCGACGAGTGCAAGTTAACTAAACAAGGAGTTATATATGAAACTTGGTTTTTTCTTTGGTGCCGGTGCAGAAATAGGGTATGGATTACCGAGCGGGGGGCAGTTTGCAATTGATCTATTTCGACAAGACCCAAGCCCTTACCGCGCAGAGTTTCGACAGCAGCTCAACTCTGTCGATGTTATGTCATCATATGCTACTGATTGGTTACCACAAGGATTCCGAGATAAGCGTATCCACGCCTTCGGAAGAAATGAATTTACAAGCTTGATTGAGTCTTCTATCGAATACCGAAGATCCGAGATTGTCCGACGCTTAAATCAATTTGACTCTGAATGTGACTCAGCTATGCAGTCTTTAGGGCTCACAAGAGAGCTACTTGAGAAGCGCTTCTCAGAGTCAACAGGACACTCCATTGGCGACAGGCTTTACACTCACGCTATACGCTTAAATGAGCTACTGGCAAAAGATGTAAATTTGTTCGGCTCAAACTACTATTCAGCAATGTTAGACACAATTAAGGAATGCCAAGATAGTGATGATTTAAAGCGCTATGTTACTGCATTTCTACAGCTACTTATTGGTGCTCATGGACAGGATCTTGTTCGTAAATTAAATCAAGAGCTATTTGAAGAGGCTCCTGATGATTTACCAATTTTTGATGATGTTGCAGGTATATTTAAACTGGAATTTAACCGAGTTGGTTCAACTGCTTTAGAGCTTCTACTTGAGGAAAACAGAAGTTTTGAGTCTGGTGAGGAAGCTAGTCTAGCAAGTATTCTGTGTGCAATAGCACAGAAAGTCTTAGAGAATATTTTCACTACAGTACTAGATTATCAGAAGCTAATTGATGACCACTTTAGATACCTTTTCTCTCCAGAAACAGAGTGGGCTAAATTTACAAAAATGTCGGTTTTCTTGAAAGTTGCACAAGCATATATTAGAGACCAAGCGCCAGAACTAACCAGCATTCCTTCAGAAGGCTACTATCATGATCTTATAGGTTTTTCGGATACTCATGAGTTTTCTGCGATAGGTACTGCTAACTACAACAGTCTTCTTGTACCGATTTTTAAACAGCAAAATCTTGATATACCTGATGTCATACATTTGAATGGCAGCGTTCATGATTATTATAATCCTTATAAAAATACAGTAATAACATGTGAAGACACAGATGCTTTAGACTCATCTCAAATACATGTTCCTTTTATTTTAACCCAAAGCGGTCTAAAGCCATTAACGTCTGTAGCTATGTCCCGTCGCTACGTTACTCTTTTCGATGCTTATGTTGACTCTGATGCAATAGTAGTTGTTGGGTTTGGATTTAACAAAGACGATAGCCATATCAATGGCCTCTTCAGAGAACTGGTAGAAAACTACGGGAAAAAACTATTCGTTGTGAGCAGCAACCTTGACGGCAGCGCTCAAGAGCAACAACGCACTCTTCGAAAAAAGCTCCGCATTGCTAATGCTTTTACTCAGTCGTTGACGGTTGTACCAGTGGATAATCAGAGTCGTTGTATTGATGAGCAACTATGGCTCGAGCATATTATTTCCTCACTATTGATAACAGAGGAATAGGGAATAGCTCTACATAATTTTTTGGCCAGCTTTATGTTGGCCTAAGCTCACCAAAACGCTATCAATCTTAACTATAAACTATAGATTATAGCTATCTACTTAAGGAGCCTTCACATGCACCCCGCCCCAAAATTTCAGGAAGAATACAGCGCTAAGCTGCCAGCTCTGGCCTTGCTTACTCAATTGGGCTGGTCTTTTTTAGCGCCTGAGCAAGCGTTGGCGGCGCGGGGTGGTAAGTTTGATGAAGTGGTGCTGCGCTCTATTCTGCGTACTGAGCTAGGCAAGCGTCGTTTTACCTTTGCCGGTCAAGAATATCCGTTGTCTACCAAAGCCATTGATAACTTAATCTCTGAGGTTTGCAGCCCTGCCCTTAACGAAGGTTTGCTGACGGCTAACGAAAAAATCTATAACCATCTGCTCTACGGTATTTCTGTCAGTGAGTTTATCGAGGGTAAAAAAGCCAACCCAACCGTTGCGCTGATTGATTGGCACAACCCAGCCAATAACAGCTTTACCTTTACCGAAGAGTTCAGCGTTACGCGCGCTGGTGGCATTGAGTCGCGCCGTCCGGATATTGTCTGCTTTGTAAATGGTATTCCCTTGGTGGTGATTGAGGCTAAACGCCCCGATGGCCACAGTAATAAAGGCCCAACGGTTGACGAAGGTATTTCACAAAGCCTGCGTAATCAACGCAACGATGAAATCCCCCTACTCTTTGCTTATAGCCAGTTATTACTGTCGATTAATGGTAATCAAGGCCGCTACGGCACTTGTGGTACGGCTAAGAAGTTTTGGTCAGCCTGGCGTGAAGAAGATATCTCTGATGCGCAGATGCTGGCGGTTAAAAATATCAAACTTACGCCAACACAGCGTTCAGGCTTATTTACCCACCGTCCAAGTGCTGATTTAGCTTGGTATAAAAACTTGGTTAGCGCAGGTGAGCTGGCTGTAACCGGGCAAGACCAGTTGCTGATTAGCTTGCTCTCGCCAAATCGTTTACTGGAATTTATTCGCTACTTTACCTTGTTTGATAAAAAATCCGGCAAGATTGTTGCGCGCTATCAGCAGGTGTTTGGCATTAAGCGTTTGCTAGAACGCATCAGTATTAAAAACAGCACGGGCGGGCGCGAAGGTGGTGTAATTTGGCATACCACGGGTTCCGGTAAGTCGCTAACGATGGTGCTGTTAAGTAAGGCGCTTATTCTGCACGACAGCCTTAAGCAGTGCCGTATTGTGATTGTGACTGACCGCGTTGATTTAGAAAATCAGCTCAGCAGCACCTTTGCTTTAAGCGGTGAGTTGTCGGGTAAAGATGATAAAAGTTTAGCCATGGCCACATCAGGTACACGCCTAGCTGAGCAAATTGGCAGCGGTACTGAGCGTATTATTTTCTCTCTAATTCAAAAGTTTAATAGCGCAACCAAACTGCCTGAATGCGTGAATACCAGCGCCGATATTATTGTGCTGATTGATGAGGGTCACCGCAGTCAAGGTGGCGAAAACCATATCCGTATGAAGCTGGCGTTGCCCAATGCATCCTTTATTGCTTTTACCGGTACGCCTTTATTAAAAGATGATAAAACCACCAGTAAATTTGGCCCTATTGTGCATGCCTACACTATGCAACGTGCGGTCGAAGACCAAACTGTTACGCCGCTATTGTATGAGGAGCGTATCCCAGAGCTGAATGTAAACGAGCGTGCGCTTGATACGTGGTTTGAGCGTATTACTGATGGTTTGAGTGATGAGCAGAAAACCGACTTGAAACGTAAGTTTGCAAAAAAAGGGCAGATTTATAGTGCTGATGACCGCATTCGTTTGATTGCTCTGGATGTCGCCTCACACTTTGAAAAAAATATCGACGAGGGTCTCAAAGGCCAATTAGCCTGCGATAGCAAAGCCTCTGCGATTAAATATAAAAAGTATTTAGACGAAGCAAAGTTATTTGAATCTGCCGTAGTCATGAGTCCGCCTGATAGCCGTGAAGGCAATACTGAAGTGGATGAAGACACGACGCCAGAAATTACTAAATGGTGGAAAGACAATGTCGGCTCGCAAGATGAGCAGGTTTACACCAAACATCTGATTGAACGCTTTGCTGATGAGGCTGATCCCCTAAAAATGCTGATTGTCGTGGATAAGCTGCTCACCGGCTTTGATGAGCCTCTTAATGCTGTTTTATATATCGATAAAGCCCTTAAAGAACATAATTTAATTCAAGCCATTGCCCGTGTGAACCGTCTGCATGCAAAAAAGAAGTTCGGTTTATTGATTGATTATCGCGGCATTTTATCTGAGCTTGATACCACCATTGCCAAATATCAGGAACTCGCTTCGCGCACTCAAGGCGGCTATGACATCGATGATATTGCCGGCATGTATAACCAAATGAGCACTGAGTACAAGCATCTGCCACAGCTGTATAAAAGTGTCTGGGCGATTTTCTCCGGTGTTAAAAACAAACATGATATTGAGCAGTTACGCCAAGTGTTAGTCCCGCGCATTGAGGACAGAAACGGCGAATTTGTCGATATCAATATCAAAGTGCGTGATGATTTTTATGAAGCATTAACTGCCTTTGCCAGTTGTTTAAAGATTGCCCTGCAATCAGCGACCTTCTTTGAAGATACAAGCTTTAGCGATGACGACCGTGACCACTATAAAGAAACCCTTAAACAGTTTTCCAGCTTGCGTCAGCTGGTGCAGCAGGATGCTGGCGAGCGCATTGACTACGACGAGTACGCTGATCAGGTGAAGAAGCTACTGGATAAGCACGTAGTGGGTGTGGAAGTACGTGACCCTGATGGTGTTTATGAAGTCGGCAAGTTAGGCCAGCAGCAAAAGCCTGAGGAGTGGAGTGAAGATAAAACCCGTAACGAAACGGACATTATCAAGACTCGTATTACGCGGATGATTGAGCAAGAATTACGTGACGATCCTTATGCACAAGAAGCGTTCTCAAAACTATTGCGCCAAGCCATCGCTGCAGCAGAACAGCTGTTTGAGCATCCGCTTAAGCAATACATGCTTTTCTATGATTTTGAACAGCAAGTACAAGAACGTCGTCTTAGTGATATCCCTGATGCCTTTAGCGATAACCGCCATGCACAAGCGTACTTTGGTGTCTTTAAAAAGACCTTGCCGGAAGTGTTTGCGGTCAACGATACGCAGGTGCAAGACAAGTGGATTCAGCTGGCTTTTGCAGTGGATAGCGCAGTCACTGTTGCTGTAGAAGAGAACTCGATTAATCCACAAAACATTGAAGATGATATTCGTAAAAAGCTGCTACCGCGTATGTATCAAGAGTGTAAAAGTATTGGCGGTGGTATGAATCAAGCTAAACAGATTGTCGAAATGATTGTACAGATCACCCGTGTTGGCATCAGTGGTACCTTTTAAATGATTAGTTATCAGTTATGAGTATACCCATTCAATCCACGCCAAGCCTGAGCTTTAACTATGGCGATGAAACGATTCCTTTCCAGCGCGTTGCGCGGCAGCAAGCGCAAGGCAAGGTGCTGATTAAAGTTCACCCTGATTGTCGTGTAGTGGTCTCTGCTCCGACGGGTATTGCTGATACTGAGGTTCTAGCTGCGGTACAAAAACGTGGCCGCTGGATTTACCAACAATTACGCGAGTTTCGTCAACAACTGGAACATATTACTGCGCGCCAATATATCAGCGGTGAAAGCCATTACTATCTGGGTAAGCAATATGTGCTCAAGGTATTAGAAGCGCCTGATAGCACTCAAGGTGTGAAGTTATTACG
>Ga0265295_1005627_pt1 | contig 15759 bp, 13 predicted proteins | sample Munlansysbiofilm_FD_192503 | JGI IMG/M metagenome (GOLD analysis project Ga0265295, IMG submission 192503) | Leachate microbial communities from a municipal landfill in Southern Ontario, Canada - Methane capture system biofilm | ecosystem: Engineered > Solid waste > Landfill > Unclassified ... | reverse complement strand
CAAAAACCGAACAAGCATATTCTATGATTGATAAAGCTGTAAAGCTTATCACTACTGAATTAGGACTTGCTGCATAGAAAATTAAAAACGTTAATTTTATTTACGTTTTTAAAAAGTTAAAACATAAGGGTAAAGATTTTTTATTTTTTCATGCAGTAATAAATCTAGCTGAAAATGTAAACTACATTGCTAAATTTCTTAAACATCCCAAAACCGAACCCGAATACCGTAAAAATCGCAAACACGAAGAATTTATCACATCCATTGCTGCACAAGGATATGTAATTGATATTGAAAAATTAAAGGGAGATATCGCTTGATTGAGAAAAATTCGCAATTCGCGATTCGCAAACTACTATTTTACTCCAAAAACTCCTTATCAAAATTGACAAGATACAGGTTACTAAATAAAATCTTTTATAGAAAAAATATGCTTTTGCTTTGCGGATATCTTTTTATTTAATAAATTGCAGAAGTATTGTAATACTCAATTTATGAAATTGAAAACTATTTCGTCTAGACTTGCTGTTGTTGCTAAAACTAGCGTTGGAATGGTTCGTAGCAATAACGAGGATTATCATGGATTTTCGACAAATCTTAGAGAAAAAGAATGGCGATTTTACGAATCTGCCGATTGGCAATATTCTGACGTCCCTGCTGTTTTAGTAGTAGCCGATGGTATGGGCGGGATGGAAATGGGCGAGGAAGCATCGCGAATTGCTGTTGAAACCGTAAAAAGCTATGTTTTTGAAAATTCTGCACTTTTAACAGATGATGAAGCCACTATCACCGAAAAAATCTCCAATGTTTTTAAAAAAGCCAACGAAGAAATTTTAAAATTTGCCGAAACATCTAACAATGTTGGCAAAATGGGAACAACTTTGGTTGTTTCAATAGTTTTTAAGAAACATACCTATGTTTTCTGGATTGGTGATAGCCGTGCATATTTGTTCCGAAATGCAAAACTGCAGCCCTTAAGTAAAGATCATAGTTTTGTTCAGGAACTTGTTGATTCAGGCAAACTAAGTTACGAGCAATCTTTTTATCACCCCGACAGCAACATCATTACTAAATTCATGGGTGATCCAAAGAGTATTCCCATTCCATCAGTTCTTAGTTTTGAGCACAGTGAAGGTGATATTTTACTTTTATGCAGCGATGGACTTAACGGCATGTTACAAGATTCCGAAATCGAAAGTTGCTTTTATGAAAAGGATTCACTAATCCAAATTTGCGATACTTTGATTGATTCTGCAAACCAAGCTGGCGGCCACGATAATATTACTGTGATATTGGGCGGGGTCGGGGAATATAAAACTGTTAACAAATCTGATATTAGTGAAGGAGATTCCGATGTAATTATAGTAAACAAAATAGAACCCCAAAAGGGAAAGAGGAGCAAACGGCGAAGTAGAGCAATGCTGTTTTTTTTAATTGTCTTTCTTTTGGTTATGGCAATTTTTGCAACACTCTGCTATACAGGAGTTTTATTCCCGAACAAATCAAAAGATAAAAAGGAAAAAGTTCAGACCGAAGAAGTTAATGAAAATAGCAAGACTGGAGTTGAAAACTCTGACACAGTTAAGGAAATTGATACACAGGACAACTTGACAAAACGTTCTGAAAGTGAAAATAGCACGCGATTTGAAATTATGCATTTGCCAGAGAATGTTGATACGATTTTGACTAAAATGCAAACCGAAATCAAAGGATTTGATAATCCTACTCCAATTGATATGGAAATATCTAAACAGATAACAAGCATTTTAAACCATAAAGCAAAAAATGGTGAATTAGGTTTTGACAGTAAAAGTCAAATGGTAGTAGCATTAGAAAATCTTATTAACAAACTCAATACTGGAGATCAATATTATAAATCCAAAGCAGGCGAATTGAAAACAGAAATTGATAAACTATAGAAAAATAATAATATGAGATGTTATAATTGTGGATATGATAACAGTCCTGAAAGTAAGAATTGTGTTAAATGCAATGCACTTCTCAATACTAATTTAAGTGCTGACAATTCGCAAGAGCACAGCCAGCCAATTGAAGGAATTAAAGGTACTTTAAAAGGGCAACAGTTAAATGTTGAACCTTGGGATTGTCCAAAATGTGGCAGACCTGTTGTGCCAGGTTCAGGCAAATGTAATTTTTGTGGCTTTGTGTTTAATTCAGGCGATAATAACGAAGCAATTTACAAAGACAAAAGCTCAAAAATAAAAGGAACAATTGATCCCTACGATAAAGGTTTTGTCTTAAAACCAATTTCGACTCAATACGAAAATGAGTTTGACGAAATAAAATTCAGAGCTGGTGATGAAAACATCATTTTAGGTAGGGATAAGTTAGAAAAAGACAATTTTACTATTTCGCAAGAACAGGCACAAATGGAATTTCGAAATGGAAAATGGTATATAAAGAATCTTAGCGAAAAGAAATCTACATTTGTTTTTGCTGGTGATTACACCGAGCTTAACGATGGAGATATAATATTAATAGGTGACAGAAGATTTGTATTTACGAAGTAGAAACAGTTAGTAATGCAGGTAAGATTTGAAGTTCCGAAAGAATTTTTCCTAAAAGGCATTCCTTGCCGAATTGACTTAAAGCAAGGACAGCAAGTTGGAAATTTCATTGTTGAGAAAATACTCGGCAATGGAACTTTTGGTATTGTTTATAAAGTTAGGCAAGGCAACCAGTATTATGCGTTAAAGCTTCTTAAATTGTGGGAAGTCGTTTACAAAGAACAAAAAGAAACTGTTGGCGAAAGATTTTTACGTGAGTATTACGCTGCCCAAACTCATGGTGCATATTTGGTAAAATCGCATCATTATGGTGAAATTGACAACAATCCGTTTTTTGTTATGGATTATTTGCAGGGTGGCGACTTGCGATCAAAAATTGGAAAACTAACTGTCGAACAAATACAAAGTTTCGGAATTGATGTTCTTCAAGGTTTGAACGAGTTGCATAGTGCAGGAATTATCCACCGTGATTTGAAACCAGACAATGTTTTGTTAGATAGTAATAATAAAGCTTTGCTTACCGATTTTGGAATTTCAGCATTTGTAAATCATCATATTAAGCGAGCAACACGCCCAAATTTATTCGGAAATGTCAGGGAGACGTTTGGAACATTCGCATATATTCCCCCTGAACAGTTGGTAAACGCTAAAAAATTTGCTACTACTACTGCACGAACAGATTTGTGGGCATGGGGTGTGATGATGTATGAACTTTTTAGCAACGGAAATTATCCTTGGGGTAAATTGGAGTCAGAATCTGACCTTGCAGATTATATTAAGAATGCCAACCAGGGCAACATGGTTAATACTGCCGGATTTAAAATCATGCCAGCAAATTGGCAACAGGTTGTTGCAAATTGTCTAAAGTCTGATTTCGGACAAAGAGCTCAAGATGCAAGTAGTATTTTATCATTGCTTTCTGCAAAGAGCTTTAGTAAACAACTACAAACAATCAATGCTGCAAATTCTCTTAAACTTACTGTCTTGCAGGGTGAAAATAGAAATTTAAGCACGGTTTTAAGCCCTGAAAAGAAAATATTTAATATTGGCAGATCATCGAATAATGATGTTTATGTGCAAGACAATGAAACAATGTATATTTCCAGACAGCATGCAACAATTGAGTGCGTTTCTGATCTAAATTGCTGGTTTATAAGGGACGGACAGTGGAATATTAGTGCTAAAAAATGGCAGTCATCAACAAACGGAACTTATCTAAACTCTGCAAAGATTGATAAGTTTGGTTCAAAATTGTCGTTTGGAGATATAATTACAATTGGCGATACAAGACTAAAAATTGAAACATTGTAACAATTGAATAAAAATTAATGTGTAACAATTATCGAAATGAATAAAAACGAAACGGTAAAAAACAAACCACAGTTTAATAAATCTTTGGGTTCTGGGGTTAAATCAATGTTTGGTGGTAAGGGAAGAAAATATTTTGTTCTTGAGCATAGAACTCATTCTACTTTGCACAAGGCTGGCGATGTGCAGGAAATTATTGTTGACTATATTGAACTTGGTCGCGATACAAAATGTCAAGTTAGGTTTGGTGATGATATGATGACAGTTAGCAGACGACATGCCGCTATTTTTACCGAAGATGATAAATGGGTTGTCAAAAATTTGAGTGCAACTAATCAGACAATAATTAATGGAAGACCTGTTTCTGATAAATGGTATTTGCAGAATGGAGACGAACTTCAGCTTTCTGCCGAAGGACCAAAAATTGGTTTTGTTGTTCCACAAATAAATACTGTTGCTAGCCTTGGATTCTCAAAAAGATTGTCTTTGTTCCGTCAACAGGCTTTAAGGCCTTACAAAACTGCAATTGTAATTATTTCAATAGTTTTCTTGCTGGCAGTTGCTGCATTAGCTTATGGTATTTATCAGGCAAATAAGCAAACAGAAAAAGTAGTCGCCGAATTAAATGAGTTTAAGGAGATTTCGAAAAATGAAGCCGATTCTTTAAAACTAGCTAATTTAAAAAACGATGAAATGAGAACTCAACTTGCAGAGCAGGTTACAAAACTCGAATCAACTGTTTCATATCTAAAACAGCAACAAACTCTAAATTCTGGTAATGATAATCAAAATGCGCCAAGTCAATTTGCTGAGCTTTACGATGGCGTTTATCAAATAATAATTGAAGATATGACACTTAGTTTCGATGGACAAACTCAAACAGAATCTATAAATGTACCCGTCGGAAGTGGTTTCCTTCTCAGCGATAAACGCTTTATCACAGCCAGACATGTTATAGAGCCTTGGTTTTTTATTGAGGATGAAAATAGCGACTTCTTTGCAATTAATGTGCTAATTCAAGTTGGTGCAGAATTGACTGTGAATTATCTTGCAGTTTCTCCAAGTGGTCAAATGTTTCGTTTTACAAACAATAGTTTTAAAATTAACCGAAATAATGATAAAAATGTATCATTTACTGATGAAAACGGAGATGTGTTCGTGATAAAAAAAGCTGAGCTTGATTCTAAAGATTGGGCTGTTCTTAATACAAGTATTTCGGGTGGTTTAGCTTATGATACAAATCTGAGCAACACATTATCTGTTAAGACAAATTTAGATGTGCTGGGTTATCCATTAGGAATGACTGCTCAGAGTGGTTCGGGAATTAGTCCAATATATGGTAGCTGTGTGGTTAGTGCCGATGGCTTGCAAAATGGAGTTATTATGATTTCTGACCGCAACTTTGAACATGGAAATTCAGGAGGTCCTGTTTTCGCTAAAAAGAATGGTAGATATTATGTGGTGGGAATAATTTCGGCAGGTGCTGGCGATGGAATTGGTTTTGTTGTGCCGATAAGTGCTATTCAATAATCTTGAAAAATAGAAACTATGAAAACGCAAATTTTTAAGAAACTTGTAATTGTAACATTAGGACTTTTGCCGATTACTGCATTTGCCCAGTTCGATAAATTCAATACAGGTATTATTAGCGACGATCAAGAATTTATTAAATCAGCTGTCGATTCTGCTGTTTTTATTCTTAGACAAGACTATTATTTAATTGACACTGTCGAAAATAAGATTTATACTCAGGATAATGTTGACTATTTTGGAAGATATTACACTTTAGCTTTTATAAGCGACTCAATATTGTGGACAGACAATCGAATTTTAGAACCTTGGCTAAATGACACAAGTTATAATTATTACAACAAACGATATGGTTGGAAAGCAGTTCCTACGGAATTGTTGTACAGACCTTTAAATTCTAATAAATTTACGCCGTTAAAGTACTCAATTTACGATTTTAGGGTAGATTCGGCTGAATATGATAATTTTAGTTTATTGTTAATGCCTGAGAATTTTCCAAATTATTCAATTCCTGTTTTGGCAGAAACTAAAAATGAAGCAGGTTGGGCATTTATTATTTATTCCGATCAAAAATTAGAAATTTGCGATACTTGTGCTTTAAAATATTCAATTTTTAAGGCTAAACCCGATTTTGAAAATTCGGCACAGCTCGAAAAACAATTAGAAATTAAAAATGTTATCGGTGGATTTTACATTGTAACAAATACCCAAACTGGGTTTGTTAAATTTTACATGGCAGGCTATTTACGCAAACTATTAAAATGGTATGTGTGGCCCTTGCAGGATCTTACTATTTGTAAAAATCCGCAAGTAATTACTACTCAAGAACTAGAGAGTACTAAGCCTGACGAAAACACATCGAAAAGCAAAAAGAGAAAGGGTAAACGAAATGATTAAAATTGAAGAAAACGAACTTTTTAACGAAAGATACAGACTAATAAGTTTGTTAGGCGTTGGAGGATATTCGCAGGTATGGCTTGCCGAGGATACAGCTATTAATAAAGAAGTTGCACTTAAAATTTTTGCTGCAGGCTCAGGATTGGATAACGAAGCCCTAAAAACATTTTCTAAGGAATATTCGATAGTCTTCGATTTAAATCATCCAAATTTGCTTATTCCTAAGCATTTCGACAAGTGGGAGAAAATGCCTTACCTCGTTATGCCTTACATTCCAAAAGGCTCTTGTTTAAAGCTTTGTGGAAAAATGGATGAGCCGGAGTTGGCGAAATTCCTACTTCAAATTGGCGAAGCATTACAATATCTACATTCACAAGAGCCGCCAATAATTCATCAGGACATTAAACCCGACAATATCCTAATTGACAACAAAGGAAATTATTTGCTTACCGATTTTGGAATAAGTACAAAAATTCGCCGAACATTAACAAAAAGTATAGGACAAAAAACAGCCAGTAGCGGAACAACTGCATATATGGCTCCCGAAAAATTCAGTGTAAAGCTAAGCGACAAAGCACCAATAAAAGCAAACGACATTTTCTCGCTTGGAGTTTGTATGTTCGAGTTGCTTACCGATGAATTGCCTTGTGGCGATCTTGGTGGAATTTTACTTAGCAGTGGCGGACAAACTGCCGAATTACCTGAAAATTATTCTCCAAATCTTAAAAAACTAATTGCAACCTGCCTTTCAAAAGATGCATGGCAACGACCAACAGCAGAAGAATTGGTTGATGTGGCTAAGAATTATCAGAAAGGGGGAGAGTGGAAGTTGCCAGAGAGGATTCAGCAGGCAAAGCAAAGTATTGATGAAGATTTGGAAAATGAAATCATAGTAACACAAGCCGAAGACGTTGAAAATGTAAATCCTATTATCCAATGTGAAAGTGATGCTAAGAATTTACGTGCAACCAATATTTTGGATATTTCCAATCAGACGAATTCTTTAAGTTCTGATAATGAGCAAACTCCAATTGAAAGAGCGATTGCAGCTGGAGAGTTTGAAAAGTTCTTTACAAGTAGAAAATATCGTCCAAAGGTATCTGAGTTTAATGATTTTCATAAGAATCTTATCAAAAACTATGGAGAGATAAAGTACTCGAAATTTATTGCGATTTGTAATAAGTACAATCTGCCGACGGACAAAACAGCTTTTTGGACTATTGGGATTACTGCATTTGCTTTGATAATTGTTGTTATCGTAATTTCTGTTAACAATGGTAGTAATTCACATTCATCGTCTGATAATAGTGAGGACAGCGAAAATGTAATACAATCAGAAAGTGGTCTGGCCAAAATAGGTAAAGTTACAATTTCTGATATTACAGAAACATCGGCAACAATTAGTACTGAAATTCTAGATTTAGGAGGTAGCAATATTATCGAATGTGGTGTTACTTATAGATTGGGACAGAGTAACTTAACACTGCAATATCCCACTAAAGATTTTGGGAATAGTTTTACTATAACCCGAACCAATTTGTTACCAAATACTACTTATTATGTTCGAGCTTATGTAACTAATCTGGCTGGTACTTCATATGGTGAGGAGAAGAGTTTTGTGACGAAAAGCAAAAGTGTCAATTTACCTGTAGAATCAACCACAATTGTTGAGGATAAAACAAATCAAACTAATAACAATATTAATAAATCGGCAACCAAGAATGTTTTAAAGATTGGGGATTCGCACGCTGGTGGAATTGTCTTTTACATTGATAGCACAGGTAAGCATGGGTTGGTTTGTGCGCCTTATGATCAAAGTTCGGGAGCACAGTGGGGATGCTACAAAACTGCTATTTATGGCACGTCAACATCCATTGGTAGTGGACAAACCAATACTAATAAGATTGTAAACGCATGCTCCGATAGCGATTGTGCAGCCCGAATATGTAGCAATTTAGTTCTAAATGGCTACAGCGATTGGTTTTTGCCATCAAAAGACGAATTAAATCTGATGTATAATAACTTACATAAAAAAGACCTTGGCGGTTTTGCAAATAAATGGTATTGGAGTTCCAGTGAGTACTCGGGCTTCGAGACGGGCAACGCATGGGTACAGAGTTTTTCCAATGGCAATCAGTACGACAACAATAAGTACTACACCTACTATGTTAGAGCAGTTCGGGCTTTTTAGAAAATGATATTTTGCCCGTTTTAAGTTGTAGGATAAAAATTGTAATTATCAAAAAAAAATAAAATTATAATGAAAACAATAAAAGAATTATATAAAGACCTTTATTTCAACCATAAGCAGTGGAATTATTATTTCAAAAAAATAGAAATGCCAGATTCTCCTGAAAGTTTTGAGGAATTTTGCATAAAGTATATTGAGTTATCAGGAAAATTGCAGAATAATCCTTTAACAGACGTTTTAAATCATAATAGAAGTAACGAACATGTATTTTCTGTTTTTTTTCTTGGCATTTTAGTTTATAATAACTGTAGTGCTGTAAAAACTACAATTGATAAAAAACTAAGTTATTATAAAAAGCAAAATCCTAAGGCAGATATTTCTTTTCCTTATGTTTGGTTTATGATTGCACTTTTTCATGATTCTGGCTATACTTTTGAAAAAGAAGATAGAATCCGAAGCATACAATCTTTTAAGGACGAATATAGGATCGAATTCCCTTTAAAGAGCTCAGTTGGAGTGCCTAGATTTATGAGTAAAGTTTACGAAAACTACTTTAACTATAGGTTTCATCCAACGCTAGACGATGATATTAGAAAGCCAGATCATGGAATTCTTGCGGGCTTATTACTTTACGATAGTTTAACCAACATCTTTGAAGTGAATAAACCTGATGATTATGATGAGAACAAAGGGTATTATATGAATGAACTTTTCTGGTCAAAAAATCTTCTAAATATTTATAATCTTTGCTCATGGGTTATTCTTTCGCATAATATTTTTTATGCACGAAAAGGTGTTGTCGATGACGAAACTTTAAAACTATATGAAAGCAAAGAGTATGAATTGCACCCTTTAATATTAGATGCATCACAGGAGTCTGCAATCAATTTAAAACAATATCCATTTCTGTTTTTACTGTGTTTGGTAGATACTATTGAGCCATACAAGATGGGAAAAGATAATAGTTGGACAGAAATCGAGAAGAATTATAAAATTAACTTTACTAAAAATTCCGTTGATTTAGAATTGCCTGATTCGATACCAAATTCTATCAAACAAATGGAAAATTGGCTTGCCGTAGATGTTAAAAGTAATTCATTAAATCAAGCAACAATAACATTTAAATAAGTTCTATGAACCTACACCCCCAACAAATATTTGCCACTCGCTACAAACTTATATCTAAGCTTGGAGCAGGGGGCTATTCAGAGGTATGGCTTGCAGAAGATACTCGTGCAGCAGATTTACAAGTTGCACTTAAAATTTTTGCAGCAAGTTCTGGTTTGGATAGCGATGGACTAAAAACATTTTCGAATGAGTATAAACTCGTTTTTGATCTTAATCATTCGCATTTGTTGCGTCCAAATTATTATGATGTTTTTGAAGATCGTCCTTTTCTCGTTATGCCATACATTCCAAAAGGCTCTTGCTTAAAGCTTTGCGGAAAAATGGATGAGCCTGAGTTGGCAAAATTTCTGCTGCAAATTGGCGAAGCATTACAATATTTACATTCACAAGAACCGCCAATAATACATCAGGACATTAAACCCGATAATATTCTAATTGACAACAAAGGAAATTATTTGCTTACCGATTTTGGAATAAGTACAAAAATTCGCCGAACATTAACAAAAAGCATTGGACAAAAAACAGCCAGTAGCGGCACAACTGCATATATGGCTCCCGAAAAGTTCAGCGTAAAGCTAAGCGATAAAGCACCAATAAAAGCTAATGATATTTTTGCTTTAGGAGTTACCATGTTCGAACTACTAACCGATGAACTGCCTTGTGGTGATTTGGGCGGAATTTTGTTGAGTAGTGGCGGACAAACAGCCGAATTACCAGAAAACTATTCTCCAAATCTCAAAAAACTTATTGCAAACTGCCTCTCAAAAGATGCCTGGGAGCGTCCAACTGCAGAAGAATTGGTTGAAGTAGCTAAGAATTATCAGAAAGGGGGAGAGTGGGTGTTGCCGGAGAGGATACAACAGGAACAGCAAAGTGTTGATGAAGATCTGGAACATGAAATCACCGAAGCACATGTTGAAGTAAGCGAAAATGTAAGTCCGATTATTCAAAGGGAAAATGATGCTAAGAATTTAAGTGCAACCAATATTTTGGATATTTCCAATCAGACGAATTCTTTAAGTTCTGATAATGAGCAAACTCCACTTGAAAAAGCGATTGCAGCGGGAGAGTTTGAAAAATATTATGCAAAAAGGAAGTATAGACCAACTGAGGCAGAACTAAATTATTTCCATAAGCAATTAACTGAGAAATATGGAAAAATTCTTTTTGAAGATTTTAAGCTTGAATGTGGTAAATTTTATAAGCCGAAGGATAAAACTTGGTATTGGATTATTGGAATACTTCTTTTACTGGCAATAATTTTTATTATAACTATTGCTGTTAATAGCGGAGATTCTTCGTATTCATCATCCGAAAATTATAAAAATAGCGAACCTGAAAATACTGAAAATGTAGTGGATTCAGAAATTACTTTAGCTGAGGTAAGCACAGTTTCATTTTCTGATATTACAGAAACATCAGTAAAGGTTAGTGCAGAATTACTTAATGACGGTGGTGGTTTGATTTCGGAATATGGAATTTGTTATAGTACAAGCAAAAACCCAACAAAAATGAGCAATACAAAATTAGCAGATGGGAAAAATGCTAGTTATATTATTACTGTTGGTAATTTGAAAGCAAATACCACATATTTTGTTAGAGCTTATGCAACTAATGAAGCCGGCACAGCTTATGGGGAGGAGAAGAGTTTTACTACAAAGCAAAAAGTTCAAGCAGTAAGAGTTGAAATTATACAAGATCCAGATATAATTGATTTTTAAGTAAAGTTAAATTGTGTGATTATCAGATTTTCAATTATCTCGAATCAAGATGATTTAATTATCGTTTAAGTCGCTACAGCTGGCTATGCCATCAGTGACTGATTCAAAATAGTTTTTTACTGTTTCAAAGTCTTCGGAAAGTATTTTAAAATTAATCTCAGTCAAAGACTTTAGGGAATTTTTGTTTTTTTTGTCCACAGGAAATCTAAAAGCTGCTGATGTAGGGTCAATATTCTGCATTTGTTTTATAAAGTCTTTTACTTCTAATGGAGCATTTATGTATGAGTCAATCCAGAATAGTTTTAATTCTATCTGCGCATCTCTGAAAAGATTATTCAAATCATGATTGTCTTTTGCAGGGAAATATTCTTCATGTTTAAATCTCTTGCATTCCCAAATTATTTCTTTTAACCTAATCTCAATATAATGCCTAATTAGAAAACAATATGGATATATTAGAAAATCCTGATTCTTACGGTCGTTTTCTATAACATCCTTTTCTAAAAGTTCAATTGCTAATTTATACCCCTCACCTTGTTCAAGCCAAATGTTTTCGCCGTGGGAGATTCTGGAATTGTATTCCCAGTTTTCTTCATTCTCTGTAAAGATTTTCTTTGTTTCCATAAATATTTTTATTCGTTAGTAAATTTAACATCTCATATATAAGATACAAAAATAATTTCACTCCACCAAGCATTTTCCATAAATATTTGCTTCAAAAAAATCTCTTCCATACTCAAATTATTTATGTTTGTACGCAACGATACTCACCCCTCCAAAAACTCCCTTTCAAAATTCACCTTTTTCAGAAACTCTGATATTTCATCCATTGAATCGTAAACGATTTGTGGGATTTCCAAATTATCGTTTCGAATAATTTCAAAATGTTTTTCGCCATATCCAAAATGCATGTATTCTATTTCGAATGCACAAAGGTCTATGAAGTTGTCGCATACTACAACTGTATATTTCAAGTTGTTTTTCTTACTAAACTTGTAATCATATCCGTTAAAACTTGCCTTTAGGCTTGATTTTTTTAAAGTGTATTGTGTCATATTTTTTTACTTTTATATATACTATTAAGTTACGGAAAACATTGCAAACAAACAAGTTTTAGTCCCAGAATATTCAATAGGTTTAGCTATAAGATGTGCAATTTATCTTTCGGGCAGGTTAATTTAGCAGAAGCAACTTAATAAAAACAGTTAATAATTAATTTTACCTACACAGATTCCACCTGAATCTTTACTCTAATAAATCCCTCTCTGTACGCAAATCAATTCTGTATGTTCGGAACGTACAATCAATATTAACGTACAAGATGAAAGTTATTCTTATTAAGGGAAACTCTTATTAGTACGCAAAAGTAACAAATGAATTTAGACCTCGAAATTTTCAAATGTCCAAAAGTGCGGTAAATAAATATAGATACCGTAGTAAAAGACAAAAATGAATCAAAATGTGTATTGAATCAAAAGGTTTTTTCCGATTTTTTAAAAATTTGCAAAAATATATGGTATATTATACGGTGAACGTAAATAAATACCGTATATTTGTGCAAAAGTTTAATGTTGTTGAAAGATGGAAAATAAAATTTATAAATTGCTAACCGAAAACAAAGGATATATACAATCTAGTCAGCTTAACGAGCGTGCAGAAAAATACCTGCTTAAAAAAATGCTGGATAGTGGTAAGCTTGAAAAAGTAAAGCATGGACTATATCGCGATCCGCAAATGGCTTCTAATGATGGTTGGGGCGAAATTTGCCGAATTGTTCCATCAGGCGTGCTGTGTCTTTATTCAGCATGGTATTTTTATGGTCTAACAACATTTATTTCAAGCACTGTTCATGTTGCAATTAAGAACAAGCAAAAGGTCGTTCTACCCGATTATCCACCAATTGACCTTTATTACTGGACAGATAAATATCACGAACTGGGGAAAGTAAAAGCTATTCATAATGAAGAGCCAATTGTAATCTACGATCTCGAAAAATCGGTTTGCGATGCTGTAAAGTTTCGTAATAAAGTTGGAATGGATATGTGTTCTGAGATTCTTAAGAATTACATAAAACGTAAAGATCGCAATCTAGATCAGCTTATGAAATACGCTAAAATTATGAGGGTTTCAGAAATTATGAGTAAATATCTAATTGTAATGCTATGAAATAAGCATAAGCAAAATAATTATTAACATACCAGACAAAATGATTATTTTGCTTATGCGATTCCATTCCGATGAATCGGAACAGGTACTGACCACTAAAATTAAAATATAAACAGATGAAAAATTCGATAGAGTCGATAAAGGCAAGATTAAAGAATATCTCTGATAAAGAAAATATTGATTATCAATTGATACTCGTAAGGTATTTTCACGAACGTTTTTTGTATCGCCTTTCAATTTCTAGATACAAAGATCATTTTATGTTGAAAGGTGGGAATCTATTATATGCTATATCAGGTCTAAGTTCTCGCCCTACCATGGATATTGATTTTTTAGGTGTTCAATTATCATATAGTATCGAAGAAATTAAGAACAAGTTCGTAGAAATATGTAAAATCGATTATCCTGTCGATACTGTAACCTTTGAAGCAGAATCAATTATTGTAGAACCAATTACAGCTCAAGATAAGTATCGAGGTGTGCGATTATTCATTAAATCAAACTTGGGATCAATACGTCATCTATTACAAATTGATATTGGTTTTGGTGACATTGTTACACCAAGTCCATGTTGTTTGAGTTATCCAGTTTTGTTAGTTGACTCAGATGCCCCAACTATAATTGCATATTCAAATGAAACTGTTATTGCAGAAAAATTTCAGGCGATGATAGAACTTTCGGCGTTCAATAGCAGAATGAAGGATTTTTTTGATGTTTATAATCTGCTTAAGAATGAAAATTTTGATAAGAATATTTTAAGGGATGCAATATATGCAACTTTTAGGAATCGTAATACAAGTTATAAAGAAAACCACATTTTGTTTAGTCCTGATTTTGTTGAAAACGAAAATAGATTAATTATGTGGAACGCCTTTCTACGAAAAATAAAGTTTAAAGAAAATTTACGATTTAATTTGGTTCATTCTGAAATTTGTTCAGTCTTAAAGCCAATCTGGGAAGAAATGAAAATCAAGCCTTAAATACTCATTTGTCACAGATTCGCGAATCGCGAATTACTATTTTACTCCAAAAACTCCTTGTCAAAATTTACTAAATACAGTTTTTCGGTTGCACGGGTTATTGCTGTATAGAGCCATCTCAAAAATTCGTATTTGTTGCGTCCAAATTATTATGATGTTTTTGAGGATCGTCCTTTTCTTGTTATGCCATACATTCCAAAAGGCTCTTGCTTAAAGCTTTGTGGAAAAATGGATGAGCCAGAGTTAGCAAAATTTCTCTTGCAAATTGGTGAAGCATTACAATATCTACATTCACAAGAACCACCAATAATTCATCAGGACATAAAACCCGATAATATTCTAATTGATACCGACCTAAAGGTCAATTTCTGGCATTTGGAGCATTTTGTTAATTTAGCAGCTTAAATTTATGTGCTATGTTAACTCAAATTACAGAAAAATTAGATCAACATATTAATTTTAGTTATTCATGTTTTGACAGAGTAGTTTTTAGAGGCTACTTACCTAATATTTTTGTTGAGGGAAGTGTAATAAATCTTTTACGAAATCTAGGATTTAAGAATCACAGCAATGGCGTTTTTAAATTATTGACTGACCAGTTAAATTCTCATATTAACAAGCAAGCAACAAAAATGGATATCCCTTTACACTGGTGGGGTAAAGATGAGAGCAAGAATTATAATTCTAAACTAGATTTTGTAAACCAAACTTACTCGAAACAAGTTAGCGAAAAACAGAAAACAGATAGAGTAATTTGTATTATAAAGGCATTGGAAAACACAAATACATTTGCAAATAAAGAAATTAAAACAAAGGCAGGAAAGACTTTCACAAAAATGTATTCTTGTAAAAAGTTTGTAAGTCAATACTACATTTACATTCATGATAAAGAACTCGGATTATGTTACTTAAAAATCTCAAGCTATTTGCCATTTATTTGTGAGTTTTATATGAACGGACATAATTATCTGAAGCAACAATTTGACATTTCTGAAGTAGATTATAAGATGAAAGACAATTCATTTGTACAGGTTTCTGACAATGAATTATTACAAAGTTTAGTTGAGAAATTTCAGCCAAGTATTGCTTTAAACAGAATATCCCACTGGATGCGTATCTTTTTTCGTTTTGACAAAGGCAATAGATCAACACGCTCAAAACTATTGACACATAAATGGTTTACTTATCAAACAGAAATATCTACCAACATTATTTTTAAATCTGCAAAATTTGCAAATTCCTTTTTCCAACGAGTGCTACAAAAGCACCACACCCTCGGATTACCCGATAGGTTGACCAAAATATTTAGT
>Ga0265295_1005626_pt1 | contig 15761 bp, 23 predicted proteins | sample Munlansysbiofilm_FD_192503 | JGI IMG/M metagenome (GOLD analysis project Ga0265295, IMG submission 192503) | Leachate microbial communities from a municipal landfill in Southern Ontario, Canada - Methane capture system biofilm | ecosystem: Engineered > Solid waste > Landfill > Unclassified ... | reverse complement strand
TAATGGTTAGGTCTGATTCCACGAACTAGTCAGGTCTGATTCCACTATCCACAGGTTCGCATCAAAAAAGGGGTCCTTTTCTCCGTTTTAATTAACCGCAATGGTTAGGTCTGATTCCACGATTGAGGCTCAAGTAGTCAGGTCTGATTCCACGATTGAAAAAAAATAGTCAGGTCTGATTCCACGATTGGTTAGGTCTGATTCCACGATTGGCAAAAAAAAAGACCTGAACACCGGAAAATTTCAGGTCTGATTCCACGAACTGGTTAGGTCTGATTCCACGATTGAAGCAACTCATTCCGGAATTGATAAATAGTTACGCCTTCTTACGCGACTCGGTAACTAGAGCAGTCCTTTTTAGTCCCTTTAATCCTTTTCAATCCCGGTTTCCACCTCTTCTTCGTTTTTGCGAACATTCCATGACCCATACTTCTGCACCTCTTCGAGTTCACCAAAGAAACCTCTCGCACGAGCTTCTTCGTTTACTACAGACAGAAGGCGCTTGAATGCCTCTTCTTCTCCAAAGGCATCTACCGTATCCATAAAAAGCTTGAACAGGCGTGTAGCCTTACGGGAAGGCTCGTTACCTTTGAGCCATTGATTACCTGTCCAACCCGACATCCCCCATAGCGGTCCGAGCTTTCTTGCTGGCATAACACCTTCATCTGTTTCAAAGTGCTTTTTGATCAGAGGATAAACATCTTCAAGACCTGGCATCTGTGGTACAAACGCCGATTCAGGATATTTGAGCAAATAGCGAACAAGGATAGATTCTGTTGGATCTGACAGGGGTAACTGATTGACGCCTTCCTTGGTAGTGCGGTACTTCGGAACATCTGTACCCAAAAGCCAGTGCATATCAAGGCTGGATATCCCCAGCAGTTCCCTTAACACCTGAACATCTGCTCCCTTTAGCAGGCGGGGTCTTCTCTTATCTTCGCTCATAGCATTCTCCTTTATGCAATTTTTGATTTTCACCATGTTTTTCACACACAGAATATGCCATAATGTAATCAATATCAATAATCGAGCATCAGAATTGCGCAGAAGGTTTTTTGTATATTATAGAAGAAACCAAAACTGCCGATATATACATCATACTGATTCACAGTTCCCGCTAAAAAACAAAATGGGGAGGACTGCTTTGGCAACTATAACTTTGACTTCATATATAAACGTACCATCCGGGACTAAGAAAATAGACGTTATCCCGTCTATCAAAGTTCCTTTAATTGCCAATAAAGAGCAATTACCGTCCGGGTGTACCTTTGCCATGTATGGGACGAAAGACTCCCTGGCAATGCTAAAAAGAGCCCGGACAAAAGGGCGTGAACAAGGCGATGATACTTATCGTATCGACCTGCTTGTAGAAATAGGCGAGGCTATTGCCGGCAAAGCCACTATGGAAAGCCTGGCTAAAACCAGATTCCTGAACCTTCAGCGCATCAGTGCTCCGGTCGCAAAAATCATCATCGATCTGGTCTATGATGAAAACATCGTAGGGCTTACTTCTCTGGTAAAAGGACGAAGTGATGCTGTAGATGTGTTGAAAATTGTCGGAAAATATCCCTATCTTTTAGACAGGGTGTGGGAAGACTCTCGCTTCAAGCATTTGGGGCTTATCGTATGGCCGGCACCGTCAGTGGGGAAGAAACTGCTGGACGGTTCGGATCCCATTGAACAGGTGACCGCGATAAAGCCCGAAAGTATCAGTGAAATCAAAATCCACAATTTCGACGGAACATGGGAAAACGCCACAATAGAAAAAACCTGAATACCTCTACTCCACCTATCTTCCATCCATTTCTTGACGTGCTTTTTGCGCGTCTTTTTTTTGCGCACCATCTTGCGTTTGCTCCATGGGCATATCCGCAAAAGGGTTTGCGCTCTGGTTGGCCTCGGCTACACGGACAAATTTCTCGACCTGACCTCTTAGAACTTCCGGGATGGGGCGTTCATCCAGGAGGATGTTCTGTAGTCCAGGTCCTAAGTGAATGGTCGGATACCTGTCTACTATCCCTTGTTCTTCGAGGGTGCGGCAATCAATCCGGTTAGCACGAATGTTCCACTTGAGCAGGGCAAAGTTGTGTATGTCCTGCCATTTTTGCCTCACGCTCTCAAGCCAGCTCTTTTTCTTCCCCTTTGCCCTCAGACGCGCTTTTCTTGCTCCACCCCTAGCAGGGTCCATATTTTTCGGTGCAGCGCGGCTAAACCATAATTTTGGAGCCCTGGGCACCGAATCATTGATCCTCTCAGACATCATCATGTGGCAATGGGGGTTATGCTCCTTGCCTCGATGGATTGCCAGGGAGAAGGGCAGGCGCCCCCCGTCCACCTTTGTTACATGGCGTGCGAACTCAAGTGCCAGCCTTGCTCTCTGTTCTCTGCCCATCTCGACGGGCAAGGAAAATTCCAGGGTGCGAAACAATGTGGCGTTCTTGCGTTCATACCGATCTGCAGAACACCAATAAAGCCTTGGCCTATCTTCTGCCCATCTGGGCATTGCTTCGGAAGTCGAAAAAACAACCTCGCCCTGCGCCCCCGGTTCGAGCTTTTCACTGTAATTGCCTTTTCTGTGAATATAGTCATACGTGCGTTCTGAGTTACTGCCCTTTGCTCTGGTACCCACGTTTGCATGAAGATGATAGATAGCCATGAACGACTCCATTTGTTTGAGGTTTCTTACCGTAAAATTATACCACGGAAAACAAAAAAGAAAAGAGAAACGTCTAAGTGCGCATGGTGGTGTTTCGGTAGTCTGAGACTTGTCGGATAAACATGAATCTTCCTCGGACTACCTGCTATTTATATTGAACACCTCTAATATATGCAAAACACGGATATTGCCCTGTCCACCTTTAAACTTCTCCCGATGCTCGACATTGTAAGTATTCGTTTTGCAAGGATTTTTCTTTCGGATGCTCGGTGCGGTGTGTGATATGGATAGCGGAAAACAAAAAGTGCTTGCCTTTTTTGGTTTCATGGGTGTAAACTCCAAAAAAATTGCGAATGACACAAAAACACAAAATACATTTTGTGCTAAACACACAAACGCACAAACGCCCAACGAAAGAATGGGGCTTAACAGGGGTTTTGTTTTTTTGTTAAACGCACAAAAACACAAAGTAGATAAATTGTTAAACGCACAAAGTGGGTATTTTGCCAAACACAAAGTTGTTTCCCGCCAGTTTTAGGGCAGCGTCAGGTTGATATGTGTCGCCTGGCTTAGATTCGTTACGTTAATCGAAAAGGAGAGTTGTATGTCACAAGAGGTTAAGGCTAAGCGTATGGTTGCGGTGGATGTCGGTAGTGGTTTTACGCAGTACACCGATGGCAATGTCGAGGGGGACTTCCCTTCTTTGGTTTGTACCGCCCCCGAGAATATGGGTTTTGGCTCTGAGGAAGCCGAGATAGTTACTGTGGATGGCGCAAAGTATCTGGTAGGCAAGAGTGCCAAGGCGTTTGGCAATCCGTCAGATCGTGTGAATACCCTGCATGATGATTGGGGCGGCTCGACTGCATGGAAGGCTGCCCTTTACGCGGCTCTTGCTCGCACGGGAATCAAGAGCGGTGAGAGTATCGATCTTGTTACCGGTTTGCCCCAGGGTTTCTATGCCAGACAACACAAATCGCTTAGCGAAAGCATGTCGGGCGAGAATGTTTTTTCCTACAAGGGGAAGAACTACAAGGTGAACATCAACCTTGAGGTGATCCCGCAGGCTTCGGGGGCGCTGTTCTATCAGGCAAGCAAAGAACAGGCTCTTTTGCAGGACTCCGTAGGGGTAATCGATATCGGGACATACACAACAGGTTTTTCGGTGGTCGAAGATGGTTTCCTGAACGACAATAGATGTGGAAGCTGTCTCGTAGGGGTTTCCCAGCTTGCCGAGTCTTTGCAGGCTTCGTTGCTCAACGAGCGGGGCATGCGGATAGACATCGCGAAAATGCCGGACGTGCTGCGCAACAAGGAAGTGCGTTATCGCGGCGAGCGTGTAGATCTTAGTGAGCACATCGAGCGTCAGTCTCTTATGATTGCCAAGCCGATGCTCGAGAAGGTTGTTAAGCTCTGGGATGGCGGCGACGATCTGCTGGTGTTTGTAGCTGGCGGGGGCGCGGTCTATTTTGCGGATGCCATAAACTCTACCTTGCCCCACGCAAGAATCATGTCGGATAGCTTTCATGCCGTGGTTCGCGGGATGCACTCATGGCTTACAACCGTAAGCCAGTAAGGAGGTTGTATGGCGTCAAAGGCTAAAGCGAGAATCAGCTTTTTAATATACGACGATCCTAAATGGCCCGAGGATGCCGAGGTGGTAAAGCTTCTGGATTTCATGGAGAGGCTTTCAAGTGCTGGCGCCGGAGGTCAGGCCAATCCAAAGATTGCCAATATGACCGTCAAGAGCATCCTGAGAAAGTACGCTGTTCAGGAGTTGGCTTTACTGAAGCGCAATCTGATGCAAGAGCTTGATATGGATACAAGCGATTTGCAGGCAACCATAGAGGACTTTGAGCAGCGAACAGGAACCGATGTGGGGCATGTTGAGCCTGAGCCTGTACCGGCTGCCGCCCCCGAGTATCGTTCACCGGAACCACAAAGACCTTCTGCGGACACCTCGGCAAGTCAGGAGGTCACAGAGGTTGAGGCTAAGCCTGAACCTGAGCTGCCAAGCAGACAAAATGAAGGCCAGCCCGATACACAGCACAAGAAAAACACGCCGTTGTTTGAGCTGGCCAGCAATTTGCGGCGCAAAAGGATTCAGGAGGAAGCCTAGCAGTCGTCACTACCTCCTGCGACTGCTACTGTACAGCTACCAGTATTGCTCCGCTGGTAGCTGTATTTTTTTGCCTCGCCCCCATCCTCTTGAGGAACATATAAAGGCTCCCCGACAATCAAGGGAACGCTTTGCGCTTTATGAGAAGCAAAGGATGCCTTGTTCTTCAAGAGCTGTATTTTACGCTCCACACTGATTTCTGCAGTGGGGGCGCTCTCGCCAAACAGGCGCTTTATATCGGCACGCATAATATCCTCTTTCGGCAATGCGGCCAGGCGCTTGCTATCCTCTTCATTCTTGGCAATCGGAACAAACGCTATCTGCTTGGCAACAGGTGAGTACAGAAGGTCCTCAACGACTTTCTGGCAGGACGGACATGTAGGTGAGAAGTACACCGTAGTTTTTGCCTGCTCGGTAAAGGTGCTTGCCACCCAGGGGGCGGTGTAGATCTCCTTAATTGCGCCCAGCGAAGCCGCCATAAACAATACGAACCACGCCAGAAACGCCCCCTTGAGTGCCTTTTTAAGAAAAAATGGTACCGTTGCCCCCTCAAGGTGAACTGCGGCAGCCAGAGCGCCGATTATAAGCGCGACAAACAAGCAGTTCGTGCAGGGCCAGAAGAATATCTGGTAAAGCAAAAAGCCTGCATCGGCTATCAGGGCAACAGTGGCTATCGCAAAGCGCAGCGGCGCGGTCCGGGTAAGCAGTGACGCAATGAACGCCGCAAGGAAAAACATCGCCCCCCAATGATAGAAACTCAGGCCGGCAAGCGCATAACCAGCGTACACCGAGCATCCACTGGTTGCACAGCCCATCGATATACTGTGAGTGGCAAGGCCTGCACATACAAGCAGACCGAGAAGAGCAACTATCGCGGAGGGAAATATTTTATTGTTCATCACAAAACCTCTTTCTAGGCTTCCGGAAGATCCTCGACGGTCAGGACTTCACCTTCGTATTTCTCAATAAGGGGGCGCAGCTCACCAGCCTTTGCGTTTGGCAGGATCTTACCCTCCTTGCCTACCATGTCGGTATCTCCGGTTTCGCAAAACAGTTTCAGCTCATCGAAGGCGAACTCGGTACCGTCTATGCAGAACAAAGGCATGACAGCGGCGCTTGCAATGCTGTCGCTATACACGCCCCCGCCCCAGGTATTTTGCTCTTCATCGGCGGCGTTTTGTTTGCTCCACTGTTTTCCCAGGCGCACCTGCTGAACCGGAGCACCGTCCTTATCGAAATATTTGACAACCATTAAAACTTCATCGTCGAGTTTCATCGTTGGTTCTCCTTTTGTTTAGTATCTATAATAATCATCTCCAGGGCCTCAAGCATCCACTCTTCGGGAGCCATGCCACGGAAAATCACGCCATCAATGAGAAGCGAGGGCGTGCCCTGTACTCCGAAAGATTGTGCCTCGAGAACATCCTTGGCAATAATGCTGCTGATTTCCGAAGACGCGACCAGATCCTTGACCTTCGTAATCTCCTTTTGTGTCAGACCCAGCTCTTTAAGTTTGGCTTCGAGGTATCTTTCGGGGTTCTGTGCCAATTTGCGTTGCTCCTTAAATAAGTCGTGGTAAAGCGTAATGGCTTTTTGCTTATCGAGAGTATAAAGGGCCTCAACATATTTCGCGCCCACCTGGGATGCCTCTGCCTGCATCGGCATGTGTTTGAGGGTAACGCGAATATCGTCACCGAAAGCCTTAAGCATGCGCTGGATCATCACGTCGCCCTGAGCGCAATACCCACACAGAAAGTCCGAGTACACCACAACATCTGTTTGCGCATCCGGGTTGCCGAGAGTTAAGCGTGAATCACTGATTTTGGGGGCGAGGCGTTCCCCTTCCATTTCAGCCTTAACCTGTGAGAAAAACTGCTCACGCTGCGCATGCTGCTGCGCCTGTGCCAGGGCTTCCATGAACTCCTGGCTGTTTTCGCGTATGAGGTCCATAACAATTTGCGGGTTGTCTTTAAGCGTCTGCTCGATCTGCGCAGACATGTCTTCGTTTTTGTTGCAACCGCATATCAATAGTGGTATAAGTAAAAGCGTGATTGGTAAGTATTGCATCGTCAATGCCCATCCTTTCGTGTAGTAACGTCTCGAAAAAGCCCTGAAAAACAACAAAAGCCCTGTTTCTTGATAATCTCAAGGCAGGGCTTTTGTTGTATCCACATCCACAGTATTTTTTATGCTTACGCTACAGCGTCTTTAAGCCCCTTGCCTGCCTTGAACTTCGGCACCTTGGCTGCCGGAATCTGCATGGTCTGGCCGGTCTGGGGGTTGCGCCCCTCACGCGCTGCGCGTTCGGTAACACTGAAGGTGCCAAAACCCATCAGAGTAAGGCTGTCACCGGACTTCAGAGTGTCCTGGACAGCACCGGTGAAACCGTCGAGCGCCTTTTCAGCGGCTGCCTTGGTGATATTCGCGTTCTTTGCCATACGTTCTACGAGTTCTGCTTTCTTCATGTTCATCTCCTTTAGGTTGGTTTTCGACCCCTTTTGCCGGGGGCGTATGGTGGACAATTACTTTCCTCTTCTTTGCCGGACCTGTTCTTCGCGCACCGATTCAAGCTCCTGCAACCCCTTTTCTTCCCACTCCAGCAAGTCCTCGATAGCCGAGAGCACAAACGAGTTGTACGAGCGATACGGTGTGGGTGAATCGACTATTTTCTGGATCCGCTGTCGCAAAGATTCAGGCATGCGAACGGAATAGGAACGCAAAGGTTCTTTCTTGGTTGTGGTAGTAACCTTCGGTTCCCCGGAACGATCTGGCGCTCTTCTGCGCGGGCTATTGCCTGTCCATGCAGTCTTTTCTTTTTGTTTATCATTCATCCCTGTAGACCTTTCTGTATATCCCGGTGATCTCAATAACTGCCTTTTCGTCCGCCGGCTTCATCTCGGCCACCCCTTTACCCTGAGCTGCCGCCGCTCGAAACGCTGTCCGGTTGACCACCCAATACTGTGAGCCTAAAAACTCGTAGTGCTCCAGACAGTCCTCAAGGTACTTCTGCGCCTGGCGCGGTTGCTTGGCTTGCGGGTTCGGGTCCAGCAGATTGAAAAACGCATATCCGATAAGCTTAGGATTTACTATCTGGCTATCGGAAAGAATGTGGTCCATGCTGTCTGCCAGCACCCTTGCGTCATATACGCTCGGTACCAGTGGAGTTAAAACCACATCAGCTACCGTGAGCGTGCTGCGCAGAGAATCAGAATCCTGCGCCCCCAGGTCCACGATAATCTCATCATATTTCGGGCGCAGCTTGATCAGCTCCCTGCCGATGTCCCTGCCGGTAATGGCAATCGTGGTGATTTCCGGCTTAACCTGAAAATCTGTTCGCAAGGCAGCAAAATCCCTGCTTGAGGATCCTTGAGGATCCGCGTCTACCAAAAGCACATCTTTACCATCGAGTGCGAGCAGGATAGACAGGTTGGTGGCGATATTGGTCTTTCCCACGCCCCCCTTTTCGTTGGCCAAAGCAACTATCATAAAGCCCTCCTGTTTGAAGTTATCCGAAATTACCCTGCTTGACTCAATACCATTTCAAACCAAATGATTCAAGACTGTTTGATTTCATATAGTTTGAAATGGTTTGATGTGATGCAAAACAGTTTGAAATAGTTTCAAATGGTTTGAAGTAGTTTCATTTCACACTATACTAAACCATTCAAGGGCTGGGAAGGGGTTTTCTCGCCCTGGCGGCTTTTTTTCACATTTCAGGTTCTATGAAGTCGTATCCCGCCTCCGGGTCTTCAGGCAGGTCGTCAAGCATATCGTTAAGCATGACCGCAACTCCTTCGCCAAACACCATATCAAGGGCGCTTTGCATTTCGTCGTTGCTGGGGTTGGGAGCGATGCGCATTTTAAGCTCCGGGTCGGTCTGGAGCCTGTACAGGGTATTGTTTTCTCCGCCCCCTCTGGCGGCAAATTCTTTGAAATAGCGCAGCTCTTCAATGTCGATGAGGTGGCATATAAGGTTATCTTTTTGCAGAACTTTCTCACGCTCTTCGTCAAGGGGAATATATTGGGGGGCGTTTTCATCCCCGTTTGCGCGAGCCTTATCTACCCTTTCGTTATGGCATCTGATCTCTTCAATGGTGGGGCAATATTGAGCCATGCTGTAGTTGGCAAAGCGCACCTTGGCTTCACTGTTTAGCCAGGCAATATCAAACATGCCGCGATAGGGGTCAGCTATCCGGGGCTCTCCTGTGTCGAGGTCTACCTTGTAGGGGGCATGGGTTATCCAGGCAACCACACCATAATTCTCTTCGACAAGCTTGGCGCGTAGGGGCTTATCGGGATTGTTTCGCTCCATAACTTCAAGATCGTAACGCATTGGTATACCTCTTAATCCTTGCTGATTGCGATGTCTTTGACTTCGGCCTGCACACTTATTTCGCCCCTGAACTCGTTTACTGCCGCCTTATAGAGCACATCCACGCTCGCTCCATCTATTTTGTCTGCCATGTGCCCCAGGGAGAAGCCTATACACTTCACCTTTGCGCCCCCGGACGGGTCTGTGATGTGAAACTGCAGATGGGCTCCATCCTTGCCTACAGTGCGCACATTGCTTGCCGTTACCTTGCGTGTGACAAACACCGGGGCAGGGTTGCCCATACCGTAGGGTTCGAGGGTCTGCAGGCAATCGGTAAGCTCAATGTCCACATCGGCTAGCCCGAGTTCACAGTCGTAGTACAACGCCGGTACCAGGTCCTCTTCGGTCAGAACCTCCATGGCTCTTTGGTCAAAGGCTTTGGCGAAAGCATCTATGTTTTCCTGCTTGATTGATAGCCCAGCCGCCCCCTCATGGCCGCCAAAACCTTCAAGATACTCAGAGCACTTGCCGAGCTCTATAAACAGATGAAAGCCCTTGATACTGCGCCCGGAAGCCTTGCATGAACCATCTTTGCCAATCGCCCCCATGATTACCGGACGGTTGTACAGTTCAACCAAACGAGAGGCAACAATCCCGGCAACCCCGGAATTATACTCTTTGTGGAATAAGACAATAGTGCGCTCACCGTGATGTCCGGCCTCGATGCACTTAATGGCGTGCTCGAGCATGCGCTGCTCAAGCTCACGGCGCTCGCGGTTCATCTCATCGAGGATCTTCGCCAGTTCCATGGCCTTGTTCGGGTCGGACTCTAAAAACAGGTTTACCCCAATATTGGCATCGTCGAGCCTGCCTGCGGCATTGACACGCGGGGCAAGCTGGAAACCTACGCTGCCGGCACTCATCTTTGATATGCCGGACACCTCACGCAAGGCGCAGATCCCTGGACGGGCGTTATGTTCGAGGCGCAAAAGACCGCTTCTGGTCAGCAAACGATTTACCCCGGTAAGCGGCACCAGATCGGCAATCGTGCCGAAGCTCACCAGATCCAGGAGGCTGGCAATATCTGGCTCTTGACGGTCCCTGAAATACTCTTTGCCACGCAACACCTTGCGTACCGCACAGGCCAGATAAAAGGCTACGCCGCAACCGGCAAGTTCGGGGTAGGGGAAGGTACAGTCTTTTTGGTGCGGATTTATTATGCTGTGCGCCACCGGGAGGGTTTCAGATGGCTGATGGTGGTCACTGATAATGAGATCGATGCCTAAATCTTTGGCGTACTGCGCTTCTGCATGAGCGCTTATGCCACAGTCAACGGATATGATAAGCCCGATTCCTGTCTGTGCGGCATGCTTGATAGCTCTTTTGCTAAGCCCGTATCCATCCTTTGCCCTGCTGGGAATAAACTTTTTGATATTCTGCGCATATCCAAGCTGCGCAAAAAATAGTACCAGGATACTGGTCGCCGTACACCCGTCACTATCGTAGTCACCGCTTATCAGGATCTTTTCGTTCATCAACATCCCTTCTACGATACGCTCTGCTGCTCTTTGCATATCTTTCATTTCAAAGGGATCCGGAAGACTGTTCAGACCGGCATGAAGGAACTGGCGCACATCTTCAATCTCTGTGACTTCCCGCAACACCAGGATCCGCGCAAGCATGCGGGGCAGTCCCATTTTCTCGGCAATCTCAGAGGTCTTTTGCTCAACATTGATTCCTTTTACACGCTGAGCGCGATCTATCCATTGCTTGTCCAATACTTCAATCATCAGTATTTGCGCGAGAGACCCCGCCGTTCAGGGCGGGGAGGGATAACGCGCAGCCGTTAGGCTGCCCTGTTCTCGCTCCTCCGTTTATGTTGTTGCTATCTTCACAGAAAACAGATTAAAATGTAACACATGACAAAACGCGCCTACAAATACCGTTTTTACCCGACCCCCGAACAGACCCAGATACTGGCTCGGACGTTCGGTTGTGTGCGTTTTGTCTACAACTCGATCCTTCGCTGGCGTACTGATGCGTTTTATCAGCAGCAACTCAAAATCGGATACGTTGAAGCCAACGCTCGGCTGACAGAGATGAAAAAAGACCCTGAGCTGGCTTTTCTGTCCGAGGTCTCGTGTGTTCCCTTGCAGCAAAGCCTTCGCCACCAGCAAACCGCCTTCAAAAACTTTTTTGAAGGACGAAGTAAGCACCCGGTCTTCAAGCGCAAGCGTGGCCGCCAGTCGGCGGAGTTCACCCGCTCGGCTTTCAAATACCGGGACGGTAAGCTGTATTTGGCCAAGATCAAGGAGCCGTTGGATATTCGCTGGAGCCGGGCGTTGCCCAGCGAGCCCAGCACCGTCACTGTTTCCAAAGACTCGGCAGGTCGCTACTTTGTGAGCTGCCTGTGCGAGTTCGAGCCCAAAAGGTTGCCGGTCACGCCCAGCATGATCGGCATCGACCTGGGTCTGAAAGACCTGTTTATCACCGACAAGGGAGAAAAGATCGGCAATCCCCGCCATACGGCAAAATACGCCGCCAGGCTTGCCAGGGCGCAGCGCCAGCTGAGCAAGAAAAAACTTGGCTCGGCCAACCGTGCCAAGGCCCGGCAAAAAGTAGCGCGTATTCACGCCAAAATCTCCGATTGCCGACAGGACAACTTGCACAAGCTGTCCCGCAGATTGATTAACGATAACCAAGTGATCTGTGTCGAATCCCTGAAAGTGAAAAACATGATCCGCAATCCATCCATGAGCAAAGCCATAGCCAATGTTGGCTGGGGCGAGTTTGTACGCCAGTTGGCATACAAAGCGGAGTGGGCCGTGAGGCAACTGGTCGCTATCGACCAGTGGTTCCCAAGTTCAAAGCGCTGCTCGTGTTGCGGACACACCCTATCGTCGCTTCCGTTGCCGGTCAGGGAATGGGATTGCCCTGAATGCGGTGCGCACCATGACCGTGACATCAACGCAGCGATCAACATTAAAGCCGCCGGGCTGGCGGTGTTAGCCCTTGGAGAGAATGTAAGTGGCATGGGGTCAGTCTCCTTGTCCTATTCTCGGTGAATTGGGAATCCCTTCCTGAAGGAAGGGGAGCAGTCAAAGCGGCAACCATCCATGTATTTTTTCGGCGGTCTGCAGGGCGGCTTCCTGCATTTGCCTTACATCAAAAGCAATGCTGCCCCAGATAGCGAAACCGGCCACAAATACTGCACCGATAGCCACTTCTGTCATACTGCCTGTCGAAAAACTCCAGGGGGCGCATGTTCTTTGTTTTGAGGGCCAAAAAAAAGGAACACCACTATTGGTGTTCCAGTCGGCAAAAATGTGGCTTGCGTAGCCCAAAATGAAAGCCAGGGCGACGGATGCGTATTGTGACGGAACGAAAAAAACCAGGGCTGCACTTACCAGTGCCAGGGCAAACAGTGAGTGGGTAATTCCCCGGTGGCCGGCAAGCAGTCCGAATACCAACGAAAAGGGCCACAGCCTGCGCCCTAAGTAGCTTGCCGGAGTGTCAATATCCGGGGCAACCGAGCCCAGCACTGCCGCCCCCAGAGCAATGCCTGAAATCGGCTCTGCAGTGGCAAGCGTGGATACCAGCGTGTAGGTTCCTGCGCCTACCATCATGTGTGTGTGTGCCATCATAACGTGCGGCTCTCCGAAGAATATGTCTTATCTCGATTGACCATAATTTCTTTTGCTACCCGCTGAAATTCCTGGCAGTCAGGAGTAATACGGCGGTAGTTGGTACGCTCCTTGAGATTCTGCATGTGCAGACGATCAAGTTCTTTGGAATCACGGCCAGATTTTGGTGGAGTCTTCTTGCCGGCCATTATTTACTCTCCGCTGCCCGTGGGTACATATTGATAGCCACGCTGATTCCTAGCAGAACAACAAGACCGTACTTCTCAAACCATGTCGGGCTGTTTTCTGCCTGCTCTTTATCGGAAACATCCTGCTTCTTGAAGGCCACAACTGCCCTCTTGTAAGCGCGTCGATCAGCGCTTCCCTCCTGTGTGCAGCCACAGCTATCACAGTAGGAGTAGTGGGATTCTACTACCCCCTTTGTGCTATTGTATTGAACTTCAACTTGTTCTGTCCGAAGTTCAATAGTTTCTGCACCGCACAGCGGGCAAGTATCCATTGTTCTACTCATTGTTCCCCTCCAACCCGCTTAGTAGCTGACCGGAAAAGCTTACGATTTCAGCTGCTTAGCCGCCTTTAAAAAGGTATGTAATCGTCCTCCACGTTAAAGGGGATGCTGTCGTCAGGGTTGTGCGGCGGCATCATATCGCCCTGCTGTGCCGGGGGCGGATTTGATTGCCTCTGCTGTTGAGGTGCGCCCTGTCCCTGGCCTTGTTGCGCCGCCTGATTCTGGTTCTGCGCAGGCCCATCACTTTTCTGACCGAGCATCTGCATGGAATCCGCGACGATCTCTGTGGTGTAGCGATCAATCCCGTTTTTGTCCTGCCATTTACGAGTCTGGAGCTTACCTTCAATGTAGACTTGCTTGCCCTTGTGTAGATATTTGCCGCAAATCTCGGCAAGCTGGCGCCACACAACAATGTTGTGCCATTCAGTCTTTTCCTGGCGATTGCCATCCTTGTCTTTGTAGACTTCGCTTGTAGCGATAGGGAAATTGGCTACTGCGGTACCGTTCGGGGTGTAACGAAGCTCTACATCTGTTCCAAGGTTGCCAACAAGTATTGCCTTATTCACGCTCATGACTGCTCTTCCTTTCGTTTCTGCTGTTTAAGGGCTTCGAGGTCGCACCCTGCATACATGAGTGCGCCTAGAGCCATATATCCGCGAGCATATCCAAAACGAGTTCGGAACTCGTGTGACTGTTCTACGATTGGCTTTTCTTTGTCCCAACCAAAATCGGTCAGCACCGCACTCAAGGCGCTACGGGAGAAATCTGAAATATCTTGATGCTCTACGATTCTTGTAAGCCCGGAGTGGGTCAATGCCAGGCTATCGCGTACAGACTCGAGGGACAGCTTGATTTCCCCTTTTTCGTGCAACTCGGTAAGGGGGAACATCAGCGCCGTGGTAAGCCTGCAGGCATCTTCGTAGTGCTGTTTATTCTCCCCTCCGCCTTCCGGTATGGTAGCAATGAGGCGCTTGGCAATCTCTCCGGGATGGTTGCCGGCAAACAATTCTTCGGGGTTCGGGATCTCTGTCAATGGTTTCTCTCCTTATTGTTAGGCGGCCCCGGATTGAAGCTTTGCGAAAAGCTCTTGTTCGTTATCCTTAACGGCCTGCGGAATTTCTTTGCCTGCCTTAAATGCCTTTTCGAGGGTGTTCAGATATTGCCCGTATACCTGCTGTTGCTCTTTGGCTTCCATCTTTCTGTCTTTGCCGGCCAGAATATGCCCTTCCCAGGAGATCAAAGATCCTCCTTTTGAGTAAACCAGCAAACACTGCTCCCATGTGAGCAGCCAAAGGTAAGGGGCTTTGTCGTTTTTTATGTCTGTCGCGAAAGTCTCCACGGGGGCGTCAGAGCTCTCAGACTGAGCTTTTTCGCCCTCTGCAGTGGTTTGCTCTACCGTTTGTTCAACGGTTTGCCTAACAGTCCCAGGAACGGTATCGGCAACTGTTTCTGTAACGGTTTCCGAAACAGTTTCGGGAACGCTTTGCTCTACTGTTTCCGGTTCATCCCAAAAGCTTGTCTGTATTCCACCTGATTGACCTGACATTGTTTCCCCCTTTACTTATTTGCGCCCACGTTTCTTGCTGCTGGGCCGAAAGACACTCAATCGCGCCTCAATATCCGGAAAAGGGCAGGGAGCGTCGCCCCCGTTCTCCGCCGTAACGAGAGCAAGGCATTTCCCCTGCTTTTCGTTAAAAGCGGCACAACACTCCCTGCAGAACTTTTGGTTTACGTCCTTGACCTTAACCATTCGTTCAAACCTTCCTTGTCGGGCAACCCTTCAAGGGCATCCCAATCTTTGTCCTGGGGGTCCTGGGAAATGTTGGACATCCACCGCACACTCACACCCCAGCGGACAGCCAGTTCTTTTAGTGTCCATCCTTTCTGGTGTGCTCTTTTTGTGAACTCAGATCTCTTTCCCATGACCGCCGCCCTTTTGTTTTTGTATGTAGTAAACCTAAAATAGAACTATACTTCACTTTAGTCAAGCAAAAAGAGTGGCAAATGTGCTGTTAGCCCTTATTTTTCGGGGTTTGAGGGGTAATATCAAAGTTCAGCATATTGGCTCCTTATTCAGCGCGTCTTCCAGCAACCGCTTTCCGTCATTATCTTTCGGGAGTAGAATCAAACTTGCGATCACGGCGGCCTTTAATTCTTCCAACTCGCGAACGATGTCTTTCACGTCGTCCCAATAACAGAGCTTCCCGTCTTCATTAAACTCGGTCCTCCCGGCAGCATATGGCGGCGTCTCTATCGTGTATCGCGGTATTTTGGGATACAGCACCCAATTCCCTTTCTGGGCCGCTGCATAGCTGTACTTGTCCTCGCTGACTACTTCACCGGTCAACGTGTTCTGATAATGTCTCATGGTGTAACCTCCAAAAATCGCACAACCAGCTGATAAGTAGGTATTATGAAGTCAGTAAAAAAAGCAAGCGATCTCGTTACCAGCAAGCAAGCCACAGTCGATGGGTTCTCTTGGCAGGCGAACGAAAAGGTAGTAAGAGCCGATAATTACATATCAC
>Ga0265295_1005625_pt1 | contig 15764 bp, 12 predicted proteins | sample Munlansysbiofilm_FD_192503 | JGI IMG/M metagenome (GOLD analysis project Ga0265295, IMG submission 192503) | Leachate microbial communities from a municipal landfill in Southern Ontario, Canada - Methane capture system biofilm | ecosystem: Engineered > Solid waste > Landfill > Unclassified ... | reverse complement strand
ATAATCGTGGAAATTCTTATTTTGTGTGGTTCAGATTGGCCACGCAGAAGATGGAATTTTATAAAGTTGAGAACAATGTGTTTTCACTTAAGAAATCAGTTTCTACCAATGTTGTGGAAGGGCAGTGGTATAATGTGAAAATTGTTTTTGATAGGATTACAGGTGATCATTTTGTGTATCTAGACAATTCACTCATAGGAGAATGGAATGACCCATCGCCATTTCCTGTGGGCAGTCACAATGTGCACAATTCTATTTCCTTTCGGTCGGGCAGTGCCATAGTCAAGGTTAATAATTTGAAAGTTTATAGAACCAGATTCCCCCAAGTGACTGTCAGTGTTGGAGATACTAATAAAATGATTAGGTATCAAAATCCTGATCCGCTCACACATTCTGCAAAAGTGAAATCGATAGTTTCTGATTCTGCTCAGAATCTTTCTGCAATCTATTATCATGACCTGAATATTGATTGGACTGCCCCCGATGGTCCTACATTTATGTATGATGGTAATTCTTTTGATGTGGACACAGTGTTTTCAAATACTGAAGTTTCTGCAAACTGGGATATGGCAGCAGATCAGCATTCTGGAATTGCCGAGTATTATTTTTCCATTGGAACTGCACCGGGATTGGATGATGTGGTTGCGATGACATCTAATGGGTTGAGTGTTTTAGGTTTTTTCAATTCATTAAATCTTACTTGGGGGCAGACGTATTATTTTTCCGTTTTTGCAGTCAACAATGCAGGATTGTATTCGGATACTGTTGCTTCTGATGGTTTTCTTGTTTATGATATTACGTCAATGATGGATGATATTGATGAAGCAAAGGTCTTTGTTTATCCAAATCCTGCCGGTGATGAGGTGAATCTATCTTGGCGTTTTACAGGTCAAACAACTTGGGTTCTTACAGATGTCAGTGGGAAACTATTAAAGACGGGGAGTTCGTCCAGTCAGAATACTCAGATTCAACTGTCAGAATTTAATGCAGGAACATACTATATTCTTGTTTCCAACGGAGAAAAGATACATGTCGTTCGGTTTTTGAAATTCTAAGGGCTGATGGTTTCCTAAAAGTTATTAATGAATGATTAAGCCAAGAAACTCATTAAAAAAACCGCCTCAGATTTTGAAGCGGTTTTGTAAAAAACAAAAGAGTGAAATTATTGAATCATGATCTTTTGAGAATGCGTGTTTGCCTGTGACTGCACATTCAGAATATAAATTCCTGAGGTAAATCCATCTGTACTAATTTTGTGCTTGATATAATCTGAATTACTATCCAGTAGAGTATAAAAGACAGTTTTTCCTTGTGCATCAGTCATTGATATATTGTATTGTATGTCAGGCACTGCATCAAACATTACTTCAAGATATTTAGCTTCCATAGTGTTGTCGGCGACAATCATATTGAATTCGTGTGTTTGTCCGCACTCAACAGCGATCATTTTAGAGTAAGTGATCTCACCGTCAAAATCTGTTTGTTTTAACTGATAATAAACTTTTCCGGATTCTGATTCTTGATCAGTGTATTTGTAGGATTGCAGTTGATTGCTATTTCCAATACCCATTACCCATCCTACTGTTTTAAACATAAATCCGTTGTATGATTTCATGATGGTAAAGTAATCGTTGTTGGTTTCGCTGGCAGTGGACCATAGGAGTGTAGTATTGCCCTCTGAGCAATTTCCTTCAAAGGAAACATACTCAACAGGAAGCGGGGGAAGAGAATCACAATCTTCGAATACGGCTCCGTTTGTAAGAGTGAAATTCAAGTCATAGCCTCCAGCAGTTGCAGTCCAGTTGTTAACCAATAAGAAAAAGGCATCCCCAGCGTTTACACTGAGTGTTGAAACCCATCCATTGCCATAAACATCTTCTGAAGTGTCTATTGCCCCATTGCCCATCCCTGTGCTTCCTGTTTCTTCTGCATAAGAACATCTAACAGGTGCGCCAAGGCTAGAACAGTTGCTTGCTTTAAACAGTGCGAAATCATAATCGTCATCTGTATCATTCGGTTCCAGTGTTAATCCAAGTGTGCCGCTCTCGGTAAATTCAAAATAATACCATGTTGAGAAGTTTTCAGAGGTAATACAGCCTGAGCATGTGGATTCATAGCCCGGGCCATAGCTTGCCCCTGAAAAGCTCATGTTCCCGCATGTTGGAATTGAATTCACGCAATCAGCATTGGTTTGTTCCTCGGCGGCGGTGCAATCTACACAGTCGAGAGTGATGTAAAATCCTCCTGCATTGACTATGGGATCACTTCGGAAACGTAAAGTAAGGCATCCGCTTGAATTGTTTGCTACAAAAGGATTATCCCACGTTCCACTTAATGTGTTGACTGATGTCAGTGTCCCATTTCCTATCCAAAAATCGGTACTGTTTTGAGCCGGGCCGTTTGAAACGTACAAAACATCATAGTAGTCAACTCCTCCTACGGGGGGTTCAATATCCATGTATTCAACTGTTGCTCTAATGCATTTGCCAATTGTGTCTGGACAAAATGTTCTGTATATAAAATTGATATCGTTAGAATAAAATCCTCCTGATGATAGTGTGCCATTGTCTGCAAAGACATTTGGAAGAGTATCGCCACAACCAAGATTCACCATGCAATTGCCCAAAAATGTGTTTTGCTGTCCTGATGATGACTGATAATATACATTTGCTTCTACCCAGCACACGGTCACATCAACAGTTATAGACATTAGGTGGCTATGATTATTCCCACAAAGATTTGTTCCTGCCAAGACAACATCAATCCCAAAGCCATTAACCGGCATCCCTGAAACATTGTTGGCATTAATTGGAATACCTCCTCCAATTACATCAAATCTATTTGTGGCGCCAACACTACTTCCAGCAATATAAACTGAGACTTGCCCATGTGTTAATGGATCAACTGGATCAGCAATTGAAGGATTTCTGACAGTGATGACACATGTTTTGATAATGGCACCTGCAGGGATCTCACAACTTCCGGTTCCAGTATTCGATCCGGTTGAAAACGTAATTGCATTACTCCATGTGAAAGAACTATTCCTGTCTATTGGTTTATGAGAGAATGTTGCGGTTTTTGTACAGCAACCGTTCGCTCTCATGTTTTTATCAGGAATGTTCAGAACATCCTGATATCCACTGCTGACAGTATTCGCAGGATTAATTTTTTGCCAAGTGTCAGAAGAAACTACTCTATCTGAATTGGTTTTGAGAGTCTGTGTTGCAGATAAATCAGTAACTTTTGTTTGTTGCACATTGTTATGATCATTGTCATAATCATGCTGCTGGGCATATGATGAATAAACAAACCCAAGCACTAAAATGATGAATAAACGTGTTTTCATAATTGAGGGGGTTTTATATTATAATGTTGATGACAATTAAAAATATGACAATTATAATAATTAAAAGTTTATTTACGTGCAGGCAAATTATTTGTTAATAATAGTTAATTATTAATTGGTTGTAGGCTATGCCTGTTTCATGGGTTGGTTTTTTTTATTGATAAAGCGAATATATAAATGCAATGTAAATGTGTTGGCATGTGCCAATTGAATTAAGGCAATGCTGTTATTGGATGTAAATTGCTTCAATTAGCGGTTATCAGATTTTTAAAAATGCGTTGATATTCAGTAGTTGGTGTTTTTTAGGATAGGTGATAAATTGTGGAAAATCAATAATAAAAATGATCAACAAAGCAAGTCTGATTTCATTCTGCAATCGTAATTTGTTGAATTTTTATTACGCATAATGTAAAAGATTGTAAAAATCATTTAATTTTGCCATTTAAAATTGTAATTATGGAACATGTTGAAGTATTACACGTAATTCCATTATGGGCTCTTATTCCTTTTATAGTGATGCTGCTCATGATTGCTGTTGGGCCTCTTTTATTTCATCATTGGTGGGAAAACAATAATAACAAGCTCATTGTTTCACTCGCCTTGGGAGTTCCTACAGCTATTTGGCTTATTACTCAAGATATGTCTGCAGATTTAATGCATCAGGTCGTATTTGATTATATCCCATTTATTATGCTCCTGGGTTCTTTGTTTGTCATCACTGGGGGGATACATCTAAAAGGTGATATTGAGGCAAAGCCAACAACAAACTTGGTTTTTTTGGCAATCGGTGCTGTTTTAGCTTCATTTATGGGGACAACAGGTGCGGCAATGTTGCTTATCAGACCTATCATCAGAACAAATTCACAAAGGAAATTTAAGGTGCATACAATCCTGTTTTTCATTGCAATTGTAGCCAATTGCGGTGGGTTGCTTACACCATTGGGTGATCCTCCTTTGTTTTTACTTTATTTAAGGGGTGCTCCCTTTGACTGGTTTTTCCATTTGTTGCCCGAATGGGCTTTTGTGAATGCTTCTTTATTGCTCATTTATTTTATTACAGACAAAGTTTATTATAAAAGAGAAAATCCAAAAGATATCTTTTTTGACAGAACAAATATTCAACCAATACGCATGAATGGTAAACTTAACTTTTTATGCTTGCTTGGAGTTATTGGTTCAGTAGCCTTTCTAAATGCCAATTACATTCCTGCTATTGAGCACAATCATTACCTTGGTTTTATTCGTGAAGGGTCAATGTTGTTCTTCGGAATGCTTTCCCTTGCATTCACTCCTAAGCCGACACGTATGGCAAATGTGTTTACCTGGGGACCGATTGTCGAGGTTGCATTTTTGTTTCTTGGTATTTTTGTGACCATGGTACCTGCATTGTTATTTCTTAAAACCAATGCCTCATCATTTGGAATATCTGAACCATGGCAGTTCTATTATGCTGCAGGGAGTTTAAGTTCTTTCCTTGACAATGCCCCAACTGCAGTGGCTTTTTATGAGCTAGCCTATGGACTTGCCTCTGCTCATACAGGCACCTTGGTTGCTGGAATCTCAGAGATGCTTCTTGTCGGAATTTCTCTTGGTGCAGTCTTTTTTGGGGCAATGACATATATTGGAAATGGACCAAACTTTATGGTAAAAGCCATTGCTGAGCAAAACAATATCAGCATGCCAAGTTTCTTTGGATATATGATTAAATTTTCAATCATTGTCCTTTTGCCGGTATTTATTATTGCACAACTTTTGTTTTTGTAAAAACCTTTTAGAAAACATAAAGGGCTGGTTTGATACCAGCCTTTTTTTAAACAATTCTCAGTGAGTTTATTCGTTTATGCAACGTATAGTGTCTTTTTTAGGTCAGTATTACAAACTAACTATCATTTTCATGAAAATTCTTTGTAGTGTTTTAATGGTTGTTTTTTCATTGTTTCAGTCTCATGCACAGACTATTGAAAAAACTTATAGGTTTGATTTGCCCAAAATCGCTAATAGGGGTGAGTTTCAGACAATATATTTAAATGATTGTATGAATACGGCTTTGACGGGAGAACCCGCGTTGGCATGGTATTCTGTCAGATTATTGTTGCCTCCCGGCGAAGGAGCCACCAAAGTCGAATTTATTGGCGAAAATAAAGTTCAGGTTCTTGGAAACTTTAAAATTTTTCCACAACAGGCATCACGCCCTTTGTCTCAGCCCGGACCATGGCATTTTGCAATGAATGAAGAAATATACGATTCAGAATCTGTTTATCCTCAAAATCCCACAGGAATTATTACAACACAGTATTTGAACGGCTATGCTGTTGCACTTACTTCTTTTTCTCCTCTTGAATATATTCCTGCCACCGGTGAACTGTTTATTTATCAGAAAGTTAAGATAAAAATCCATACTGCTCCATCTGAAGCTTCTGATAATGCCCTAGCGAATTTGCGTTCGGGTTTGCACATTGAAAATAGAATTGAGTGCTTGGTTCAAAATATTGAAATGATTGAATATTACAGTGCTCCCGACAGAGCATGGGATGACTACGAGATGCTTATTGTTACTCCTAATTTGTTTAAGGACTTTTTTGATGATTTGGTTCAGTTTTATTTTAAACAGGGTGTCAGAGCCAATGTGGTAACTAAAGAAGCAATCAACAGTGCTATGACTGGACAGGATTCAGCTGAAAAGTTGAGGAATTACATTATCCAAGAATATCAGCAACATGGAATTCAATATGTGCTTATTGGAGGTGATGTTGACCATATAGCTTACCGAGGATTATATTGTTTTGTGCAGTCTAGTACAGATCATGAGGATTATAATATTCCTGCCGATTTGTATTTTTCGGCACTGGATGGCAACTGGAACACCAATGGTGACAGCAAATGGGGAGAGCCCGGTGAGGATGATCTCTTGCCCGAAATTTCTGTGGGGAGACTGACATTTAGCAGCGTCTCCGAATTAAATAATATCCTCAATAAACTGATGAAATACCAGTCAGAACCTGTGTTGGGTGAATTTAATAAAGCACTTTTTGCTAGTGAAGATCTTATGGATGATCCAGAAACATATGGGTCTGATTATCTTGAATTGTTGGTAGGATTTCATGATGACAATGGATATGATACATGGGGTATTCCAGAGACATATAACATCCAGCGATTGTATGAGGAGATTCAGCCTTGGGGACCTTATGATTTGAGGGCAGCAATTAATTCAGGGCAACAATATGTCCATCATGTGGGGCATGCCAACTGGGATTATGTTGCCTATTTTACCAACTGGGATATTTTCGACTCTAATTTTTCAGGTGCTAATGGAGTTGATCATAATTTCACGATCTTTCATTCTCACGGCTGTAACTGTGGCGCTTTTGATGAAAATGATTGCATTATGGAAGAAATGCTTACCATCAGTAACTTTGCAGTTGCAGTGGTTGGAAATTCAAGATATGGGTGGTTTAACGAAGGCACAACCGAAGGTCCGGCCGTTCATCTTCATCGTGAAATGATGGATGCTCTGTATCATGAAAAAATAAACAGAATCGGCGATGCTTTTGTTGAAATGAAAATTCAGACTGCACCTTGGGTAACTGCACCTGGGCAGTGGGAAGAGGGAGCTCTTAGGTGGAATTTTTATGATATTAATATTTTGGGCGATCCTGCGATGGCCATTTGGACCGCTGAGCCTATGAATCTTGATGCCGATTATGAAGAGGTGTTGCTCATTTCAGAAACAATGACTGATGTGACAATTACATGGAACGGAACCCCCATGTCCAACATTACTTGTGTTATTTCAGTGGATAGTGTGATTCATGGATTGGGAGTCACAGATTCAATTGGTCAAGTTACCATTGTGATTGATGAACCTTTTGCACAAACAGGGGATGCTCTGCTTTCTGTGTCAGGAAACAATTGCATTCCTGAATTTTTTCCCATATGGCTTACGGCAACTGGTGTTGAGGAGCAGAATCATCAGTCCTTGGTGATTTATCCAAACCCGACAAGAGAATTTCTGAATGTGAATTTGCTTGAGAAAAATGGATTGATATTCATATACAACTCTGATGGACAGCTTGTGATGCAGGTTGTTGCAGATGCTCAAAAAATGATTCTTGATGTTTCCACATTGCCTTCAGGAAACTATCATCTGGTGTTTAGAAATTCAGAAAAAAACATAAATAAAAACTTCACAAAAGTTCATTAACATTGAATTATGAACCAAGTTCTTGAGTAATTTTATCGTTTAAATCTATAAAGATATTTCGATGTTGTTTCAAGTAGTTTTGCTGATTCTTGGTTTTATATTATTGATCAAAGGTGCCGATTGGTTGGTATCTGGCTCAACTGCTCTTGCAAAAAAGTTTAACATTTCTGATCTGGCAATTGGGTTGACCATTGTTGCTTTTGGAACTTCTGCGCCAGAGCTTATTGTGGGTATTGTGGCATCTAATGGCGGACATAATGGGATTGTTCTTGGTAATGTGATTGGGAGCAACATTTTCAATCTCTTTTTTATTCTTGGTATCACAGGGGTAATTGTTCCTCTGGCGGTGCAGTCATCCACTGTGAAGTTTGAAATTCCTATTTCTTTCTTGGCTGTAGGAGTGTTGTTTGTTGTTGGCAACGATTTTTTGTGTGATCAGATGATTATTTCTACTTGGGAAGGGATTGTTCTTATTGCCATGTTTTTGCTCTTCCTAGTCTATGTCTATGGGCAGATGAAAAATGATATTTCGCAGACTGAAATTAAACAGACCCCTTTTTCGACTTTTAAAATTTCAGCCTTTATTATTTTAGGATTGGGTGGACTGATTGGAGGAGGTAAAATGGTGGTTGATAATGCTGTGCTGATTGCTTCCTCCTTGGGGATGAGTGAACGATTAATCGGACTTACAATTATTGCCGCTGGTACATCTCTCCCCGAACTGACAACATCCATTGTTGCCGCCCTCAGAAAAAACAATGATATTGCTGTGGGAAATATTATTGGGTCAAATATTTTTAATATTTTTCTGATTCTTGGAGTCAGCAGTGTAATCTCCCCAATACAATTTAACCAAGGGTTTAATAAAGATATAATTTTTTTGGCTGCCGGAACTTTATTTTTGCTGTTGGTGATGTTTACAGGTGGAAGAAAAAAACTTGACCGCTGGGAGGCATTGATCCTGTTGATGGCATATTTGGGTTATGCTGGTTTCTTGATTTTTCAAAAAGGCTGACAGTTTGTTTAGCAAAATTCGCCGGAACTTAATAAAAGATCAAGTGGTGTGAAAAAACTGCGAAGCTGAATTTGTTGTTAGGAAACTCTTTTTACTGGCTTTTTTTTCACCCTTTCAAGAATAAAATCACTGAGCGATTGGTAATTGTTTTCATCGCAGGGAATCCTAATATCCCAAGGACCACCTTTTATCAGAATTTCTTGTTTTTGATCATAAAAGATCACTTTTTTAACTTTTTTCCATTTCACACTGCTTTCCCATGAAGACCACTGACCTCCTTTAAACGTGAAAAGGAATACCAGAAGCATCATCATTTGGAGTTTTCGGTCTGTGTTTTTCTGTTTTGCCGTTATTAGCATTTCGATGCCTGTAGCATCAATGTTGATGTGCACTTTTGTATCGCGAATGCCTGCTTTGATGATGATCCAAAATATGAGCGTTGCGGCCCAGAAGACAGAAAGGAGAATTATGGCAGGACCTCCACTACTGATTCCGGCAGTGTCCATTTTTATCTTTCCAAAAATGAATAGAAAAATAATGATGACAAAGTGAATCAATAAGGTCAAAGGCTTTCCCGGACCGCCTTCCATAGCGCGAGAGAATTTCTTTAGTTTTGTGTCAAAAAAATACGGGAGATCTAGTTCCATAATTCTTACTTAATAATTAAGCCTACTTCCATAATTCCCACCAGTTTTTCATAAGCACTGAGTTGCTGAACCACTACTTTATATTTTCCGGTTTCTTGAAATTTGAATGAAGTTTCAACTTCGCTTTCAAGATCGCAGTAGCTACCTGAGCAGTCTCCTAGATATTCTCCGCTTTCAGCTTTCAGTTTGAGTGAATATAATGTTGTGTCTGTATTCCCTGATGGTGCAGTATAAACTACCCCAATTGGAAGTTCATTGAGTTGCAGTCCGTATAAGTATCTGATGCCTATGGTAACATTGTAGGATCGGTTGATGTCTTCAATCTGAGGCTCAAAAACAATCTCCTGGCTGCTGTGCCAAATATTATCCTTTAGAGTAGATTTGTCCCATTTCTTATATACTGTGTTTCCACAAGCAATAATCAAAGCTGATGATGCAGCAATGACTAGAAGTAATGCATGTTTTTTCATAGGAAATATTTTTTGTGATTATTGTTCGACCTGGTTTTGAGGTTCTTCGGTTTCCTCAGTTTCCTCAATTATCATTTGCTCACCATTTGGTGTTGGCGTTTCAGGTTCATTAATGATGGTTTGCTCTCCATGTGGTTCTTTTGTCAGTATTAATCCAACCATCATTGTCAGTGCTGAAAGTAATACAACTTGAATCACCATTGGTCGGTTGACTAAAGGAATTGATTGTGCTGGAATAATTGACAAAAAGAGTAGGATAGAAATAAGTCCTCGAGGTGCAACAAATAGAAGTGGGATGAGTGGTAATCGTGAGATTTTTAACTGAATAATTCTGAACAGAATAATACTAGCAACAATGATGAATGAATAGGCGAGTGAGGGTAAGTTGAAAATTTCTTCAGTTTTTATAAGAAATCCAAACAAAAGAAAAAAGGAAGCTCTTATCATGAAAGTTGCTTCGGCAGTAAGCTCCTTGAATTTTACGATTTCTTTTTCAAGAACGGCTGTGTCAACATTCATTAATCGGGGTATCTGTTTTATTTTATCAAGATTTGCCAACGATAACCCAAAGATCATTATAAAAACAAGTCCAGGGAGGTGGAAAACCTTAAAAACAGCATAAATTAATACGATAAGCAGTATAATCGGGAAAAACTTCACATGGTGTTTTATTTTGTTTAATAAAAAAGCTAGTCCGACAGTGGCAATGAGTGAAATCACTAGCATGATTAAAATGTCAAGTCCAAAGCGACCAAAAGTATTCAGGTTGAAAACAGTATTTAGAGTTATGAAATTGAAAAATAAAATTCCCAGAATATCAGAAAGACTACTTTCGAAAATTATAAATTCTCTCTCTTCTTCGGGCAAGTGTTTAATGCTTGGAATCGCAATGGCACTGCTAATAATACAGAATGGAATGGCATTGATCAGTGAGTTGATAAATGAGTATCCTTTTAAAGAACTAAAAAGAAAGGCCAGAAAAAAGGCTAGCATAATCATCGGAAACAAAGCACCTAAAAAGGATTTGTTGATGAGGCTTATTTTTGACTTGTGTAATTTGAGATCAAAAGAACTTTCCATGATAATGAGTATCAGTCCTATAGTGCCCAAAATGGGAAGAATAGGCGAAAGATCAGGGACTTTTAAGGATAAAAAAGTCATCAGTTGTTGGATTATCCATCCCGATAGCAGCAGTAGAATGACTGAAGGGATTTTTGTCCATCTTGAAGTGATATCAAAGACATAGGCAAGCAATAAAAGAATGCACAGTACAATGATGACAATTGTTTCCATTTCAGATTGATGTATAGATTAATTTACAAAAGTAGATAAAATTTGTTCTTGCAATGATTGATCATTTTTTTAATAAAAAAAGGCTGCAACCAGAATGGTACAGCCTTAGAACTTAGAGTAGAATAATCATAAATGCTCAAGCTTCTCTCGGAACGACTTCAAATTCTAGAGCTAAAATCTCTGTTACATATCGTTTTTCACCTGTTTGGGTTTCATAATTGCGGTAATTAATCTTTCCGGTAATTGAAACACGTGTGCCTTTTTTGATTTCATCACCAGCTTTGCGTGCCATATCGTTCCACATCACGATATTGTGCCATGATGTGTTGTTAATCCAGTCTCCGTTTTTGCCGCGGTACCCGTCACTGGTGGCCAGTGAAAAACTTGCCACGCTTATTCCTGTTTTAATTTCCTTAACCTCGGCATCACGTCCTGCGAATCCGGTGAGTTCTACTTTGTTTGTGTTAGCTTTCATAATTGTAAGTTTTAATGAATTGTTAATGTTTAGTATAGATTTATTTTTAATCTTTTTGCTTTGTTTTCGTTCGTTTGTATTTAGCAATCATAAAATTTGTGATCTGTAGGAGCAATGATGCTGATTTGTAATATTTGTGTTTGACACGATTGCTCAGTATGAAGTAAATGAACGATACCGCAAAATAACAACGCATATTTCGACCTATGCGGAGTTTAAGCATTTGCTTACGTTTATTTTCCGGATTAATCGTCTATAATCGGATATTTTCGCTTATCTTTGAAAAAAAACTGTTATGGAACAACGCTTATGCCTTGAATGTCAGCAGCCTCTCATAGGCAGAGCAGACAAAAAGTTTTGTGATGATCAGTGTCGCAGTACATATAATAACAAGATGAATGCCCATCGATCACAGTTGATACGCCAGATTAATGGATTGTTGAGGAAAAACAGACAGGTGTTGATTGAATTATGCCCAACCGGAAAGAACAGGGTTAAAAAGGATACACTAGTTGCTCGTGGTTTTGATATGCAATATCATACCCATACATATCAGACAAAAGAGGGAGCAGTGTATCATTTCTGTTACGATTACGGATGGCTGGGTCTGGAAAATGATTCAATTCTTATAGTCAGAAATGACTAAATTATGAATCTGAGGCTTCATCAATTACAATATCTTTCACATTGAGTTGAACGGTAACTTTTCCGTTCCATTCGTTTTCTTCTATATGGTAGCATACTTTGAACGGAAGTTGTTCGTCATGGATTTGCTGAAATAAATGTCCGAACCCAAAAGCAATGGCATCAAATCCAGCTCCTTTGAAGTCGGGCTGAGTGATGTTCAGTTTGACGTGATTTTCACCAATAGGCCTTGAATAGCCAGTGTCATAAACATTTTCAGTAATAAATATGGGAGACATATTTCCGGGTCCAAATGGTGCAAACTGCTTCAGCAGGCGGATAAATTTCGGAACAATTTCGGAAAAATTGATTGCATCATCAATTTCAATTTCAGGAATCATCATTTCATCGGTGAGTGATTCTGAAGCCAAGCGTTCAAATTCCTGACAGAATGCATCAAAGTTTTCGGGTTTGATGGATAGACCTGCAGCAAATTTATGTCCACCGAAATGTTCAATCAGGTGGCTGCAAGCTTCAACTGCTTGATATAAGTCAAAGTCTTTAACTGATCTTGCTGAACCCGTAAGTAGTCCGTTTGATTCAGTGAAAATAATGGTGGGTTTGTAATAATGTTCAATGAGTCTTGAGGCTACAATCCCCACAACACCCTTATGCCATTGAGGGTCGAAAAGAACTGTTGTTTTTTTCTTTTGAAGTTCAGGAGATGAGTTGAGTTTGCTCAGAGCATCTTCAAAAGCTAGTTTGTCAAAACTTTTACGCTCATTATTAAAATCATTGATGATGTTGGCTAACGATTCTGATTCCTCAAGTGTTTGACTTAATAAGAGCAAAACAGAATTTTTGCCGGTGTCAATTCTACCTGCTGCATTGACTCTAGGCCCAACGACGAACACAAGATCTGAAATTGTGATATATTTGGTAAAGTTGTAATCAACTTTGGCCAAACTTTCGGGTCTGCGCTTGATGCCGCCTGAACGAAGTGCTGCTTCAATTCCGGGGCGCGGATTTTTGTTAATCCTGTCAAGCCCGTGAAAAGCCATCACTCTATTTTCTCCTGTTATTGGGACAACATCAGCAGCAATGCTGATGGTGACAAGGTCAAGATAATGCTTGATGTCTTCAAAAGGAATATTCAGCTTGTGGGCGAGTCCCTGAACAAGTTTAAAGCCAACTCCGCATCCAGATAGTTCTTTATAGGGATAAAGACAGTCTCTGCGCTTAGGATTGAGAACGGCATAAGCTTCAGGGAGTGTATCTCCGGGGTGGTGATGGTCGCCAATGATAAAATCTACACCTTTTTCTTTGCCATAAAGTATTTTTTCAGTGGCTTTAATGCCACAATCAAGGGTAATTACAAGTTTGAAATTATGTTCAGCCGCAAAGTCAATTCCTTTGAATGAAATGCCATAGCCTTCACTGTAGCGGTTGGGGATATAAAAATCAATATGTGTTGTAAGTTTGGATAAAAAAGAATACACAAGAGCTACTGCTGAAGTGCCATCCACGTCATAATCTCCGTAAACGAGAATTTTCTCATCGTTTTTTATTGCAGTTGTGATACGTTCTACGGCCTTGGCCATGTCTTTCATTAAAAAAGGATCATGAAGCGAGTTGATACTTGGTCTGAAAAAAGATTTTGCCTGTTCAAGTGTTGTGATGTTCCTTTGCACAAGTAAATTGGCAATAGGGCGTACAACTCCAAGCACATCCATCAAATGATTGACATCAGCATCTTCACCTTTTTCTTTGAACTTCCAGACTTTTTTTAATCCCATTGGATGAGTGTATTTAGCAACAAATTTACATTTTTTTATTTGGTTAAAGTAATAATTAGATAAGTATTTGATTTTCAAATATATGCATTATTATGATAGAACTATTAGGCACATGTTATAGTATTGACTGATAGTAGCGAACATTATTTTTTTAATGTATTAGTTATTTGAGAGTAAGCATTAAAAGTAGATTTTTAAAAAATGAACTTGTGCGCTACATAGTCATTTTAGTATAGAATTATATATATTTAGAAGAAGTCGAAAATGTGGATAGCTCATAGATTCAGTGATAATGCGATTATTTGAAAATAAATTTGGTGAATACATAGATATTAATTAGTTTTGCGGAGTCAAATTTTAAAAACAATAAAATCATGAACAAAACTCAATTGATTGATTCAATGGCCGCTGAGGCAAAAATGACCAAAGTTGATGCTAAGAAAGCACTTGATGCTTTTATGGCTGTTACAGGTAAAGCGCTAAAAAAAGGCGACAAAGTTACTTTGGTTGGTTATGGTACATTTTCAATTACTAAAAGAAATGCACGCAAAGGTCGCGACCCAAGAACTCAGAAAGTTATTAATATTCCAGCAAAGAAAGTAGTAAAATTCAAAGCTGGTGCTGGCCTTGCTGGTCTAGTAAAATAATTTTATTCGATCCTAAAAGAAAGAGTAGTTCAATGGACTACTCTTTTTTTTATAATCAGGATAATTTGTTTTTAAATTCACTGTATCCAAAGTCTTTGAGCATTCTGAATTTTCCGGCGACATCTATCATGCCAATGGAGGGGTGTTTCACTCCGTTAAAAAATGTTGTTTTTACCATCGTATAGTGGATCATATCTTGAAAAACAACTTTGTCTCCTGGCATGAGTTCTTTGTCAAACGAATAATCTCCCATAAAATCACCAGCAAGACATGTTGATCCGCCAAAACGGTAGGTGTGGGCACCCTTTCTAGCGTCTGTTGCGCCTTCGACCATTGGTTTGTATGGCATTTCAAGAGTATCTGGCATGTGTGCTGCAAAGGATACGTCAAGCATTGCTATTTTAAAATCTTTTTTATCGATAATATCAAGAACAGTTGATGTAAGAATCCCCGTTTCCCAGCCAATGGCTTCTCCGGGTTCTAGAATAATTTCTGCTTGAGGATAGCGTTTTTTGAACTCCTTCAGTATGCGGATGAGGTGCTCAGTGTCGTAGCCATTTCTTGTTATTAGGTGCCCACCACCCATATTGATCCATGCACATTGTTTGAGCAGATCGCTAAATTTTTCTTCAACTTTTTCTAAAACCCTTTCAAGAACGAAAGAATCTTGTTCGCAAAGCAAGTGAAAATGAAGACCGTTGATGCCCGAGGGCAAATCTTTGCCAAGCTCATTTCGACTCACCCCCAAACGAGAACCACTGATGGCAGGGTTGTATATGTCGGTGGATATTTCAGAATATCCTGGATTAATTCTGATTCCACATAAAATTCCAGAAAGACGGTTTTTTAAAATACTAATGTATCTGGAATATTCGGACATAGAATTGAAAGTAATATGACTGCTTCGTTGAGCAATCTCAAAAAATTCAGAAGGAATATAGGCGGGACAGTATGTGTGTGCTTTAGTTTTCATTTCTTCGTGAATCAGTGTTGCCTCATTGAGAGAGCTTGCGGTTGCTCCTGACAGATATTTCTTTATAAGTGGAAAAACAGCCCAAGTAGAAAACCCTTTTAGTGCGCAAATAATTTTTACTCCTGATTCGTCCTGAACATATCGTAGCAACTCTAGATTGGAGATAAGTTTTTCTTCATAGAGTACATAGCAAGGAGAAGGGATGTGTTGAGGCAGTTCATTCATTTGTGCGTAGTTTTATTGGTAGAGATAAAAGAAAGCGATATGATTTGTC
>Ga0265295_1005622_pt1 | contig 15768 bp, 14 predicted proteins | sample Munlansysbiofilm_FD_192503 | JGI IMG/M metagenome (GOLD analysis project Ga0265295, IMG submission 192503) | Leachate microbial communities from a municipal landfill in Southern Ontario, Canada - Methane capture system biofilm | ecosystem: Engineered > Solid waste > Landfill > Unclassified ... | reverse complement strand
AAGAATCACTGTTCCACCAGCATCTATAATCTTACGAATGGTAGGCAATGACTCCCTGATGCGAGTATCATCAACAATTTCTTGATTCTGATTCAGCGGGACATTAAAGTCAACCCTGACTAGCACACGCTTGCCTTTAAAATTCACTTTTTCAATTCCTATCATAGTATATTATTTTATCGTTAATATCTGTGGCTAAAATTAAAAAAAAACTCGATTGGTATTATAAAATTACAATATATTTTTTTCATTCATGCTTATGGCATTGAAACTCAATTTTTTACTTAATATTGCAAAAAACCACAAGTGTTCCATTTCAAACAATTTTCCGTCAGTGACAACAAATCCACAATGAAAGTGGGAACCGATGCAGTACTTCTTGGCATAGAAGCAGGCAAGTTCGATGCTGAAAATGTACTCGATGTGGGAACAGGCTGCGGAATTGTGGCCTTACTCATAGCGCAGCAAACCAATGCCTTCATTGATGCGATTGATATTGACCAAGAAAGCTGTATCGAAGCAGCCGAAAACTTCTCTCTCAGTCCATGGAAAAATAGACTCAATGCTGTAAATTCAGACTTTATCTGTTTCTCAGAACAATCAGGAAAATGCTTCGACCTCATCGTTTCCAATCCTCCATTTTTCTCATCAGGTGAACAGAAAAAGGATGAAAGAATCGGCAGAGCCAGACATAGCAATAGTCTTGACTTTTTGGCACTAACACAGGGAGCCTCAAAGATGATGAATAAACATGGAACATTCATTGTCATACTCCCTAAAGAGAGACTCTCCGAATTCAACACAATTGCATTACAATCAGGACTTTATCCAATCTCTGTAAAAATCATTCACCCCATTGAAGGAAAAAAACCAAAGCGATGTGTTGCTGCTTTCGGAAAAGAACATGTTGAAAAAGTTGATCATTCAAATTTAACAATCAGAAGCCATGATCTAGCATACACTCACGAATTCAAAAAGCATGTATATGATTTCTATTTAGATCTTCTGTAGCACTTTTCTCTTCTGGAATTTCACTATCTTTGTCGCTTATAATATTATATAGCATATAACTTCAAAAATGAACTCATTTTATTATCATAAAAAAGTTTGGATTACTGGAGCATCTTCTGGGATAGGTCGTTCAATTGCTCTTCGCCTTGCACTCTTTCAGTCCGAAATATATCTTTCATCAGAAAACGAGAAAGACCTCATGAGTGTTGCAGAACAATGCAGAGAACTTGGTGCAACAGTGAAGACAATGGTTTTGGATCAATCTAATCCTGAAGCTGTTGACAAAGCAGCTGATTTAATGATTGCAGACAAATTCATCCCCGATGTATTGATTTTAAATGCTGGAATCAGTCAGCGTGATGGCGTTGTAGACACAAAATTAGAGGTTCACGACAGGATCATGCAAATCAATTTCAGAAGCAGCGTGCAGATAACTAAAAAGTTATTGCCACATATGATCAGTGCTGGCGGTGGACATATTGGTGTTACGAGCAGTATTTCCGGGAAATTTGGGTTTCCACTCCGCTCATCTTATGCAGCCGCAAAACACGCGATACATGGTTTTTTCGAATCAGCAGGAATAGAATATCGCAAAAAGGGAATTTACGTAACCATTCTGTGTCCAGGACGAGTAAAAACAAATATTTCCATCAATGCACTTCATGGAGACGGCAGAGGTTATGGCAAAATGGATGCAGGTCAAGCCGGCGGAATCACTCCTGAACGTTGTGCGAAAAAATACCTCAGAGCTATTCAACACAAGCGCAGAGAGAAACTTATCGGAGGCAAAGAGTTGCTGATGGCTAGGTTTAAACAATATACTCCATGGTTGTTTTATTATTTATCAGATAAAATAAAATCATCCTGATTACAAAATAAATTGTTTTTAATTTTATAATTTCATTCGTTAGATTATGAGCAAAATTGTCAGTGGTATCCAACAGATAGGAATCGGTGTTAGCGATTTAGAAACTTCATGGGCTTGGTACAGAAAGTATTTCGCAATGGATGTATGCATCTTTGAAGAAAAAGCATTAGCAAATTTCATGTTGCATTATACCGAAGGGAAACCAAGGGAACGACATGCTGTTTTAGCAATCAACATGCAAGGCGGTGGTGGTTTTGAAGTTTGGCAACACACAGGAAAAACGCCTCAGCCACCAAAAGAACCCCTCATGATTGGCGATACAGGAATTAATATCTGCAAAATGAAAACATTCGATGCTCAAAAAGCACTGGATTATTTCAAAGTTGAAGGCTTAAATGTTCTTTCACCATTGCTGAAAACACCAAACAAGGTGAATCATTTTTTCATGAGCGATCCATGGGGAAATATCTTTCAGTTTATTGAAGATTCATATCTTTTCACAAAAGACAAGCGTGTGAACGGTGGAACATACGGAGCTATCATCGGAGTTAGTGATATTGAAAAATCTCTGGCCGTTTATCAAGAAATTTTGAATTATGATACCATCGTATATGACCTCACAGATACTTTTGGGGATTTAACGAATTTAAACGGAGGACAATCAAAATTCAGACGTGTATTGCTTGCTCATTCAGAAAAACGACAAGGAGCTTTTGCTCCTCTTCTAGGGCCTACACAAATAGAATTGGTTCAAGTTCTAGACAGAGCTCCCGCACATGTTTATGCAGGGAGAATGTGGGGAGACCCTGGATTTATGCATCTGTGCTTTGATATTAACGGATTTGAGAGCCTCAGAGAAGAATGTCAGCAAAAAGGATTCGCCTTTACCGTGGACAGCACAAAAGCTCTTGATAAGACTTTTGACATGGGTGATGCTGCAGGAAACTTCTCATACATTTCTGATCCCGACGGAACACCAATCGAATTTGTGGAAACCAGAAAAGTTCCCATTATGAAAAAGTTGGGATTGTATATCAAACTTTACAACAGAGATCCGAAAAAATCTCTTCCCATGTGGATTCTGAAAGCACTCAGGTTTCAACGAAAAAAATAAAATCGTTGTTGGTATATTATTTGTGCAATTGTCTGTTTACAAAACCAATGCTATGAAAAAATCAATATTATTTTTGATGCTGATATTTGCTACAGTATCTTTCTCAGTTGCACAAAAAGTTTATTCCTGTGACAGTCGCTACGACGCAAAAGTCAAGGTGTATGTGGTTAACAGCAAATACGATGCAGACTTGCTCGTTTACAAAGTGAACAGCCAGTATGACGCAACCGACAACAAAGGATTATGGTATTTTGTCAACAGTCGTTATGATGCAGATAAAATTATTTATTTTGTCGATAGTCGCTACGACGCAGATTTGCTCATTTATTTTGTGGACAGCAAATATGATGCAACGTGGAGAAGCAATGAGAAAAAACATCTCATGTATTAAAAAACTTTAAGAAAACCAGCTTAATTTTTTTATTCTACCGTAACTGATTTTGCCAGATTACGCGGTTGATCAACATTGCACCCTCTCATGACGGCTATGTGATATGCCAAAAGTTGAAGAGGGATCGTTGCAAGCAGGGGGCTGAGAAATTCTTCGGCTTCGGGAATTTCAATAGTATAATCTGCCAGTGCTCTTACCCTAGTATCTCCTTCTGTCACCACTGCAATGATTTTTCCTTTTCTTGATTTTACTTCTTCAATATTTGAAACGACTTTATCATAATTATTGCTCTTCGTAGCAATGACAACAACGGGCATTTCCTCGTCGATAAGAGCAATTGGACCATGTTTCATTTCAGCAGCTGGATATCCTTCTGCATGGATATATGATATTTCTTTCAGTTTTAACGCACCTTCCATCGCAACTGGGTAATTATAACCGCGTCCGAGATACAAGAAATTTCTAGCCTGGTTGAATCTTGAAGCAATTTCTTTGATTGCATCATTGCTTTCCAAAGTTTTTTCAATTTGAGCAGGCACAGCATTCAATGCGTTGATGTATCGATTAAACTGACTTTTGAGAATAATTCCCTTTTTATTGCCAATCATCAAAGCCATCAGCGTAAGCAATGTGACTTGCGCAGTAAACGCTTTTGTTGACGCAACACCAATCTCAGGACCTGCGTGAGTGTATGAACCAGCATCTGTCGCTCTTGAAATACTGGATCCCACAACATTACAAACGCCAAGAATAGTTGCTCCCTTTTCCTTTGCAATTTTTATTGCTGCGAGTGTGTCGGCTGTTTCACCAGATTGCGAGACGGCAATCACAACATCCTTTTCAGTAAGAATCGGATTGCGATATCTAAATTCAGAAGCATATTCAACTTCAACCGGAATACGAGCCAATTCTTCAAAAAGGTATTCTGCCACTAGGCATGCATGCCATGATGTACCACAGGCAACCATAATGATCCTGTCAGCATTCATGAGCTTATTTTCGTAATCAATAATTCCACCCAGTGCAATTTGCCCTTTAGCAACACTAAGACGTCCACGCATACTATCACGCACCGACCTGGGCTGCTCATAAATTTCCTTGAGCATAAAATGATCATATCCACCCTTTTCAATCGCACTGATACTCATTTCCAGTTGCTGGACATAGGGCGTTTTTGCTTGGTTTTTAATTGTCACAACTTTTATTTCCTGATTACGACGAAGTATTGCAATCTCTTCATCCTCAAGATAAATCACATTTTTGGTGTGTTCAATAATTGGTGTAGCATCTGAAGCAATAAAAAACTCATCATCAGTAATTCCTATCACCAATGGGCTGCTCTTCTTTGCTGCAATAAGCATATCTGGTTCTTCTGCTGAAATAATGACAATCGCATACGCACCGATGACCTGTTTGAGCGCAATCCGCACAGCCTCTGCAATATCTGCATTTTCGTTAATCTGGATGTCTTCGATGAGATGAATCAATACTTCGGTATCAGTATTACTTCTAAACTGGTAACCGCGCTTTATTAGAGCTTCTTTGAGTGTAGTATAGTTTTCAATAATTCCATTATGAATAATAGCCAGTTTTTCGGAAGGAGAATAGTGTGGGTGTGCATTCAAATCATTAGGTTCACCATGAGTTGCCCATCTTGTGTGAGCAATTCCAATAGTTCCAGTCACATTTCCGTCCTTGATAAAATCTTCCAAGTCAGACACTTTCCCATGTGTCTTGAACACCTTAAGATTATGGTTCATAATCGCAACACCAGCACTATCATATCCTCTATATTCGAGTCTACGAAGACCACTGATAAGGATTGGATATGCCTGTTGGGGGCCAAGATATCCTACAATTCCACACATAATAAATCTATTGAATTAATTAACAACTGTATAAGCAATGCATAATTTCGGTTTCTGTGCTCCTGAAAGCATTCCATTGAGCACCACTCTATCTCCTCTAGTTGAAGCACCTGAAATAATGAGGGCAATTCCATAATCCTGACTTGAGGTCCTCAGTAAGCTCTGAATATGCCTAGAAATATTAAACCTATATTCTTTCTTTGATGCATTGTAGTTTCCTCCAAATGTTCCATCAAACTGATCTACGATAAAAATATAAGTAGAATCTTCTTGATATTTGATCAGAGTAAGTTTAGAAGGAATTGGTAAAATGTTATTGGAAAAATCCATTTGATCTATGGTAAAAACAAGCTCTGCTTTATTGATAAGCACTGGATAAGGATCAACGATGTTTTTAATTGTTGGGAAATTAAGATTGACTTTGATTCCACCTCTAGACTGAACGTATATCTTTTCACTGGGTTGATTCGGAAATGCTAACTGACTCCTCAAATCGGCATTTGCAGTAGAATAGTCATTTTCAAAAAGATTAAACCTTGCGCACTTATCATTAATTAAAAAAGTAAATTTCTCTGACTTTTCGGTGGTATGATAATACATTGTAAGATTTGAGGCAGCTGAAATTAAGTCAAAATAATAAATTGTCCCCCCACTCACAAACGGGACAGCCTCAACAAGGAACCCCCTGAAGTAATCAGTAAATGCGGCGTTGTTTACCAAAAAACCATGGGTGGCATCCTCAATAAATTGCTTTGCCAAATTATTATCAAGACGGATTCTGATACAAGGAGGAATTTTCCCACCATCTATCTGAACTGAATCTTTAAGATTCGGCACACAAGTTTTTGTTCCGATAAATCTTTTTTTCTGAATTTCTTGATTGGAATAATAAATACTGTCTGGATAAAGGACATCACTAACCTCAAAAACATTAAGGGTAAGCTGACTAGCATACTTGCTGTAACCATAATAACCCTTAAGAACAAGTGTGAGAACCAATGAATCGACAATGGCAGCATCAGGAAACACAATGCTTGAAGATGGAAGATTCAACTGAGAACAAAAGGCAGTTTTTGAAAATCCAAAAACTGGATCTACTATTGACCCCGCCAATAAAAAATTAGTTCTGTCTGATCTTACAGAATCTTCAAGGGCTGTATAAGCCTCAACGGTAAAAGTATCCGTATAAACCACATTCAACTGGTCGGAAGGAGGCTGTACATCAAGTCCTATGATTGAAGGCTCTGTACAAGAAGTGAGAAATAGCACTAGGGGGATAAACCAGTAACTAGCAGTTTTTTTGAAAATCTTTTTCAACATACAATGATTTTATTGATGGCAAAGGTAGAAAAAAACTGCAAACAGTCATTTGTTTCTATGAAAAAACTTCTTCGTTTGAGTATACTAAATCATAAAAATCCTGATAGTGACTGCAGTAATTTTCTTCAGTAGAATGATTGACAAACGGGATTTTTAGTTGTTTCGTATATTCAACAAGTTCTGGGCTTATATTATCTTCAGCAAAAACAACACCATCAGCATGTTTGAGACACATTTTCATAAATGAAATGTAATCTGGATTCTTTTTAATCTCTTTAAATTCTGCTTCATCTAGGTCACCTACTTTAATTTTTAGATGAAAATCAGAAGGGAATTTTTCAGTAAAACCATCATCATATAGAGAAATAATTACTTTGCTATCGTAAAAAAGTGGATTATCTTTTAAAACTGTTTTTACATATAAAGCACTGAGGGCGGACATCCATCCATGTATATGAATAATATTAGGAGCCCATCCAAGCTTTTTCACTGTTTCAAAAACCCCTCTGTTAAAAAACACAGCACGTTCATCATTATCATCAAAGAATTTTCCGTTTTTATCACGGAAAGTAAATTTTCTCTGGAAATAATCTTCATTTTCAATAAAATACACCTGCATTCTGGCTGACTGAATTGAAGCCACTTTGATGATAAGTGGATGGTCTGAATCATTAATGATAAGATTCATTCCTGAAAGCCTGATAACTTCGTGGAGTTGGTTTCTTCTTTCATTGATGCAACCAAACCTAGGCATAAAGGTTCTGATCTCTTTACCGGTTTCCTGGATCATTTGAGGAAGCTCCCTTGAAATTTTGCTGATGTGTGAGTCAGGTAGAAATGGAGTTATTTCATGGCTGATATACAAAACCTTTACTTTTTCCATAAAAGAAATGACTAATTATATGAATACTAATGATTATTCTGCAAAGTTAATAAAAATAATCCAAATATTCAAATTTTCATTTTATCTTTGCCCGCGTTTACACAGCATTTGAAGATGTTGATAGTCAGTAAAAAAGAAGAATTAATAGATGTCATTGCATCGTTCAGGGAAGAAGAAAATCAATCCGTGGGTTTTGTTCCGACCATGGGATTTCTACACGCTGGACACGGCAGTCTGATTACCAAAAGCTTATCAGAAAACGGACTTACGGTTTGTGATATATTCGTCAATCCTCTTCAGTTTAACGAAAGAAGTGATTTTGAAAACTACCCTCAGAATATTGATAAAGACAGCCAATATTTAAAGTCTTTAGGCTGCGACATTCTATATCTTCCTGAACACAAAGACTTGTATCCCGAAAATCATATCCCTCTTCAATACAATTTCGGACTCTTGGAAACAATCATGGAAGGAAGCAACAGACCAGGGCATTTTCAAGGAGTTGCAGAAGTTGTCAGAATTTTATTTGAGATTGTAAAACCAGACAAAGCATATTTTGGAGAAAAAGACTTTCAACAGTTAAAAGTCATAGAGATGTTGGTTCGTCAATTTGAATTTCCAATTCAAATAGTTTCCTGCTCGCTTATCAGAGAACCCGACGGACTTGCCATGAGCAGTCGTAATGCGAGGCTAAGTCGTTTAGAACGCGAAGCGGCCCCGTTCATTTACCATCAATTGTTATGGTGCAACAAAAACTTCAAAACATACGGCCCGCTTCAGCTAAAAAATATCATTGAAGAAAACTTCAAGGAAAATCCTATTTTCAATTTAGAATACATCGAATTTGCTGACTCAGAAACCTTACTTCCGGTTTCATGTTGGAAAGACAGCAAGTCTGTCAGGGCGTTTGTAGTGGCAAGGATGGGCAAGGTCAGACTCATCGATAATATTATTTTATTTTAGTACATTTGCAACATGATGTTCATAGAAGTTCTCAAGTCGAAAATACACAGGGTCAAGCTCACATCTGCTGATCTAGATTACATTGGGAGTATTACTCTTGATGAAGACCTTATGGATGCTGCCAATATCATTGAAAATGAGAAGGTGCACGTCCTGAATGTCAACAATGGAGAGCGCTTGACCACTTATGTGATTAAGGGCAAACGGGGAAGCGGAGTAGTTGGTCTCAATGGACCTGCTGCACGAAAAGGCCTTCTTGGAGATATTCTGATCATTGTTTCGTATGCAATGATGCCCTCTGAAGAGGCAAAAACACACAATCCCATCTTGATTTTCCCTGACCAAAACAATAAATTAGAACAGATTTGAAAAAGAAGACTCTCATCCAAACATTGAAAGTATTATTTTTTCTCGGAATTGGTATTTTTTCCATCTGGTGGTTTTTACATATCCTGAATCCTGAAGAAAAAAAAGAAATACTCAATGCCTTTGCTAGGGCAAAATATCAATGGCTGTTCGCCTCAATGCTAGTTGGCCTCATTGCTCACTACATCAGAGCCCTTCGATGGAACATGCTCATTATTCCTTTGGGCTATCATCCAAAAATCAAAGATACTTTTGCTGCCGTGGCAATAGGATATATTGGAAATTTTATTATTCCACGTTTTGGTGAAATAGCTCGCTGCTATTCTCTTCGAAAAACCTCTAATGTGCCATTTACAGCAGCATTTGGAACTGTCATTGTCGAACGGATCATCGACATGCTGGTTTTTATTCTGCTTTTTATTGTTGGACTCTATTTCTTCTTGAGTCAACTCACAGATTATGCAGGTGGATTCCTCTCAAAATTTCTCACAGGCTTTTCATCAGATAAAATTTGGATTTTAGTCCTTATTGCCTCAATAGGTTTCATTGTTCTTCTGTTCATGTATTTATTCAGAAAAACCCTAGGTAATAAAAAAGGAATTGGAAAAGTATATCAGCTGTTTTCAAAGTTTAAAGAAGGTCTTTTGTCATTGACCCGAATCAAACATTGGCCATTATTTATTTTTTACACACTGTTCATCTGGGTTTGTTATATCAGCATGACTTGGCTGTGTTTTCTCGCTATTGAAGAAACTGCCGTGCTATCTCTTAAAGCTGCTTTTGCATCTGTTACTTTCGGAACAGTGGGGATCATTGTTGTTCAAGGGGGAATCGGAGTTTATCCAGCCATTGTTTCTGAAGTGCTTGCTCTTTTCGGAACAACACTTCCAGTGGGCTATGCCATGGGTTGGTTGACATGGATATCACAAACAGTATTGTTGATTCTAATGGGTCTTTGGGCAGTTGCTTATCTCGTTTTTATCAAAGGAATCAAACTCAATGAAATCAGAAAAAGTCAGAAAGAAAATCCTGACTAGAAGTGAATTGCTTCTTCAGGTCAATAAATGGAAACTCAATAGTGAAGTAATCGTATTTACAAACGGATGCTTCGACCTGATTCATCCTGGACATGTCACATACCTTGTGCAAGCCGCTGATCAGGGAACAAAACTAATTGTTGCCCTCAACACTGATAATTCTGTAAGAAAACTCAAGGGAAACCATCGCCCAATTATTGATGAAAACGGTAGAGCTCTCGTTATGGCCTCTTTTGAATTTGTTGATGCAGTAGTCCTCTTTGATGAAGACACACCTGAAAATCTTATCTCTGAAATCATCCCTCGCATACTTATCAAAGGCAAGGATTACCAGATTGAAGAAATTGCTGGACATAAAACGGTTATTGAGAATGGCGGACAAGTAATTACTATTGAATTAGTTCCGGGTTATTCAACCACTGCCATCGAAAACAAAATCAAAAAGCAATAATTCTCTTTACTTCCCTGTATCTTTTTTCAAACAATCGGAGATTTCTTGCATAAGCCACATTGGAGTTGAAGTGGCACCACAAATACCAAGACTACTTGCACCAATCAACATCTTAGGCGTTACATCTTTATATGAGCTGATAAAATATGACCTTTCATTGGCAGATCGACAAATGTCATACAAGAATTTGCCATTGCTGCTTTTAGGATCACTGACAAACAAAAGAACATCATGGGCATCGGCAAATGTTTTTAATTGCTCAGCCCTATTGGCCACCAATTTACAAATTGTGTTATGAACTGTAAGCTGCGAAGAAAAACCTGGTGAATGATTCTCCATATTTTCAGCAATCTTTGATTCTATCCTGGAATATGTTTCCTCACTCTGTGTGGTCTGTGCGAACAAATGAACAGGCTTTGAAAAATCTATCATTTCCACATCTTCCTCATTTGAAACAACCAAAGCTTTGTTAAAAGTTTGCCCAAGAAGTCCAACCACCTCGGCATGACCTTTCTTTCCAAAAATCACAACCTGACTATTTGTTTTGCAACTCAAATCCCATGCTTTACGAATACTTGACTGCAGTCTTAAAACCACAGGGCACGAAGCATCAATAAGTGTTATGTTATTCAAAAGAGCTGTACGATAAGTTGAAGGTGGCTCGCCATGAGCACGAATTAAAACTGTTGTGTCTTTCAGAGCACAATACTCATCATAATTAATATATTTCAGCCCTTTTTGGGCAAGTCTCTCAAGCTCCATGTTGTTATGAACAATATCTCCTAGACAATACAATGTATTATTGTCATCCAAAAATTGCTCAGCCGAACTGATAGCCGAAACAACTCCGAAACAACAACCTGAGTCCTTGTCAATGGTGATTTTCATTGTACAAAAATACAAATTTCTCTGGAAATATTCTAAATGATTAGGAATAGGGGTTTCAATCATCTTTGATACAAAACAATTCCATACATTTTTATATGTAGGTTTAATCAATTCTTTTATATCTTTGTTTCAAATTCATTTGATATGAGGGGTATACTTATTTTACTTGTATTTCTCCCCCTGCTAACTTTTTCACAAACACACAGCTTTGACAATAAGGTAGTTAACAGCCACGCAATCAAAGATATTAAAGAAAAAGCTGATGATTTTTATAATATTTCTAGATTTGATTCTGCATTATTTTATTATGAAAAAGGTCTAGTTTTTTCTAAAAATCAACACAACTCAAGCGAAGAAATCAGTTTTTTGTGCGATATGGGATCAGTGTATGACAATTTAGGACAATATGACAAAGCTCAACAATTCATAGCAAATGCACTTTCTCTGGCAGTAAAAGCAAAAGATTTTGAAAGTACTGGCACAGCACTTAATTTGCTAGGAGGAGTTTATTTCAGAAAGGGAGAATATAAAAATGCTCTTCAGGTATTCTATTATGCCCTGAACATCAAATACAAATCAGGCGAATTAATAGGAGTTTCCAGCGTTTTAAACAACATTGCCAATCTGTATTACTGTTGGGGAGATTATAAACGAGCTAAAAACTTACACCTTCAATCATATAAAATTCTTTTATCTCAAAAAGATTCGGTTGAATTATGTGCCATGCTGCTGAATGTGGGGAACAGCTATCTTTCAGTTAAAAATTATGATAGCGCATTGTATTTTTACGATGCAGCCATTACATTATCAAAAAACCAAAACAATGAAATAAGACTCATCGGGAGCCTGAATAACAAAGCTTATCTGCTGATTGAACTTGGTCATTATACTGAAGCCATCGAACTTCTGAACACAGCAATCACAATTGCTCGTCCTGAAAAGTACATGATGGAATATTTATACATTCTCCGAAACCTTGGAGAAGCACATCTGCTCACTCATAAGCCAGGAATTGCACTTCAATATTTTAAACAATCTTCTGTTCTGAGCGACAGCATCGGTCTTATAGAACTTCAAATCAGTCTGCTGGAACTTCAATCTCGAGCTCATCAAGAACTAGGGCAATACAAAGAAGCTCTTGACACATACAAACAGTCGAAGCAACTCAATGACAGTGTTTTCTCAAAAGAATCACAAAAAACCTTGTATGAGTTTCAGGTTCGATATGAGACCCGTATCAAAGAGAATCAATTGCTGCAAAAAGACCTTCAAATTGCAAAACATAAGGGACAAGTCAGAAATCAATGGTTTATTTCAGCTCTGTTTTTAATTGGCCTGGTCAGTGCTTTTATTTTAGTGTGGTTATCTCTTAAAAACAAATCACGCATTCAAGAGAAATCATTCAGGCAACAAATTATCAGACAGCAACAGATGGCTTTATCTGCACAGATGAATCCTCATTTTGTTTCCAATTCACTGAATTCAATCCAAAGATTTTATCTACAAAATGATTATGAAACTGCAACAGATTATTTGTCAGAATTTGGCACACTCATCAGAATTATTCTTGAAAACTCCTCAAAAGATTTCATTAGTGTGGATGAAGAAATTAAATTTATCAAAGCATATTTAAAGCTGGAACACCTCAGGCTTGAAAAAAAATTCAATTACCATATACACGTTAGTCCTGAGATTTCATCATCAAAAACCTTTATTCCTCCCCTCATTCTTCAACCTTTTGCAGAAAACGCTATCTGGCATGGCATTGCTCCGCTTGATTCTCCAACAAAACCTCAACTTCTTATTCGTTTTGAAAAAATAGATCAATTTCTAGTCGTAACCATTGATGATGAAGGCATTGGTATCAATCGCTCAAAAGAACTTAAAAAGGATTTTGGCAAAAAAAGAAAATCATATGCAATGGAAATCAACAGCAAAAGACTAGCTCTTCTGGGAACACTCATCAATGTCAAGATAGAGCCTGAAATCATTGACAAATCACTTATGGGAGAAAGAGGGACAAGAGTGACTTTGCGCATTCCATACAATTTAAAAAACTTAACAGAATAAGCTTATGACATCCTCACGAAAACTAGTTATTATTGATGACGAAGCGTCAGCCAGAATCATACTCAGAGGATTTATTGAAAAGTTTTTTCCGGAATATGAAGTTATTGGAGAAGCTGATACGGTAGAAAAAGGAATAGAAGTTTTGCAAAACACAAGTCCTGACCTTGTTTTTCTAGATATCCAACTGAACAATGGCACAGGATTCAATATACTTGAAGCCATAGGAGAACATAATTTTCATGTTGTGTTTGTCACTGCCTACGAAAATTTCGCCATCGAGGCATTTCGGTTTGCTGCCATGGACTACTTGCTTAAGCCACTGAAAATTACAGACTTAAGAAACACTCTGCAGCGTTTTGAACAAAGAACACTTTTAAAACCAGACACACTCAAAACTACCACACTTCAAGAAAACATAAAACTAAATGATTTACGGCAAGGAAAAATCGTACTCCCATCAGTGGAAGGTTTTGAAGTAGTTAATATGCAAGACATTATCCGACTTGAGTCTGATAGAAATTACACACGAATTTACCTTATTGGTAAGGCAGAATTTATTGTCAGCAGAACACTCAAAGAGTTCGAAGATATGCTTGCACAATATGATTTTTTTAGAATTCATCACTCACATATCATCCACCTGAAGTATATTAAAAAATACATCCGTGGGCAAGGTGGTGAAGTTGTAATGACGGATGAGTCTATTGTACCAGTTTCTAGAGCAAAAAAGGAAGAATTTATGGCGCTTTTTCTAAAATAACAAATTGATAATTCATTTCGGCAGATTAACCAAAAAATCATACTATTTGATAAATGCCGATAATATAATGATTCATTTTGTTGAATTTTGTTTACTCATTAAACTCATTTGTTCTATGAAAACAAGATTTTTTATATTATCAGCAGCATTCTTTCTGTTAATGATCCCTTTTTCAAAAGCAAACAACGGTTTTGTCCCTAATATGGGTCAAATTGTTGATGAAACTGGAACTGTAAGACCTGATGTACTATTCACGTATGAGCTTCCGGGAGCAAAAATGTTTTTCCAAAAAGATCATATTGTTTTTGTTTTTTGGAAATTTGATTTTGTTGAAAACGAAGAAAGTCGAGAATTATACGAAAAAGGAGATATTGAAGGTGCTAAATTCCAATCCATGCGTATTCATCAAATGAGAATTGACATGGGATTTGAAGGTGCCAATGCCACTGGAGAAATCAGTTATGACAAAAAGTTGTCAAACTATGTCAATTTTTACCATGGTCATTGCCCTGATGGAATAAGAAATGTGAGTGTTTATCAGAACGTAACTTATCACAATGTATGGGAACATATCGACATTGTTTTTCAGGCCAATGAGAGTGGGTTGAAGTATGATCTTGTCCTAAGACCCGGAGCCAAACTGTCAGATGTCAAATTTCGATACAAGGGTATAAAAAAACTAAGCATGTCAGATGGCTCGCTGAATGTCGAAAATGTTTTTATTCCACTCACAGAACATATTCCACTGTCATATTTTTCCGAAACGACTCAAGAAGTCAAAGTAAACTTCAGCCTTATTGATGAAACAACCTATGGCTTTTATTCAGAAGAGCTTGGCAACGACATCATCAAAAAAGAAGTAATCATTGACCCCACACTTTCATGGTCAACATATTTTGAACGAACAGTCGCAGGGGGCGTTTCTACAATCAGAGGCAACAATATAACAGATGATGAAGGCAATTACTTTTATCAAATCAACAGCTACACAGCCGACTTACCCATTGTCAATCCCGGAATTCCAGCCTATTTTGACCCTTCATACAATCCTACAAGCGGCATGGATATTTATTTTGCAAAATTCGACATCAACAGAGAACTAATCTGGTCAACTTACCTTGGTGGAACAGGAAATCAAAAGAATTATTACGATCACGGACTGGGAACATGGAATGGATACTTTTTTATCAGTGGAGATACAGATAGCAATAATTTTCCTCTTAAAAATCAGGGAGGCGGCGCTTACTACCAAACATATCCAGGCAAAAAATGTGGATTTCTGTCAAAATTTGACGCCACTACTGGAGAAATGATACACTCTACCTATCTCCACAGTTATGAAAATCACTGTATGGACGTTGATAATCTTGGAAACATTGCAGTGATATCATTCAATTATGACTGGACTGTTACTCCTACAATCTTAAATCGCACAGGGGCATATAATCAAGCAACTCATGGAGGCGACAGTGACCTGTTTCTCTATATGTTTAACTCTTCAATGCAACAAACATGGGGCACCTATTTCGGCGGTGCTGGTTATACAGATCCAATGGGAATAGCTTTTGACAATAACAGAAATTTATTTATTTATTCCCGAACCAGCACGAACACAGGCATGCCTTTATATAATCCGGGTGGAGGTGCATTTTACCAATCAACCATCAATGGATCATATGATTGTGGTATTTCAAAATTCAATACTTCTGGAGCACTTGTGTGGAGCACTTATTTCGGTGGTGCAGGCCTTGAGGGACTATCCTATTCAAAGGCTCGAG
>Ga0265295_1005621_pt1 | contig 15771 bp, 14 predicted proteins | sample Munlansysbiofilm_FD_192503 | JGI IMG/M metagenome (GOLD analysis project Ga0265295, IMG submission 192503) | Leachate microbial communities from a municipal landfill in Southern Ontario, Canada - Methane capture system biofilm | ecosystem: Engineered > Solid waste > Landfill > Unclassified ... | reverse complement strand
TTTCACCACTGATACGGCGGCGAGTCTCCGGGCCATGGAGATCGGCGCCGAGGTAATCATAAAAGGAACCAAGGTGGATGGTGTCTATTCGGCGGATCCCATGAAGGACCCTGATGCCTTGAAGTTTTCCCAACTCAGCTACATCGATGTCCTGAAGAAGGGCCTGCGGGTTATGGATGCCACGGCCACTTCTCTCTGCATGGACAACAGACTTCCCATCATTATCTTCAACGTCACCGTTGCCGGAAACATCAAGAAGGTCATCCTTGGTGAGGAAATCGGCACCATCGTAAAAGGAGAATGACATGACAAAAGATGTCCTCGCTTCCATGAAAAAGAGCATGGAAAAGACCGTCGATTCGCTCCGCAAAGAGTATCAGAAGGTGAGGACGGGGCGAGCCAGCATCGCCATACTGGAAGACATCAAGGTCATGTACTACGATACTCCGACCCCCATCAACCAGGTCGCTCAGATTGCGGTGCCGGAGGCAAGGGTGATAACCATCCAGCCATGGGAGAATAAACTGATAGGTGCTGTTGAAAAAGCGATTCTGAATGCGAATATCGGACTCACGCCCACCAATGACGGTAAACTGATCCGGCTCTCCATCCCCCCCCTAACCGAGGAACGGAGAAAAGAGATAGTCAAGCAGTTGAAGAAGATGGCCGAAGAAGGAAAGATAGCCATTCGTAACATACGGCGCGACGCCATTGACTCCCTGAAAAAACTGGAAAAGGATAAAAAGATCTCCGAGGATGACCTGAAGAGGGCGGAGAAAGATGTCCAGGATGTGACGAACGGCTACGTCTCCAAGGTTGACGAAGTCTTAGCCGCCAAGGAAAAAGAGGTCATGGAAATCTGAAAAGGCATCGGCGCCCACAAGCATGTTCCTCACTGTTTCCCATACTTTTGCCCCCAGTGCCGGTCATTCGGCGGTATCAACTTTTGACCCCTTTCCGCATGGGGGTTTTTTATTTTAGGGCCTCGTATGTTTATGCTCGATAAGGAAAAACTGCCCAGGCATCTCGCCATCATCATGGACGGCAATGGAAGATGGGCCCAGGAGCGGATGCTCAAAAGGATTGTCGGCCACCGACGGGGGGTTGAGACGGTAAGGACGATTGTCGAAGAAAGTTCCAGACTGGGAATAGGGTTTCTTACCCTCTTTGCCTTTTCCTCCGAGAACTGGCTCCGTCCTAAGACGGAGGTCCGCTCACTCATGGCGCTCCTGAAAAGGTATCTCAAGAAAGAGACCTCCCGCATGATGACCAACAATATCAGGTTCAACGTCATCGGTGACCGGGGCGAACTTCCTGATGACGTTAACGGCGCGGTGGATGAGACCATAAGCAAGACAGCGCGGAACAGTGGAATGGTTCTGACCCTGGCCCTGTCCTACGGGGCGCGTCATGAAATTGTCTCGGCGGCGGCCTCTCTTGCGGCAGATCTGGCGGCGGGAAGGATTTGCGGGGAAGACATAACGGAGGCGCTTTTTTCCCGTTATCTATTTACCGCGGATATTCCTGACCCGGATTTTCTGATCCGTACCAGCGGAGAGATGCGAATCAGTAATTTTCTTCTCTGGCAGATCGCCTATACCGAGCTTTACTTCACCACCGTCAACTGGCCTGATTTCAGTAAAGAGGAATTTTATCGCGCACTTGAGGATTTTCAGGAGAGAGAGCGCCGTTACGGGCTTATCAGCGATCAGGTGCGCGCGAGGAGGTAGCCATAAAGCGTCTTGTAACGGGATTAATCGCCCTTCCTTTGCTCATAGTCTTTATCCTGAAGGCGGGTTCCGTTCCGTTCACCTGCTTTGTCATTGTCCTCTCCTTTGTCGGGCTGATGGAGTTCTATCGAATGGCCATCCCCGGCAGCGGATCAGGCCGTTTGGCCGCATCGCTGATTGGCGCGGCTGTTATCACGCTTCTGGCCGCGGGTCTTCTGCCGGCTCAACTTGCGCTTTCAATCCCCATCCTTCTTTTCGGTTTGTCTTCCCTGCTTGGAATCGGCGACATCAAGGGCGCCGCTGTGAAAACCGCCCTGTATCTCATGGGCATACTCTATGTTCCGCTGCTTCTGAATCACCTGGTTTTGCTGCGAGAGATGCCCCATGGGATCCAGTGGGTATTCCTGCTTCTGGTCATAGTCATGTCCGGGGATACCGGAGCATTTTACGTGGGTAGCGCAATCGGTAAGCGGAAACTGCACCCCCTTGTCAGCCCCAACAAGAGCGTCGAGGGTTCCTTGGGTGGGATGGCGGGAAGTGTCGCGGGCACGTTTCTGGCAAAGGCCACATTTTTCCCCGACCTTACGGCGGTTGACTGCATGGTTCTGGCCTTGTTCGTGGGGCTCATGGGCCAGCTGGGGGACCTGTTCGAATCCCTACTGAAGAGAAGCTTCGGAGTAAAGGATTCCGGAACCATCTTTCCTGGTCATGGCGGTATGCTGGACAGGCTCGACAGTATTCTTTTTGCGGCCCCTGCTCTTTATATTTACGCTGTATATTTTTTCCGCTGAGCAGGCAAACATGGGTCTGGTCGAGAGAAGCGTCCTGTTGCCGTTTCCCTTCACAGCAGATGCGATTGTTCATAATAAACGAGGATTGTCATGAAGAAACTCTCCATTCTCGGATCCACCGGGTCCATCGGGGTCAGTACACTGGAAATCGTAGCCGCCCATCGCGACAGGTTTGATGTTGTCGCCTTGACCGGTGGAAACAATCTGGAACTCCTGGGAAAACAGATCGAGGAGTTCAAACCCCGGGTTGCAGCGGTCATACTGGAAGAATCAGCAAAAAAGCTGCGCAAGATGCTGAAGGGCGCGAAAACGGAGATACTCTCCGGGATTCCGGGTATGATTGCGGCCGCGACGGCGGCGGATGCGGACATGGTGGTGGCCGCTATTGTCGGAGCGGCAGGTCTCGTCCCGACGGTTGCGGCCATCAGGGCCGGCAAGGACGTGGCGCTTGCCAACAAGGAGACCCTTGTATGCGCGGGGCGTCTTATCATGGATATGGCGCGGGAGCGGGGAGTGCGCCTCTATCCGGTGGATAGCGAGCACAGCGCGGTTTATCAATCACTTCAGGGACATCGGAGTGAAGACGTGAAGAGGATCATCCTTACCGCTTCGGGGGGACCGTTTTTCCACTACCCGCCACGCAAACTGGAGGATGTCTCCGTTGCCGATGCCCTTAACCATCCCAACTGGAGCATGGGGAAGAAGATCACCATCGACTCCGCGACAATGATGAACAAAGGGCTCGAAGTCATAGAGGCCCAATGGTTGTTTCATGTACCGGTTGAAAAGATATCGGTTGTTATTCATCCCCAGAGCATCATCCATTCCCTGGTGGAGTATGTGGATGGTTGCGTAATGGCCCAGTTGGGGACGCCCGACATGAAAGCCCCCATTGCCTATGCCCTCACCTGCCCGGAGCGGGTTCCCACAGGGGTGCGCGGGCTGAATCTGGCCGAATCAGGTTCGCTTACATTCTTTGAGCCGGACATGGAGAGATTTCCTGCTCTGGGACTGGCATATCGCGCGGCGAATGACGGTGAAAGCATGCCCGCCGTCATGAACGCGGCCAATGAGGTGGCGGTGGAGGCATTCCTTTCCGGCGCCATAAGATTTACCGAAATAGCAAAAATCATCGAAAAGACCATGGACTCTCATCAGCCACACGCCCTGAACTCCATAGAAGAGGCGCTTCAGGCGGATCGATGGGGCCGGATGAGGGCAAAAGAGCTCCTAACCCTCTAGGGAGAATCGCATGACCAGTATAGTTTCGTTTGTTTTGGTGCTAGGAATACTTATCTTCGTTCATGAGCTTGGCCACTTTCTTTTTGCAAAACTGTTCCGGGTCGGGGTCGAGAAGTTTTCCCTCGGCTTTGGTCCCCGGATCGTGGGCAAGCAGATCGGAGAGACCGAATACCGCATCTCCGCATTCCCTCTCGGCGGTTACGTGAAAATGGTTGGAGAAAGCGGCGATGAAGAGTTGCCGCCGGAGGATCAGAAACGATCCTTTATGACGAAACCGCCGTTGCAGCGGTTTTTCATCGTTGCCGCCGGTCCGGTGTTCAATATTATTTTCGCGTATATCGCCTTTGTCGCCGTCTGCATGATAGGGATTCCTTCGGCCACCTCTAAGATTGGGGATATCATGAAGGACAAGCCCGCTGCAAGGGCGGGAATCATGCCGGGAGACAGGGTTGCCGCGGTAAACGGCGCGCGCGTGTCAAGCTGGAACGATATGGCCGAACGCATTGCGGGAAGCGGAGGGAAGTCCCTGGATCTGCTCCTGGAAAGGAACGGAAAGACCTTTGCCGTACAGGTCACCCCTGAGATGCGGACGGCGAAAGACCTCCTTGGCGATACCGTGACTTCGCCCGTGATAGGGATTATGGTGTCGGATGAGTATGTCACGGAACGATTCGGTCCCCTGGAATCTTTGTTAAAGGGAGCGGAACAGACTTGGACCGTGACCAGGCTGACCGTTGTCGCCGTTGCCAAGATGATAGGGGGGAGTATCTCCGCCGACAACATCGGCGGACCTATCATGATCGCCAAGATGGCGGGGGAGCAGGCGAAAACCGGTATCGTGAGTTTTCTCGCCTTTATGGCCCTTCTGAGCATCAACCTCGGTCTTCTGAATCTCCTCCCCATTCCGGTCCTGGATGGGGGCCATCTTGTTTTCTATGCGTGGGAGATTATTTTCAGGAAGCCGGTGCACATGAAGATTCGGGAGGTTGCCCAGCAGGTGGGCCTGGTCCTCCTGATCGGCCTGATGGCCCTCGCATTTTACAACGATATCGTACGCTATCTCATAGGGCAGGGCTGACGTGAAGCTTCTGGCGATTGATACCTCTACGTCTTCAAGCAGCGTGGCGCTCATGGAGGACGGCAGATTGAGCGCCGAATGGCTCGCGAACCCAGAAACCCCGCATTCCTCCGCTCTCATGCAGTGGCTGGATCTTGTGTTGAAGAGCGCCGGGCTTTCCCCGGATGACCTGGACGCCTTTGGCGTCACCCTTGGTCCCGGTTCTTTCACGGGACTTCGCGTCGGCATCGCCATCGTAAAGGGCCTTGCCCTTGCAACCGGTAAACCGGTCGCGGGTTACTCCTCCCTTGCCATGCTTGCCATGAATATCCCTTGCGCGGCCCATCCCGTCTGTGCCATGCTGGATGCCAGGAAGAAAGAGGTCTATGCGGCCGTCTACCGTTGCGACGGCCTCCCCCGGTCCGTCGTGGATGATTGCGTGACTACTCCGGCCGCTTTTCTTGAGCTGATCCGGGAACCGACCATCTTCGTCGGCAGCGGGGCGCTTCGCTACCGGGAGCTTATCGAGGACAGGTTGGGCGACGGGGCAATCTTCGCGCCGGCCTCATGTCATGTGCCCAGGGCCTCTTCCGGGGCGTTGCTTGCGGCCCATGCCTTTTCAAGGGGCGATATAATTCCGGCGGGCGTTATTGTTCCTGTTTACATCAGACCGTCTGAAGCGGAAATCGCACGGATGAAAAGGGAAGCCGGAGAGTAATCGGTTGTTGTCAGGAGATCATAATTGCATATCGAACGTATGCCTATTCGGCGCGTGCTTTCCGCACCGGCGGTCAGGATTAGCGCCAACGCTGCCTTGGCGGCGGTTTTTTCCGGGGCCCTTGTATTGACAGAGGGGTATGAATGTATTAAGGTAAATCCTTGTTTTTTCGATCCGGGTGTTAAAAGAGAGGGTGGATATGCGCAGCAACACGATTACCCAGGGACTTGAGCGGACTCCCCACAGGGCGCTTCTGAAAGGCGCCGGAGTTCCTCAAAGCGAGATGGAAAAGCCATTCATCGGTGTGGCTACAAGCTTCACCGACCTCATTCCGGGTCACGTCGGCATGCGTGATCTGGAAAGATACATAGAAAAGGGAATCCACACCGGGGGAGGTTATGCCTTCTTTTTCGGGATTCCGGGTGTCTGCGACGGTATCGCCATGGGACACAAAGGGATGCACTATTCTCTGGCCACTCGTGAGCTGATTGCCGACATGGTGGAGTCCATTGCCGAGGCGCATCGCCTGGACGGTCTGGTGCTTCTCACCAACTGCGACAAGATTACGCCGGGCATGCTCATGGCCGCCGCCCGTCTTGACATCCCTTCCATCGTGGTAACCGCTGGTCCTATGATGGCGGGAAGGGGACCGGACGCGCGACGCTACTCATTTGTAACCGATACATTTGAGGCCATGGCCCGCTACAAGGCGGGAGTCATCGACGGCAAGGAACTGCAGATATGCGAGGACAACGCCTGTCCGGGAATGGGTTCCTGCCAGGGACTCTTTACGGCCAATACCATGGCCATCCTTACCGAGACCCTGGGCATGAGCCTTCCCCGCTGCGGAACGGCCCTCGCGGTCTCAGCGCTGAAGCGAAGGATCGCCTTCGCCTCGGGAGAGAAGATCGTTGAGCTGGTGAGAAACGGGGTTACCCCGCGCAGCATCCTGACCCGTGAAGCATTCGAGAATGCAATCCGTGTTGATCTGGCCCTTGGGGGGTCTTCGAATACGGTTCTCCATCTACTGGCGATCGCTCACGAGGCGGGTGTTGAACTCCCCCTTGAAACCTTTGATGTCCTGGCGCGCCAGACCCCCCAGCTTGCTTCCATGAACCCCGCGGGCGGGCATTTCATGGAAGACCTGGACGTTGCGGGCGGTGTCCTTGGTGTTCTGAAGCAGCTTGGAGATCGCGTGCGGGATTGTCAGACCGTCATGGGCCTGTCCACTTCCCAGCTTGTTGCCAGTATCGATCGGATTGACGAGACGGTGATCCGGCCGATGGACAATCCGGTGAAGAAAGAGGGGGGGATTGCCGTCCTTTTTGGAAACCTGGCGCCCAAAGGCGCTGTCGTAAAGCAGTCCGGGGTTTCCGAACAGATGATGCGCTTCACCGGCAGGGCCCGCTGTTTCGATTCAGAGGAAGAGGCCATGGCCGCGTTGATGGACGGCAAAATCTCCTCGGGAGATGTGGTGGTCATACGTTACGAGGGACCCAAGGGAGGGCCGGGGATGCGGGAGATGCTGGCCCCTACCGCCGCCATCATGGGTCTTGGTCTGGGAGATTCGGTTGCCCTGATAACCGACGGACGTTTCTCAGGCGGCACTCGAGGCCCCTGCATCGGTCATATCTCGCCGGAAGCGGCTGAGGGCGGTCCCATTGCGCTTGTGGAAGAGGGGGACATGATCTCCCTTGACATACCGGGGCGCAGGCTGGAACTCCTTGTTGACGAGGAGACCCTGGCGAAGCGGCGCGAAGCCTGGCGCCCGCCCGAACCAAAAATCAAGAAGGGATGGCTGTCCCGGTATGCCAAGGTAGTGACCTCGGCGTACACCGGGGCGATTACCACCGCTGACTAGAAAAGCTCATCAATTACGGGGCGAAAACTGAATTGCGCGGGAGGTTTTGCTATGAAGCTCGCAGGCGCGAGAATCCTGCTGGAATGTCTGAAACGGGAAGGCGTGGACACCGTTTTCGGCTATCCCGGCGGCACGGTCATAAATATCTTCGATGAGCTCTACTCATTTCCGGAGATCAGGAATATCCTTCCCCGGCACGAGCAGGCCGGGGTCCACGCCGCGGACGGATACGCGCGCGCCACTGGAAAAGTGGGCGTAGCCATTGCTACTTCAGGACCTGGCGCAACCAATACCGTTACGGGTATCGCAACCGCCTATATGGATTCCATCCCGCTGGTGGTTATCACCGGGCAGGTGCCGACGGCCCTCATCGGGAATGACGCCTTTCAGGAGGTGGATATCATAGGGATAACCCGTCCCTGCACCAAGCACAATTTCCTGGTCAAGAATGTCAAGGAACTTGCGGGAATAGTTAAAAAAGCCTTTTATATCGCCCGCACCGGCCGCCCGGGTCCGGTGCTCATCGACCTGCCCAAGGATGTGCAGGTCGCGGTAACCGAATTCCGCTATCCGGAAAAGCTGGAGATGCGGAGTTACAAGCCGACCATCGAGGGACATCCGAAGCAGGTTGAAAAGGCGGCGTCCATGCTGCTGGCCTCCAGAAAACCGGTGATCTACGTGGGCGGTGGGGTCATTCTGGGGAATGCAGCCGATGATCTCAAAAAGCTCGCGGAGACACTGAATGCGCCTGTGACGACAACTCTCATGGGCCTCGGTTCCTTCCCGGAGGATAACCCCCTTTCCCTGGGGCTCCTCGGCATGCATGGAACTTATTATGCCAACATGGCGGTTACGGATTGCGACCTTCTGGTTGCGGTGGGCGCCCGGTTTGACGATCGGGTTACCGGCAAGATTCCTACATTCGCGCCCCACGCCAAGATTGTTCATGTGGATGTGGACCCAACCTCAATCAGGAAGAATGTGCGTGTTGACCTTCCCATCGTAGGTTCGGTGCAGGATGTGCTGGCAAAACTCGTGGCCTTCCTGGCAGAGCGTCCGGAATCCGTCGATGGCTTCAGAAAAACCATCAAACCATGGCTGGCCCAGATTGCCGAATGGAAGGCCAGGCATCCCATGTGTTTCAAGGAGTCTTCCCAGTTTATCAAGCCTCAGGCCGTTATCAGGAAGCTGAGAGAGCTCTCCGAGCCTGACGCGATTATCGCCACGGACGTGGGACAACACCAGATGTGGACCGCACAGTTCTTTTCCTTTACAAGGCCGCGGACTCTCCTCAGTTCAGGTGGACTTGGTACCATGGGTTACGGTCTTCCCGCCGCCATGGGCGCCCAGGCGGCCTTTCCCGATCGGCAGGTGATAGTGGTATGCGGAGACGGGGGTTTCCAGATGAACCTCCAGGAACTGGCGACCCTGGTGCAGAACCGCCTGCCGGTCAAGATCTGCGTCATGAACAATAATTACCTCGGTATGGTGCGGCAGTGGCAGGAGCTGTTTTTTGACAAACGATACTCCAATACCGTTCTTGATCTACCAATTGACTTCGTGAAACTTGCGGAGGCGTTTGGTGCGACCGGTTTTACCGTGGCCCGTCCGGAAGATGTGGAGGATACCATCAGAAAGGGTTTTTCCACTCCGGGGCCGGTTCTTATGGAGTTCAAGATTGCCCGTGAGGAAAAGGTCCTGCCGATGGTGCCGGCCGGCGCCTCTCTCAACGAGATGGTACTGGCCTCCTGATTGGCTAGCTGTATTTTTATTGCAATGCCGCCTATTACCGGCTCATTGAGGAGATAACCACATGAGACATACTGTAACGGTACTTGTGGAAAACGAATTCGGGGTTCTGTCGCGGGTCGCGGGACTTTTTTCTGGCCGTGGTTTCAATATAGATTCACTGTCGGTGGCGCCCACGAACGAGGAGTCCATTTCCCGCATGACGATTGTCACAAGAGGAGATGAGCAGATCCTCGAGCAGATCACCAAGCATCTTAACAAGCTTATCGACGTCATCAAGGTTATCGACTTCACCGATGGCAGCGCCGTTGAGAGAGAGATGGCCCTGGTGAAGGTGACCGCCGAGGATGAAAGCAGGGCGGAGGTGCTGCGGATTGTGGACATTTTCCGGGCCAACGTGATAGATGTTACGTCGAAAAGCTATACCATCGAGGTTACAGGCTCCCCTTCCAAGGTTGACGCCATTCTTGAACTCCTGCGACCTTTAGGGCTCAAGGAACTGGTGCGCACCGGTCCGGTTGCCATCGGAAGGGGCGCGAAAGGGTGGAAGGGATAAGAATCATAGCCCGGCGGACAGCCGCCGGCGATTGTTGTTGCACAATAATTCAGGAGGATACAATGAGGATTTATTACGACAAAGACTGTAACCTTGGAGTGCTGAAGGGGAAGAAGGTGGCGATTATCGGCTACGGTTCCCAGGGACACGCGCACGCCAATAACCTTAAGGATTCCGGCATTGATGTGGTGGTGGGCCTGCGCCCGGATTCGACCTCTGTAAAGAAGGCGGAAAACGCCGGTCTTACGGTCCTTCCCACTTCGGAGGCGGTCAAGATAGGCGATGTAATCATGGTATTGCTTCCCGACGAGATCCAGGGCGATGTATACCGGGAAGAGATCGGCCCCTTCGTCAAGCAGGGTGCATATCTGGCGTTCAGCCATGGATTCAACATCCATTTCGGCCAGATTGTCCCCCGTCACGATATCAACGTCATAATGATCGCTCCCAAGGGACCGGGCCACCTGGTTCGCCACGAGTATCTCAAGGGAGGGGGGGTCCCCAGCCTCATCGCCGTTCACCATGATCCGGCGGGAAACTCCCGTGACGTTGCTCTGGCCTACGCTTCCGCCAATGGCGGCGGCAGGGCCGGCATTATCGAGACTTCCTTCCGTGAGGAAACCGAGACGGATCTCTTCGGCGAGCAGGCGGTCCTGTGCGGAGGCGTCAGCGCGCTCATCCAGGCAGGTTTCGAGACCCTCGTGGAAGCGGGATACGCGCCGGAAATGGCCTACTTCGAGTGTCTCCACGAGCTCAAGCTGATCGTGGATCTCATCTATGAAGGCGGAATCGCCAACATGCGTTACTCCATCTCCAACACCGCCGAGTATGGCGACCTGACCCGCGGTCCGCGGGTAATAACCGAAGACACCAAGGATGAGATGAGGCAGATCCTCGCCGAAATCCAGACAGGCGAATTCGCCAAGGAGTGGATGCTGGAGAACAAGACCAACAAGCCGGTCTTCAGCGCCCTGCGCCGCCATGCCGCGGAGCATCCCATCGAAGAGGTGGGCGCGCGGCTCCGTTCCATGATGTCGTGGATCGGCGCCTCGAAGATTGTGGACAAATCGAAGAACTAGGGAAATTCCCATGCGGGAGAGGCCGGATTCCGGATCATGGAGCGTAGAGCGTCAGGGGGTCCGTATCCGGCCTTTTCATATCAGGCAGCTAAGTACGGGGTAGCAATAGCATGCGTAATCAACATACGCCCATAGCCGCGGAAGGGTATCCCTTTATCGCGGGCGCTGGAATCATCACGCTGGTTCTGGTGCTTCTTTCATGGAAGGCTGCCTCTGTTCTGGCGCTGGCCTTGACTTTCTTTGTGGTCTATTTTTTCCGCAACCCGAAACGGAATCCTCCCGAGGGAGAGAACAATGTCCTTGCGCCGGCGGACGGGGTGATAACCTACCTGGGAAGCGCCCGGGAGAGTCACCTGGATGCGGAAATGACCAAGATCAGTATCTTTATGTCGGTCTTTGACGTCCACGTCAATCGGATTCCCTGTTCCGGAAAGGTGACGGACACATTCTACCTCAAGGGGAAATTCCACGATGCAAGGGATGACAAGGCTACCTTCGAGAATGAACAGGGTGGCATGATAATCGAGACCGGACATGGGATCCGGATAGTTGTCGTTCAGGTAGCGGGTCTTATCGCAAGGCGCATTGTTTCCTACGTCAATAAGGGAGACATGCTGGAGCGGGGACGGCGGTTCGGAATGATCCGTTTTGGCTCCAGGCTGGATGTCTATCTTCCTCCGGGAGCGGACATCCTCGTGAAGCCGGGACAGCGAACCGTGGCAGGGGAAACCGTATTGGGACGCTTGCCATGAGCAGGGAAAAGATCGATATGACGGAAGGGATGCGCAAGGGGATTTACATCCTTCCCAACCTCTTTACCACCGGCAGTCTCTTCGCGGGCTTTTACGGCATCGTTGCCACCATGAACGGAAGCTATGATACGGCAGCCCTCTGGATTCTGATTTCATCCATCTTTGACGGTCTGGACGGCAAGGTGGCCCGTCTCACCGGCACAACCTCCAAATTCGGGGTCGAATACGATTCACTGGCGGACCTCGTTGCCTTTGGTGTGGCCCCCGGCCTTCTCATGTATGCATGGGCGCTGAAACCCTTTGGCAGGCTCGGCTGGCTGGCTGCCTTTCTATTCGTTGTGTGCGGCGCGCTGCGGCTGGCGCGTTTCAATGTCCAGGTCAATACGGTGGAAAGCAAACGTTTCGTAGGCCTGCCCATTCCAGCGGCCGCCAGCATGGTGTCCGCCACGGTTCTGCTGTTTCATCATTTCGGCTGGCCGGGTTCCTTCAAAAAACTGGCGATACTTATTCTCATCTATCTTCTTGCCTTTCTGATGGTCTCCAACTTCCGGTACTATTCCTTCAAGGACCCGGAATTGATCAAGCGCCAGCCGTTTGTGTTTCTTGTGCTGGCCATACTCCTCTTCATCATTATCGCGGCCGAGCCGGTGGTCATGCTGTTTGTGCTGTTCATCTGCTATGTCTTTTCCGGTCCCGTCGGGTATGTAATGACTTATCCAAGGCGAAGGAGGCTTGAAAAGGCCCTCCATCGGGAGGCAAAACAGAACGCAGCCCATGACGAATCACGGAATGAAGCTTGACAGCGGGCGCGGCTTTTTCTTATTATGAAGTCCACAATTGGAAAGGCAATGAAGAGGAGTAGTAATTCCAGTTCTTTTCTCCAGAGAGCCGGTGGGTGGTGTGAACCGGTGTGAAGACGGAATGAACTCGCCTTGGAGCCGCTTCGGTGAAAACAGTCATCAGCCGGAGCCGTACCCCGCGTAAAGGGAAAAATGAGGTCCGTAACAACGGACGAAGCAGGGTGGTATCGCGAAGCATGGCCTTCGCCCCTCGATGGGGTGGAGGCTTTTTTATTATCGGGTCACGCGAACAGGGAGGCTACATATGGAAAAAGTTAAAACCATCAGAATTTTCGACACAACCCTGAGGGACGGCGAGCAGTCTCCGGGGGCGAGCATGAACATTGATGAAAAACTGAGGATAGCCAAGCAACTTCAGAAACTGAACGTGGATGTAATCGAGGCAGGGTTTCCCATCGCATCCGAAGGGGATTTCGAGGCGGTGAAAAGGGTGGCACAGACCATAAAAGGTCCGGAGATAGCCGGACTCTGCAGGGCCAATTCCAAGGATATCGACAGGGGATGGGAGGCGCTGCAATATGCCGGGGATAAAGGCCGCATCCATACGTTCATCGCCACCTCCGACATCCATATGAAGTACAAGCTGCAGATGGAGCCGGCCAGGGTTCTGGAAACGGCTATAAAGGCCGTGAAGCGCGCCAGATCCTATACCGCGAACGTTGAGTTCTCGTGCGAGGACGCGGTCCGCACGGATATCAAATTTCTGGCCGAGGTTGTGGGGGCTGTCATCGACGCGGGCGCCTGCGTGGTGAATATACCCGACACCGTCGGGTACACGATTCCATTTGAATACTTCAACATAATCCGTTACCTGAAGGAGAATGTTCCCAATATCGAAAAGGCAATCCTTTCCGTCCATTGCCACAACGACCTGGGACTGTCCGTGGCGAATTCCATTGCGGCTGTCCAGGCCGGAGCGGAGCAGGTGGAATGCACCATCAACGGAATCGGTGAGAGGGCGGGAAACTGTTCCCTTGAGGAATTCGTCATGATCCTCAGGACCAGGCGCGATATCCTCCCCTTCAAGACCAATATCGTGACGGAGCAGATCACGCCGGCCAGCCGCCTTCTCAGCACGGTAACAGGTATAGTTGTGCAGCCCAACAAGGCCATCGTGGGCGCCAATGCCTTTGCCCATGAGGCGGGGATCCATCAGCACGGCGTGATGATGGAAAAGTCGACTTATGAAATCATGACCCCGGAATCGGTCGGTCTCAAGGAGAATGCCCTGGTGCTCGGGAAACATTCCGGCCGCCATGCCTTCAAGAAACGCCTTGAGGAACTGGGGCACGAGCTTGAAGATGAGATGCTTAACAAGGCGTTTGAGCGTTTCAAGAACCTGGCGGACCTGAAGAAGGAGATCTTCGACGAGGATCTGGACGCAATTGTCGCCGATGAAGTCATGCGCATTCCGGACAAGTACCGCATGAGCCATATAACGGTTACCTGCGGTTCCTTCGCGGTGGCAACCGCTACCGTCCAGATGGAGATAGATGGAGAGCAGGTAAGGACCGCGGAGCTGGGGGACGGGCCGGTAGACGCTACCCTTAAGGCAATCAAGAAACTGACCAAGAACAAGGCGAAGCTCCTGCAATACATTGTCGAGGGTATCACCGGAGGCACGGATGCCCAGGGCGAGGTGACGGTCCGGCTGTCCGAAGGAAACCGCACCGTAATCGGACGAGGTTCTTCAACGGACATCATCGAGGCTTCGGCGAAGGCATACATAAATGCCCTGAACAGGCTTGCTCTTAAAGTGGACAGGGTCAAGGACAGCCTTTAGGAAGACATGCCCCAAATCCCCTCGAATACAATGCCTTGATTTGGCGCCTCTGAAAAATACAGATACTTGAATGCTGAAAAGCCCGCCCCGTGAGAAGCAGACTCGCGGAGCGGGCTTTTTTTGTCCATCAGGCGTTTCCGGTCCGTTATTTTTCATTATGGGTGAATCAGGGATTGATCTGGGGGCGAATATTACCGGTTGACATAATTCATGGCAAAATGATATTAATGATTCTTCTTTATTATTAGACAACATTTTCCATTCATTAAATATTATATGCTACTTGCAGAAAGCATCCGCTCCCGCGTATTCAAGGGGATCAGTCTGGAGAAAGCATGAAGATTCAGAGACCGCTTTTCTGGCATTCGGGGATAGCGTTCCGTTCGCTGCACATGCAGAGCCTCGATCGGGCATACCAGAGCCTTCTCATTCCTTATCAGCGCTTCATGACCCCATACTTCCGGGGAGTGTGGGACATGGAGGTGGACGAGGGGGCGCTCAGTACCGGAATATTCCATCTGGTAAAGGGGAACTTCATCTTCAGTGACGGAACGCATGCGGCCATTCCCGGCAATGCCGTTGTCAATCCCCGTTCATTCAGATCGGACTGGGCGGAAGACGGCAAACCTTTTCCGGTCTATCTGGGCGTAAGGAACTGGAGCGACACCGACGCCAACGTAACCGTCCTTCCATCGCTTACGGAAACTTCCACTGCTTTCACCAGATTCATATCCACCGCCGACCCGGAGGAGGCCAAAGACCTCCATACCGGCGGGCCGGAAGGTTTCATCAGGAAACTCCATCTTTCCCTGAAGCTGTTCTGGGAGTCCGAGCGCCATGAGAAGGGAGACTATCAATTCATTCCCATCGGCCGGGTGGAGAAATTCGGCTCCGAGATCAGGCTGTCCGGAGATTTCATACCACCCTGCCTTTCCTGCTCGGCATCCGGAACACTGCTGAAACTCGTTCTGGAAATACGGGATCAGTTAACGGCCCGGGCCTACCAGCTGGAGGAACACAAGAGCAGGCGGGGGGTCCAGACCGCGGAATTCGGCTCCAGGGACATGGTCTATTTCCTGGCTCTGAGGTCCATCAACCGCTATGTCCCCCTGCTGGTCCATTACACAAAAGCCGAATTTGCCCATCCGTGGGAGGTATTCGGCGCCCTGCGGCAGCTCATCGGAGAGCTCACCTCTTTTTCCGAGGAAGTGAGTGTCCTGGGGGAAATTAAAAGCAGAGGCAAAGACAGGAATATTCCCGACTACGACCACGATAACATCTGGTCATGTTTCTCCGCGGCCCAGGATATGATATCCCACCTGCTCGACCAGATCACCGCCGGTCCCGAATACGTAATCCGCCTGGTCAGCGACGGAACCTGTTTCGTCGCCGAACTGAAACCCTCCATCTTCGAAGGACGCAATCGCTACTATCTGGCGGTCAAGACCGACGAAGATCCCAAGGTCGTGCTCCACTCCCTGGTAGACATGGCCAAACTCAGCTCTCTGGACTACGTGCGCACCCTGGTCACCCAGGCGCTGCCCGGCATCGACCTGGAGTATCTGCAGGTTCCGCCCCAAGAACTTCCCCGCC
>Ga0265295_1005620_pt1 | contig 15771 bp, 19 predicted proteins | sample Munlansysbiofilm_FD_192503 | JGI IMG/M metagenome (GOLD analysis project Ga0265295, IMG submission 192503) | Leachate microbial communities from a municipal landfill in Southern Ontario, Canada - Methane capture system biofilm | ecosystem: Engineered > Solid waste > Landfill > Unclassified ... | reverse complement strand
GATAAAATCTTGTTAGCAGCGTTCGGCTCGAGTGATAAAAATATCATCGAAAAAACGATTATTTCAGAACTCGAGAAAAGCACTAAGACAAAATATAGTTTTATAGCATTGAAGTATGTGCCTTATTTTTGGCTCGAAAGTAGTATCTATACTGTGCGAAATCGCTATACATCAGTAAGAAAACTAATAAAAGAAAGTCATATTAAACACATAGGCGAAGCCCTCGAAATTTTTAAACTAGGCGAAGCTGTGGGCGGTTCTACGGTGGAAGCGACAAAGAATAGAGAACTTGAAAGAGAAACGATTATTTTTGACGTTGATAGTTTTAAAAAAGATATTGACGTGCTACGATCAAAGATAGAAAAAAGAGCCTTTAGTCTCTCGAGCGGACAAAATCAAAATCAAGTTTTAGCGAATTTATCCCTTGTATATTTAGCCTTAGTCACGGGTAGAAGATTTTTTGAAATTATGAAAAATTTTGAAATTACGAAAGATGAAAACGGACAAATACTTTTTAATGGTTTAGCGAAAAAAAGAGACTCTAACAATTCAATGCGAGGCTTTATCCTTGACGACTTTGAAACGGTTGTTAGTATGATAAAAAACGTAAGGCACTATTATGATGACTTCGTGTCAAATATGACGGCGCAACAAATTAACGCTAGTTACTCAAAAACACTCAACAATTTTTTAAAAAAAGAATTGGCACAAAATATAACTTTTCACACTTTGCGAGAACGCTATGTGGAAGTCTGTGAATTAGAATTTAATAAGGGCAAGATTGACAAAGATGTTTTTAGAACCTATGCGTTGAGTCACGATATAGACACCTCGGCAAGCGAATTTTACACGAAACAAAAGGGCTCTTAATCTCTTTTGAAAAAAGGCATAATGTAAAGATACGCCTTAAAGATATTTTAAACGATAAATTAGATATAATACAAGCAGCCAAACGAGTTATTATAATAAAAAAAAACCCTTTCATCTCCCATGAGGTGCGAGGGTTTTTTTTTGCCCTTTCTTTTCTTCTCCACACGTTCTTAAATCATTATTGCTTTTTTATGAGTACATCTTTAGCCTAAAAGTGCGTTCGTTAATTTTAGAGCCATTTGAGAGCTTATAAACAATATTCAAAATAAAATCCCTTTTCTTTTTCACCCGCATTAAAAAAAAGGTAACCTAGGTAACCTTTTGGTAACCTATGAAAACTAAAAAATGGTTACCCATAAAAACCCCTAAAATAGGCACTTAAAACAAACAAAAATACAAAGGTAACCAAAGTAACCTATTATTTATAAATTAAAAGAAAAAAGTATAACTATTACAAATACCGATAAATAGGGTGTTTGTGAAATATCTTAAATAAATATAAAGTTATAAAAAATAAGGTTACCTAGGTTACCTCACGAAAAAAAAGATAATTGTTTTTATTAGATTTTTAAAAACTAGGTTACCTAGGTTACCTTTCAAGAAAAAATGCCTTGGAAGTCCGATAGTATGGGCTTTAAAGAGGTAACCTTTTTGAGGTTACCCGAGGTTACCTTTAGGTTACCCGAGGTTACCTTTAGGTTCTTAGGGGGCTAGAAAAATATTAATGTCACATTAAGGTCAATACGGTTATTATAACTCAACGGAATAAAAAAAAGGAATACAAATGCCAGAAGATATTTTTTCGAGCGTTATCAAACCTAGAACGAAAAGAAAAAAAGCGACATTTGCGATTGATGAAAATGTTTTGAATGAGTTTTCAAAATTAGCAACAAACAAAGATTACAATAAATCAATGGTGATAGAAAATCTGTTAAAAATTTTTATGGAACAAGAAAAAAATAAATCAAATTAAAAGAAAAGTACAATTAGCTCGTTTGGCGACCCGCTCTTTGTCCTTTGTAAAAAAAAGGTATTCTCTTGAAAACAACTTATATTAAACTCCTGATAAATAAATCGAACCTCGATATAACCAAAGAGGAACAAGCACAGGTTATTAACTTTCTTTTTGATGTTTTTATCCAGTATCAAAAAGAAACACTATTTTTATATAACGGTGTTATCAAAAGGGTTAAAAACAAACAGTCTTTTTTGACAATGGCGAAAATGACTCTTTCAATCGAGTTTCCTAACATTGCGGTTATTTCATTCAATCCAAAGTCCGAGCGTTACGAATGGAATATTAGAATAGACGAGATTTATGACACAATCATCACGGTTAATAGTTTTGAAATGTTGTGCTACAAATCAAATCCATTTTTAGAAAAGCAAATTATCGTCAAGGACGATGTAACCTCTACGATTACCGTTATATCTAACAAAATTCACATTAAACAAGTCGAGAGAGGTAGTATCACCGACGACGAATTTAATGACATCATCAGCGATTACAAAAAACACTTTCCTTTTTTTGACGAGTTTTTAAAACTCATTGTTGATATGCGTTTCGCTAAAGATAAAAAAGCTTCTTTTCTTCATCTTCGCGTTCAGAGCGATTGGGGTAAATCGTTTTTGTCTGGTCTATTAAAAAATCTTGAAATTGGTTTTGAGGTGGATTACCATAACTTAATTAATAAAGGTGCTAACGACATCAGTCCAATACAGGTTAGAAACTCTTTTGTTCTGCTCCTTGATGAATTTAACAATTTTTCACAGGAAATGAAAAAGCTATCACACTCTTTCACTTTTGCGCCAAAATTTGGTTTGAGTGAAACCGTTGATCTTTATTTGAAAGTTTTATTGTCTGCTGAACACAGCCCGTCTTTTAGTGGTGGTGTGGACGACCAGATTGTTAATCGTGTCATGGTTTTTGACATTGACGATAAAGTTAGCCAAACTTTGATTAGTCGTTCAAAATATGTTCAATATGGAAACGCAAAATATATGCGCGCACTCGAATATTACGCATTTACAGAAATTCAAAAAAGAATAAATGAGTACCTTTCAATGAAAGAATTTGAGTGTTATAAATTAGCTGACGATAGAGTGCGAGAAACATACAAACGATTTAAAATGAAAAATACCGAGAATTTGAATGACAAAATCAGAGCCATTATTGTCGATAAAATTAATGAAATTCTTGAAGCTCCAAACGACGACCTAGATATAAAATCTCGAGAAATAAAATCAAACCTAGTCAAGATTAATGAACATGAAGTCTTTGTAAAATCTCCGACAAAAACATTTGAAAATATTGTGAAAATTGAAACAACCGAAAACGAATTCAAAAAAATGAAATTCAAATTAGTAGCAATTGAAAATATTTTAACTGTCGTTGAAGATCATCGAAAAATCGTTAAAAAAATTAATGGAAAAGTTTTAAAGGGTTTATTGATTGAGGTTAGAGACAAAAATCAAATCGAGGTACTCGTTAAAGACAAACAAGGGTACACACTTGATACTTTGATGATTGATAAAAAAGGCATTCTTGTAGCCCCCAACGGTCAAGAACTCTTTTGATGAATGCCCTTGAAGCTAAAAAAATTCAAATAAGCGATTATTTGGGTGTCGATGTTTCACATCAAAAAAACGGTGAAATTTGGGTTAAATCACCATTTAACCAAGGTGAGCGCACCGCCTCGTTTAAAATCAATTTAGTAAAAAATATTTGGTACGACCACGCACAGGGTTTTGGTGGTAATGTTTTAGATTTGGTTATGCTCTTAAATCGTTGCGATTTGTCCGAAGCCTTAAAGCTCCTCGAAAATAAAACAAACTTTTCTTTTTCACCCGCAAGCTCTGTTCCTCGAGTTGAAGAAAAACCGCTCGATATTGAAATAAAAAAAATTCAACCCGTCCAAAATCCCGCCCTTTTAAAATATCTGAACGAGCGAAAAATCGTGAGCGAAGTTTTGATATTGAAGTACCTCAAAGAGATTTATTACCGTCAAGATGAAAAACATTACTTTGCGATAGCATTTAAAAATGATTTGGGTGCGTGGGAAATCCGCAATAGCTATTTTAAAGGCTGTATAGGCTCAAAAAACATCACAACCGTCAAAGGAAAGGATAGCACTAAGCTTTCAGTTTTTGAGGGCTTTATGGACTTTCTATCTGCACTCACATACTTTAATAAAAACGAATTTGAGGGCGATGTAATTATTCTCAATTCTACGGCACTTAAACACTCTCTCGATAGTTTAAATTATGACAAAATTTTTCTATTTCTTGACAATGACGAAACAGGTTTTAAAACAAAAGCTTACATTTCTGAAAAACACAAAAATTGTTTTGACGGCTCGAAATATTACGCAAATAATAAAGATTTTAACGAACTACTTTGTGAAAAATTTTAGCTTCTCTGCTCTCTCGAATTTTTTAACTAAGACAAAATCCACGTCGTCTTTTATGTCACCACACGCACTTTCAAGATTTGTAAAAGAGATATAGCCCTCGCTCTTTGCTCCTAAGTTTTTCGCCATTTCTAAGCTCGCTGGGAACTCGAGTATTTTATAGTTCGGATTTGTTTTATCGACGTAGAACTTTTTGATTGACTCGTCCACGAACGCATAAATAATAAAATACTTCAAATCGTTCGCTATTTTCTCGGCTACTGCGTCGCGCACAAAGTCGCTAAACTTAATATCTCTTGTGTCACAAAGGTCTTTCGCTTGGTCTAGGACGTATTCGTCTATGTCAAAACTCACTTTCTTTTTTGCCATTTCTTCGTCTCCTTTTAATGATAGGAGATTTTATCACAATACAATAAAAATATAATAAGGATTATCTTATAATAAAACATTAAAATAATAGATTAAATATTAAATAATACAAATCATATTATAATTACATATGGTTTTTACATAACAAAACAGCATAAGGGGTTAAAATGAAAATGAAAAAAATGTTGGTTGCTTTTGGCGGTGTTGTCGTTCTTTTATTGCTTTTTTTTATATCAGTTGAAGGCGATTACAGAGAACATCAAAGACCTTTGAAAATTAGCGATTTGTCGGCTGAAAAGTTGACAGAATTCAAAGAAGTTCAGTATTTAATAGAGCGAATTGAGAGAGCGGACGCCTTCGAAGATAAAGAAATTTATCTCGCGTTCAAAACCACAGGAGAAGTCAAAAAAAAATCAAAATTAATGATGTTTGACCCAGAATATCAATCACTTTTAAAACGACGCGAGGCTATTTTTAACCCATTCAATCGCAAAACAGAGGGTTTCGGCTATGTAGTTTATAAATTTTTAGGGGTCGTAAAATGAAAATCTTAATCTTAATTTTTTTTCTTTTCACCAGCGCCCCGCTCTTTGCTGAATTTGTCAACGCCTCGCCTACTGTGTCCGAAGACGATAAAATCGTCGCCTCTGCCATGCCCGACCCCGCTCAAATCAAACAAGATTTTATTAATCAAGATACGCAAAAATACCAACACGATAATCTCAAAATTGTGGAAAAAGAAATTTTAATTCAAAATCAAATTTTAAAAAGCGATTTTACAGGTATTGTTGAGGGTGCGACGACCGTTGACTGCAATTCCTTTGTCGCTCCGCCATACAGCGCAACAATATACGATATTGATCCCCTCGGTGGCGTTGTGACGTGTATGTTCGCGATTTCTAAAAAACTTTATAATCCGATCGACCTCTTCACCGTTTCCCTACCACTATTAAAAGAAAATCACGCCCTCGATTTTGACTTAGCAAAACAAAACAATCAAAACTTCATCACTCAAAAAAAAGCAATTATCCAAAGTCTGAAAGATGAAAAAAAGCAAATCGCGGCTCAAACAACAACAAACAACAACTACTTAAATGCGACCGAGCTTCTGTTGGCGGGCATTTTGACCGACCGCAATGTTATCGATTTTGAAAGCAGTCGAAGCACTGGAACATTAATGTTGAAAGACGATTACACATCAGCTTTCTTTAATGAAAACGGAACTATCGCGGGAGATAACGGCAAATTTATCGAAAACGACATTGTTTCGATTTTGGCAAATTACAATTCTTTGAGTAACGTCATTTTAAACGCTATTTTCGCGATTATGTTTGTCTTGCTCCTATTTACTACAATTCAAAAAGTCTTCAAAGCCGTCGACCCCGACGACGACACGAAAGAAAAATCAAAATTTCATTTTTTCGCCTCTCTTATTATAGGCGCTCTCGTTTTTTGGCCTATAACGACCACGCCCCCAACAGCACAAAGTTACAAAGAAGTCGAGTCCAATTTCCAATCGCTTTCGCGACATGGATTTTACTTCTTCAATTCTCTAGCGGACGAAATCACAAAAGCAATGATCGACGACGAACTTGACACGCTGATTAACAAATCTGGTATCGGTTCAGCTTCCGACATTATCAACAATGCGGCAAAAATGGCGCAACAAAAAAAGCTTTCTGACACATACAAAAGTTTATATAACACAGCACTCACAAATTTCACCGACATTTCTCTCTTTTCAACAGCGTCCAACGCCTTTCCAATGTCTGAAAAATGGGCTTACGCGACTTCATACGTCAAACCCTTGCTCAGTCCAATTTCGTATTATCACGTCTCACCAGCTGGTCAAACGGTTTCGTCGGCTTATACTTCCTCGGCAACGAAAGAGGAAAGTTACCCAAAATATGCTTTTTCGTTTGGTTACCGAATAAATCAAAAAAAAATTAAAGCCGACATGAACCACGAAGCGTTTAAAAAGGCATATTTAAGTTTAATTCAAACCGACCCACAAGTCGACGAAAAAATCAAAATGCTCAAATCGGTCATTAAAACACAATACGAGCTATTTCGCGATATTGGGTATTTAAGCGTTCTTCAAATACCCGTTATTGACATGCAAGCACAAAGCAATCAAAAACTTTTTAAATCCGAAGACATCACAAAAGAAATCGACAAGAAAATCGACAGCGACAGCTACACTAAAAAATTCATGGGCGATCTCGTTTCCTCTATCCCTTACATGTTTGTACCAGGGGCGCAAACCGTATTTTCAACAACGCAAACAACATTCGCAGCAATCGCGGACGGTGCAAAAGATACGCTCGTCGGCTGGATTGGCTCAAAATTCGGCACAAACATCGCGATCGGAGTCGTAACAAACTCCGCCGCTTACACTTTCTCACAAATGACAATTAGTGTTTTTTTACAAATCATGCCGATTATTGTGATCATCGGTATCGGTCTTGTCCGCTTTCTCATAATAATGGTAAAAATTTTAGCTTTCCATTTTGGCTCTCTCTTGCTTTTTGCCCTAGTATTTACCAAAAATGGATCGGAATACATGAAAAAGTTTTGTATCGCGATGCTCCTTTTAATGCTCGAACAACCGATTTTTCCTATTTCTGTGTATTTAGCATTCGTCTCGAACTCTATTTTGCACAACTTCGGAAATTTTGTTTCAAAAAGCATAATTTCGGGAATGATGGATAACAATTCAGCTCAAAATTACGTTAATTGGAGCATTGAGGGGCTTTTCAACGTTGGCACGAATATGGCAAGCGTTACAAAAATTTATCTCATCCAAGGTGCTCTCGAGGTCTGTATCATATTTGCTTCGATTGCTCTAATTTATAAATTTCTGATTTCTTATCATTCTTATCTTTTTGAAACTCTAAGTTTAAAAGCTACCGACGTGCTAGATGATTCCATTAAAGGCGTTGCACAACAAATCGAAACGAAAGGAAAAATTTAATGTTACCGATTAAAAAAACTGTAAAGCAAATCGAGGAATTGCTAGTTAAAGTTTCCTCTAAAACGCTCCCAAAAAACAAAAAAGACGAGTTGGAAACATTGCTTTTAAATTTAAAAGCGTTTCTCAAAAACACTAAAGCCGACGAAAATCGCAAAGCTGAAATCATTTTGCGTTTACCGCTCTTAGCTCTAACCATCCGCAAAGCCTAAGACAAGGGATATTTATATCCCTTTCCCTCTCTCTTTATCTGCAATAAAAATATAATAAGGATTATCTTATAATAAAACATTAAAATAATAGATTAAATATTAAATAATACAAATCATATTATAATTACATATCGTTTTTACATAACCCTTTTAAATCTAGGAGATACAATGCCGTTACCAGCTTTTAGCGCTTCAACAACACAGGCGGTCGATTTGTACAACACAGCCTCAACAAGTCTCCAAAATATTGAAATTTATGACGTTATTAAAATTATGATTGTCACTTTAATCAACTATCTTTTTGCACCCGTTATGTTCTTTTTCGCGGTTATCAGAGGGCTTCACGTTTCGACTAAAGTCGGAAATGACGATAATTTCATCATGCTTCGCTCTTTATTTTTGCCTTTCATTTATGTTCTTATTTCTTTATTTTGTTTATTCGTTATCAATTCATTTTTTTCATTTGTTTTTCACCAGCCAGCGTCCGCGATTTTGAAATCATTTTTTGAGTTCGATTTGACACAAACAAGCTCAAACACAAGTGCACTTTTAAAACACTTTTTTGACGGAACTGTCGCATTTTTAGGCGTTTTAAGAAACTCTATCGTTCACCTTACTGCTGCGGCTTACGCGATCATTCCTATTTTATACTGTATGAGTGCAATTTCATCTATCAACATTTCGGTAGATAGCCCTTTCTTTATTGTTTTTCGTCTTACAGGAATGCTCGGTGTTGGTGTAATCGTCACGAATGTTTACGCAAATTTAGCGAATACAATTTTGTTTTCATCCGCTCCCAACATCGAGGGGCTAGGGGTTATAAGCTCCGTTTCTCGCCTCTCTGTTGAGTTGTTAAAATCTTACGTTCGTTTAGCTTACAATTAAAAAATCTAATCTGAAAGGAGAAAAAAAATGACCGCGGACACAAAACCAAGAGACTTAAACGTCCGCCAACAAGAAAAAGTCAGAGATAAAGAAACATCAAAACAGGCCATTGCGGTGCTTGTTGGCGAGATCGACGAGGCGCAAGAACAGCAACGAAACAGCACAATTCCAAAGGTGCAAATCGAGCTTTCAAAAGCGTACCACGACGAATTTATGCAAGATTTTACAAAGTATAAAATCGTCTCGGCAATCGCTTTGTTTGCAATAAGTTTTTTTGATGTCAATATTTGGTCGAAAAGCGTTTTGGAGTCTGATTTGTTAAAGGCTGGTTTTTTCATCGCCTTGGCGGTCGTACTCTTTCAAAATTTTAGCAATGTTGGGTATGTCACCCAAATTTTGCCCAATACAAAACAAAAAACAAAATTTGAAATTGAAAGGATAGCTTTTGTCTTATTCGAAAAAATTGAAACTCTAAAAATCAAAACTTTCTCTTTTTTCACCAGTGCGCTCTTTGCTCTTTTAATAGGTACGTATTTTTTTACAAATAGTTTTATTTACGGATTGCTCGTTCATCTCGTAAATTTCAACATCATCGTTTTTTATATTTTTTTATTCAAAACGGTGTTCATCAAAACTCAAAACAAAGGAAAATAAAATGGCAACAATTTGTCCAGTATGCAAAGTGGGAACTCTCAAAAAAGGTGAAAAACAGGTCTATTGTTCTAAAAAAGATTACGACTCAAAAACTGAAAAAAACAAAGGTTGCGATTTTCATATCTTCTACGACCAAAAAAAAGTTTTTGGCGAAGTTTTAGAGGCTTCTGATATTGTAGATATTGTTAACGGTAAACCGTTGACATCAAAAAGAGGAAGAACCATTGAGCTTGATTTGACATCAAAATATTTCACAAAAACAACAAAACCCGAGGATGAGGATCTATAAATGGACTTTTTGACCGCTAGAGACAAAGAAATCTTAGAATTAACTTCCGTCTTTGGCGGCAAGATTTTCGTAGATGTTCTTATAAAAACTTTTTGGATTAATCACAAAATGCCAAAGAGTCAGGCTCGCAACAGAATGGATGTTTTAACAAATAAATACAATTTGTTCATGCTTAAACCAACGGGGCTCATGTCCCCCCGCTCGGCTTACGTTTTGACCGAATACGGCAAAGGCGTGGTAAAAACTTTATTTGACAAAGATATTTATAACGTAGCCGTAACAACAACAACGGTTAAACATAACATCCTCGAGATGATTACGTTTTATTGGCTTCAAAAGTTAGGTAAAAATCCGACCCGCACGACCGTCGCGAATTGGGGTCAAAAACAGAATTTTAAGCATACGCCCGACATCGCTTACAGGATGGAAGACAATCGCCTCGTTTACATCGAAATCGAAACGACTGTCAAAAGTGCTGGTTCGTACAATTCAATATTCGCAAACATCATCCAAGACAAAGTTCACAAAATAATTTACGTTTTGGAAGATGAAAAAAAAGTCGCGCAATTTGTTGGTAAATTGCCGACTTCCGAACGTCTCATGTTGGTGTCAATCGACACCCTTGTCAATTCCGCACAAAGTGGAAAAATTGGTGCTAAGTCACAAAAGGAAATTCTCAAATGAAAGATAAAATTTTAAGTATTTTAAAAACGGTTTTATTGGCTGTTGTTTATCCTACTATCCCCCTAAAATCCGCATTTATGGGGTTAGCGATTAGAATTTTAAAGCTCGTTTCAAGCGAGCGCGACACAACTGCGAGCAAGTCTTTCGAGTTCTACTTTAACAAAATTTTGTCCGCAAAAAATAAACAGCAATCGCTCGAGCTTGAAATTAAAATCGAAGAATTAGGCAAAATTCTAGGCTTTGCAAACACTGCTTCAAGTTTTGCAACGGTTCTAATTTATGGTATGTATTTCACGCTTATGTTTGCTATTCCTGGTCTTGTTTATTTTTTCTTTAGCCGTGTAGTAAGCATAAATTTCATTCTTAGTTTAGGTGGTCTTTTGTCTACCTATTACACTCTTTTGTTAATCTTCTTAGCGCTCAAAAATTGGGGAGATTTGCCAAATCAAGACAATTTAAGACTTTATATCCTCAAAGATTTTTCATACATTTACGCTAAATCAATGGAAATCGACCCACAAGTCGCGGATATTGCAATGGAGACAATCGCAAAATCTGTTTTATTAAAAAATAAACAAACTTTTGTCCTCGCTCAAAAAAATCTTAACAAAACTCTAGGACTATAAAATGAAAATAGCGATCATAAATAGCAGCGGAAACGTAGGCAAATCGACAATCTCTCGTGAGCTTGTTTATTCACGTATTCCTGAACCTAAAATCATTGTTGAAGTTGAGGGGCAAAACTCCTCATCTTCTCGTTTTCAAAGCATTACTTCAATCAAGCACGATGGAAGTACCGATTTTAATGTTTTTTATGAGTACATTATTAATGACGACCAAAACGTCATTTTTGATATTGGTGCGTCTGAAATTGCGAACTTTGTTACAAGCATTAGCGAATATGGTGTTTTAGGTATGTTTGACTTGTTTATCGTTCCAACAAAAGCGGACGCTAAAATTATGGAAGACACTATCAAAACAATCAAGTTTCTACAATCACAAAACATTGAGAATGACAAAATCAAGGTCGTTTTCAATGCAGTAAAAAAAGACGTTAAAACGGATTTTGCGCCACTCCTTGCTTTTAAATTTGACTATGAATTTAATGAAGATTGTTTTGTGAGAGAGAGTAACATCATTTCGGATTTGAGCCTTTTAAAAATGACTTTAATTGATGTTTACAATCCTGATAAAAAGTTTTATCGTGATGATCTCTTGAGTGAAACTGACCCACAGAAAAAAAAGAGGCTTTTGAAACTTGACTTGATTAATCAAGCAGCGGATAAAAAAATCAAAGAGTTTGACAGCGTTTGGACGGCAATTACAGGTGAGGTCATTGATACAGTATCCTCGTTTTCTTTTTCACCAGCCGACAAAAAACAATCTAAACAAGATAAGCCAAAAGTAGAGGAGCAAGAAGATGAAGATTTGTAACGTTGATTTAAGAGTTGAAAAAACTTTGTTTGAAAATCTGTTTTTTACCATAATAAAAACTTTTGTTTTTTTAATTATCGTTTTTTATGTTTATAGCAATCATCAACGTATTTCAATTTTAGAGCGTCAAATTTCATACTTGTCGCCTAAAGTTATTGAGATACCCGAAAACTCTAGTTCGTTGATTTTAGAGCCATTGGAGACACGAAAGTGAATGATTTAATGGAAGTCATTTATTATCAAATGCTCGAGCTAGAAAATCGACTTGACAAAAAACTCGAATACATTGAAAAAGCAGAAAAAACAATCGAGGCGGGGGTGTTGGAAATGCAACGCCTCTTAAAAGAAGTTCAAGAAACTAAACAAGGAAAATAAAAATGAAAAAGATTATCACATTATCAACATTGGTCGCGGTTTTACTGTTCAGCGGTTGTGGTGACTCCATGAACAGCGAACAGGTCACAGCCCTAAAAGCTGAAATCTCAAAAATGACCCCGTCACAAAAACTCGACGGATACGGTGAAGCAATACTGTCAAACGACGACCAAAAAAAGAAAATTTATGAGTCGTTTATGACCCCCGAACAAATAAAAGCACACGAAACTGAAATGACACGTTTGAAAAAATCTTTGAATGATTTGTTAATGTCTGCGAATAATCCAAACGCGACCCGCACCGCGTCCAAACAGTTAGCGAACACTTATGAGCAACTACTCACAAATCCAAAAATTCAAAATTGGGATTATTACAAAAACGAGTTCAAACCCGCTGCCGAAAAAATACTTGGCATCAAACCACAAGGAAAATAAAAATGGAAGATCAATTTTCAGTAAATTTTGAAAAAAAACAAGATTTCACAACAGCGACGGCTCAATCAACAAGATTGGGTCGTGCGCCCACTACCATAGCCACAGCGTTAGAACATCATAAAAAGAAACCTCGCAAAGATCCTATTCCAGAAATTCAAAAAGCTGTTATCAGCAAATCAAATTATTATGGTCAAAAATACGAAATTCCCGACGAGCCTTTTACCTTACCACAAGACGAAATTACGCATAGCCTTTTCGTCGGTTCGACTGGTACAGGTAAGGGTGTTGAGCTTGGTGGTCGTGTTCTTCAATCAATTTTAGAAAAACGAGGTATTGGCGTAATTGACCCGAAAAATGATGCCTATTTGGTTCAAATTATTTTAGAGGCTCTTGCAAAAGCTGGTCGCCCCGCTTCTGATTTAAAAATGGTTTATTTTCCAAACAAATGGGGATACAAAGCGATTACAGAGCGCGACACGTACCTCGAAATTTCAAATAAACTTATTTCACTTTTTGGGTTTACACCGTCCGACAACAGCGGCGTTGACCATTATCGAGGTTTAGGACGTACGCTTTTACGAAAATTGATGAAAATGTTTTTTGTTGAATTTTCACTCGGTGTCTCAATTAAAAAGGATTTTTTAGACATTCAAAAACACATCATTTTTTTAAAGCAAGATTTGGAAAATCGCGGCCTGTACGAAAAGGAACTTGGCAGAACGAAGCCAAATTGCGATCTAATGGAAAAATATTCAAAACGCTTTTACAGCCCCGAAGTTCTTGAAAAATTGTATTTTGCCGATAGCGACATCTCGACACTCGACACGCTCGCTATTAAATTTCAAGAAATTTCAGAGGGTGTAAATTTTGAGAATGATGTTGATATTGCTGACGCTCTATACAATGGAAAAATTTTATATTTTCGTTGTGACATGAACGACATCGCGTCGTTGCAATGGGTTAAATTTTTAATCGTTGATTTAATTCAAAATGCAAAAAAGAAAAAAGCGAACATGGACGTTTACTGCGACGAAATTTCGTTTTACGCTGAAAAAACGCTTGCGGGTGCTCTTGCAACTGTTCGTTCAATGGGCTTACAATTTTCATTATTTTTACAAGCTTTATCCCAACTAAATGATGAAATTCGAGATGACATCATCGAGAACTGTAATTTCAAAATGTTTTACAAAAGTTCAAACGAAACAACATTAAAATATCTTGAATTGGTCGGTGGCGTTGAAGCGATCACAACGATTTCCTCCAAAGATGGTTCTCAAAATTTTTCGCAAGAATTTGAACCGTTTTTAAATGTTACAAAAATGAGAGCTTTCCCGAGAACAGCGGTTGCGGTTGTTGTGGCTGAATTTTTACCTTTTCCACAAATCATTCAAACAAATTTTGTCGCTGTTGAAAAAGAATTTGATTGGAGCTATTACCAAAATTACGGTTTTGAGAAAATCGACATCACGAAAATCGAAGCCGACAAAAACATTTCGGACGATAGAAGCGCAAGAAAATCTAAGCTCGACCGCTATCGTGTTTACCTCAAAGAGTCAAAATCTTTATTGGAAAATAGCGATTTGATGGGCATAACTTTAGGCTATGAAGAACTATAAAAATGATGTAAAAGGGTTATGTAAAAAAGATATAAAACAACTGCATAACCCAAATAACACCAAAAGCATTGCAAACAGAGCATTTTAAAGAGCTTTTTAAAACGCTGATTAGAAAGGGGGAAAAAGAGAAAAAGAAGATGAAGTAAAAAAGAATGATAAAAAACAGTAAAAAAGAGCATGATTTAGAGTAATATTAGTTTGTTTTGTATTGTATTGGTATTAAATATGGTAAAATTATTGTATAATTAGGGTAAAAAAAGGGTATATTATGGGCTTAAAAGAGGATATTGAACAACTAAAAAAAGATAAAAAACTCACAAAGTCAAAAATATTAGAAGAACATCGAGATGATATTTTAGAGATGATAAATTTAAAGATTTCACTCTCAACCCAAATAGAGCTATTGATTAAAAACAATATTATTGAAAAGCTCGACCTCAAAGAATATCGAAACATTTTAATTAATGATTTCGGGTACATTGCAAAATCTCGAGAAAAGAAAGAAGTAAAAAAACAAATTTCGATTAGTGCAGCAAGTCAAAAAAAAGAGGCGATCAAGGTCGAAAAATCTCAACCTCAACCGCCAAAAACTCAAAAATCCGCGAAAGATATTTTGAGCGAGGAAATCAATTTGTTTTAAAGATTTTCTTTTTTCACCTCGCGTTTCACGAACATATTTAAAACACTATTCAAATCCGTTTTATATTCTTTTGCGACTGTCAACGCCTCTTCAAATTCGTCAAGGTTCATAAAAAAGTCAACACATGATTTTATAAACTCGGTTTCGCTCAAATTCATCTTTTTTGCAACAAGCCCGATATTCAAAAATTCAACGTCAGAATAATACAAAACCCTTTTTTTCTTAACATCATCGTCGGTCTTAGCTGGACGACCAGCTTTTTTTTGAGTTGCTTCCGCTTTTTTGATAAGCTTCGCTTTTTGTTCAGCTTTTTTAAATGTTTGAACGTCCTCCTTGCCCTCATTTAAAACATCTTCGATACTAATACCCTCTTTCATTTTGATTGTCCTCTCTCTTTGATGTAGTTTAATAACTCTGTGTAGCCTGTAATGGCATTTCTATATACATATTCGTTGATTTTGTTAGCTTTTTGAATTTGTGAAACGCTCTTTTTAACTTTAAAAGTCTTTTTCCAAATCCTCGCGCTCTTAATCTCAAAAATTGGAAAATCGAAATGTTTGACAAAGTAGTTTTTGATTTCTTCAAAGTCTGTTTTTTCGGCAATATTTGCGACTAAAATGATGTTCTTATTTTCAAGCTCTTTTATAAGTGACATTGTTTTTTTAAAACTGTTCAGGTCAGCAGTAAGAGGAACGATAACGAAGTCGCTATTATTGACAATCTCGAGGACTCCACTATCGACGAACCCGCCAAAGTCATAGACGACGTTATCAATCAGCTTCGGTTTATCCATGATTTTAGCTTTATTACTATACGCGAGTTCGATCACGCTATCATCATTCGAGATTAAGAACAAGTCTAAATCTATCGCCAAGTTATACGCTAGAGAGGTTTTGCCAACTCCGCCCTTTTTATTGATTACAGATAT
>Ga0265295_1005619_pt1 | contig 15776 bp, 14 predicted proteins | sample Munlansysbiofilm_FD_192503 | JGI IMG/M metagenome (GOLD analysis project Ga0265295, IMG submission 192503) | Leachate microbial communities from a municipal landfill in Southern Ontario, Canada - Methane capture system biofilm | ecosystem: Engineered > Solid waste > Landfill > Unclassified ... | reverse complement strand
TAAACCGGAAGGGGATAAAAAAAGAGCCCTCGAACGGATTTGAACCGTTGACCCCCACCTTACCATGGTGGTGCTCTACCGACTGAGCTACAAGGGCGTCGGTTGCATAGTAAAGACAAAATACGAGATGCATCTGCCTTCAACACGCAGAAGCAAACTTACCAGAGTGCATGGTTTTTGTCAATACGCACCACTGAGAAAGGGAAAAATCTTGGACCAGTTGCTCAGATTTCTTCAATCAGATATAGTTTATCACACGTATTTGTCATAATTACAAGGAGTTCCTCATGAAGGACCAGCAAAAGACTCGTTATGGCCACTCTGCACAGGACATTGCCCAAGACTTTGCAGAGCACCTGAAATACAGCCAAGACGCTGATATGTATCATACTACGCAGGAGGGCCGCTACAATGCTCTTGCCCTCACTGTTCGCGACAGAATCATCCACCAGTGGAACCTGAGCCGCAAAACCCAGCGAGCACAAAGCACAAAACGGGTGTATTACCTCAGCCTGGAATTTCTGATGGGTCGTGCCATGACCAACAACATCATCAACCTCGGCCTTGAGGAAGAAGTGCGCAAGGCGCTCTCCTCTCTTGGTTATACCTATGAGGAGTTGAGTGAAGTCGAACCCGATGCCGGGCTTGGCAATGGAGGGCTTGGCCGTCTTGCAGCCTGTTTCCTTGATTCGATGGCAACCTTGGAAATCCCCGCCTATGGCTACGGGATCAGGTACAACTATGGAATTTTCCGCCAGCAGATCAAGAACGGCTGGCAGGCTGAACAACCAGACAACTGGTTGCGTGACGGTAATCCATGGGAAGTGATCAGACCCGATGTAGTCTACCCCGTGCAGTTCGGAGGAGAGGTCCAGGTAATCCGTGAACATGGTCGAGACCAATTCAAGTGGTCCGGTTCTGAAATCGTACAGGGAATTGCCTACGACACTCCCATCATCGGCTATGGATGCAAGACGGTGAATACCTTGCGACTCTGGTCAGCCAAGAGCCCGGAAGAGTTCAATTTCCATGAGTTCAACGACGGCGACTATACCGAAGCGGTCCGCTCGAAAATATCGGCTGAAAACCTCAGCCAGGTCCTCTACCCCAATGATACCCTCTACATGGGCAAGGAACTCAGGCTGAAGCAACAATACTTCTTTGTTGCCTGCTCACTTGCTGACATCGTCAGGCGCTTCAAGCGGGAAAAGCAGAGTTGGACGACCTTCCCCTCGTTTGCAGCCATCCAGCTCAACGACACTCATCCATCCTTGGCAGTTCCTGAAATGATGCGCATCCTCCTCGATGAGGAGAATCTCGATTGGGATGAGAGCTGGGACATCACGGTGCGAACCATGGGCTATACCAATCATACCCTGATGCCTGAGGCTCTGGAGAAGTGGTCGCTCCCGATGTTGCAGAAGATCCTTCCCAGACACCTGCAGATCATCTATGAAATCAACCACCGTTTTCTCCAGCAGGCAGTCGCCTACTTCCCGCTCCAACCCCAGATGCTCAGCAAAATCAGCATCATCGAGGAGTCGAACCCCAAGCAGGTTCGGATGGCCAACCTTGCCATCATCGGCAGTCACAGTACCAATGGTGTTGCCGAGCTGCACTCGCAGCTTCTCAAAACATCGATGTTCCCTCAGTTCAACCTCATCTTCGGAGATCGGTTCAACAACAAGACCAACGGCATCACCCAACGGCGTTGGCTGCTTGCCTCGAACCCCAAGCTTGCTTCCCTGATCACCAGTGCAATCGGCGATGGATGGATCACCGATTACAACCAGATCGCCAAGCTTGCCCCCTTCTCCAAGGACAGCACCTTCCTCGCTGACTTCGAGAAGATCAAACGAGAGAACAAGATTCGTGCGGCCGCCTTCCTGAAACAGGAAAGCAACCTGATCATCAACCCGGACTCGTTCTTCGACGTTCAGGTCAAGCGCATCCACGAGTACAAGCGGCAGCTGCTCAATGCCCTGAACATCCTGGTCATCTATACCGACCTCAAGAACGGGGGAGATGCTACCAAGAAGATGGAACACACCACGTTCCTCTTCGGAGGCAAGGCAGCCCCTGGGTATGTGAATGCGAAGCTCATCATCAAGCTGATCAACAACATCGCCAAGGTGATCAACTCCGACCCAGCCACCAAGGACAAATTGGCTGTGCATTTCATGCCCAACTACCGCGTATCAATGGCTGAGATGATCATTCCTGCCACCAATCTTTCCGAACAGATCTCAACGGCAGGCACCGAAGCCTCAGGCACCGGCAACATGAAGTTCATGGCCAACGGAGCTTTGACCATCGGTACCATGGATGGTGCTAATGTGGAGATTGCAGAAGAGGTTGGCAAGGAGAACATGTTCATCTTCGGTAATACGGAAGACCAGATCGCCAAGCTCAGCCTGGGTTACGACCCGTTCTCCCGTGTCCTGGCAGATGAGCAGATCAAGCGCATCGTCGACCTTCTATTCAGCGGCTACTTCAATGTCAACGAACCGAACATCTTCGAACCGTTGCGCAGGAGCCTCTTCGAGGAGGGCGATCGCTACTACCATTTTGCAGATCTGGGCATGTACCGCGATGCACACCGCTCGGCACGCGAGCTCTATACCTTGGACAAAGTGGAGTGGAACCGTCGTGCAGTGCTCAATATCAGCGCAAGCGGAAAGTTCTCCAGCGACCGGACCATCGCCCAGTACGCAAAGGAAATCTGGGATATCAAGCCCTGTCCGGTTGAGAAGGACTTGAGCATCGATACAGCGCTTGCCGATGCTGCAAAGCGCAAATAGCAAAAGGCCTATGCCGAATTTTCATCACCCCGGCCACGGGGTGATATTTTTTCGTCATTTGAGAAAATTGCTATATCATTTACAGAAAATGAAATATTTTTATGTATTGTAAAATACTATAAATATATGACAACAACTCGTCACTTGCATCTTCTGACTGCTATATTCAGAGCATGCAAAAGTTCTGGGAACGCATGAAAATCTTATTGCACTCCCCTACAGTGGTAGACCTGGCAAAGGTACTTGGAGTCAAACGCAGCACGCTTTCCAGTTGGATTCAAGCCGACAAGAGACCACCCATGCATGTATTGCTTCGTCTATCCCGCCTTACGGGTCTTGGACTTGAGGAACTCGAGTTCGGATACTCCAAGGGACATCATGATGAAGACGAGGCTTGCGAAAAACCAAAGAATCGCAAACAGGAAATCTTCGACCTTATCGATCAGTTCGACCAGGAAGAGTTGGATTTCATCTGGTGCTTCCTCACCAGCTACAAGAACTGCATCGCTACAGACCGAGAGAAGAAAGCATACGAGTGAGATGAGGAGCAAGCAGCGCAAGCAGCGGTGCAATCACCATGGCAGGCATGAAATTGCCTGCCTTGCTTTTTCTGACATCCAGCAAGGAAAATCCGATCATCATCAAGAGCACACCACCCACTGCAGCAAGTTCGGTAATACCGGCATCCCCCAGAATGGGAGCGATAAAACCACCAGCAAGCGTAAAGAAACCCTGGTAAAGCAGGATGAAAAGAGCACTGGCCATCACTCCCACCCCGTAGATGGAGCTGAAAATGATCGCCATGCAACCGTCCATGATTGACTTGACGAGAATCAACTGGTAATCCCGAACCGTTCCAGCCTGAATCGATCCCACCACCGTCATGGCCCCAGAACAAAAAAGCAGGGAAGCATTCAGGAATCCCAAGGCAAAGTTTCGCGCACTTTCAGCACTTCCCTTTCCCTTGCTCAACCTTCGTTCCATCCAGGATCCCAGTGCAAGCACACCCTCCTCAATGCGAAGTGCATATCCGATGAACCCTCCGATGACCACTGAAAAAAGCAGGATCAGGTATGACCCGGTCTGCATGGCCATGGAGATGCCGATCACCAGGGTAATGAGACCGGAGGATGTGAACACCACTTCCTGATAGGAAGCTTTGAGCTTGTTCTTGACGATAAGTCCGAGCAGTGACCCGAGGATGACCATCAGGGCGTTGAAATAGGTGGCAATCATAATGGCATCGAGTATAATACGTTTGCAAACCTCACTCAAGGAAGGACCATGCAAAATATCCTATTGGCTGCTGGATTGGGCTCACGAAGCGAAGGCAAGAAGCTGTTGCTCCCCTTTCAGGGTACCAGCATCGTCGCCAATGCAGTCGCAGCATCCCTGGAGGCAGGGCTCTTTACCATTGTGGTTACCGGCTTTCGCGCAGAAGAAGTATCCGAACAGCTGAAAAGTCTTGCATGTCCTTCGCTCCTGGTTGTCCACAACCCGGACTATGCAAAAGGACAAGGAGGCTCAACCCAGGCAGGAGCCCGTCACCTGTACGCAGGAGAGCCTTTCTTCATCTCCCTTGCCGACATGCCCCTGATCGGGAAAAAGCATTACCACTGGATTGCCCACCATGCGCATATGGACGTCGTGAGACCCAGCTACCGGGGGCGTTACGGCCACCCGGTGTTGCTGGGCCCAGCGTTCAGGCAGATCATCCTAGAGGAAAAACTGCCTTTCACCATGCGTTCCTTGCTCACGAGGTATCCCACGCAACGCCTCGAGGTGGAGGATGCGGCATATGTCACCGACATCGATACTCTCGAGGCCTATCAACAGCTTCTCGCTACTGAGCGATGATCTGATCACCCGAACGGATGAGATGGATGGATGCATCAGGAGCGAAGGCCCCTGACAACAGCTGCACCGACAACGGGTTCTCGACCAGTCGCTGTACTGCACGCTTGATCGGACGTGCCCCATAGACCGGGTCGAACCCTTCCTCGTACAGTGCCTCCACCACACCATCTTCCCAGCTCAGATGATACCCACGCTTCTCCAGGCGCTTGGCAAGCAACTGGAGCTGCAAGGTGACAATCTTGCGGATCTGCTCACTGCCCAATCGCTCAAAGACAATGATCTCATCAAGCCTGTTGATGAATTCAGGCTTGAACGCATTGTGAATGATCTCCAACACCACCTTCGATCCTTCTTCATGGGAAGAAGAGGAAAGCAACTGCTGGCTTCCCAGGTTGCTGGTCATGATGATCACCGTATTGGTGAAATCAACCACCCTACCCTGCCCGTCGGTGAGCCTTCCATCGTCAAGCAGCTGCAAGAGAACGTTGAATACATCCGGATGCGCCTTCTCGATCTCATCAAAGAGAATTACCGAGTAGGGGCGACGCCTGACCACCTCGGTCAGCTGTCCGCCCTGGTCGTATCCCACATACCCCGGAGGAGCACCGATCAGCCTGCTTACGGAAAATTTCTCCATATACTCGCTCATGTCGATTCTGGTCAGGGCCTTCTCGTCATCGAAGAGGAATTGGGCAAGCACTTTGGCAAGCAAGGTCTTTCCCACTCCGGTAGGGCCGGCAAACAGGAAGGTGCCAAGCGGCCTGTGCTCATCGCCGATACCAGCCTTGTTCCTCCTGATGGCGTTGCTGACAGCCTCAATGGCTTGGTTCTGGCCCACCACCTGTTCGGAAAGCGTCTTCTCCAGCTGCAGATACTTCTGCATCTCGCTTCCCTTCATTTTCGTAACAGGAACACCGGTCCAGTTGCTGACGATTCTGGCAATGTCATCCTCACTCACTTCCTCGCGAAGCATCTGCCTGCCTTCAGTCTGCACTCCAGCCAGTTGTTCGCCCATCCTTTCAATCTCTTTGCTGAGCTCAGGAATCTGTCCGTGCTTGATCTGGGCAGCTTTGGCAAGATCGCCATCCCGCTCTGCCCGTTGTTCCTCCACCTTCAGCTGCTCAAGCTGGGCTTTGCTCTCCCTCAGCTTGGCTATGAAGGATCGCTCATTGCCCCACTGCAGGTGCATGGCATCACGCTTTCCTTGCAGTTCGCTTCGCTCCTTGTGCAACTTCTCCAGCCGTTCCTTGCTCGCTTTGTCCGTCTCCCTGGACAAGGCTTGCTCCTCGATGTTCAGCTGCAGGATCTTTCGCTCGATCTGGTCCAGCTCCTCCGGCTGGCTCTCAATCTCCATCTTCAGCTGGCTTGCAGCCTCATCAACCAGATCAATTGCCTTGTCAGGGAGGAAACGATTGGTGATGTAGCGATTGCTCAAGGTAGCTGCAGCCACCAGGGCCTCATCCTTGATCCTCACCCCGTGATGGACCTCATATCGTTCTTTCAGACCCCTCAGAATGGCAATGGTCGATTCAACCGAGGGTTCCTTGGTATAGACTGGCTGGAACCGTCGCTCAAGCGCCTTGTCAGGCTCGATGAACTTTCGATACTCGTCGAGTGTCGTGGCCCCGATCGCATGGAGCTCTCCTCTCGCCAAAGCGGGCTTGATCAGGTTGGAAGCGTCGGTGGACCCTTCACTCGCACCGGCACCGACTATGGTATGCAACTCATCAATGAAGAGGATGATGGCTCCCTCACTGGCGGTAACTTCCTTCACCACGGCTTTCAGCCGTTCCTCAAACTCCCCTCGGAACTTGGCTCCTGCCACCAAAGATCCCACATCGAGACTGAGGATTCGCTTGTCTTTCAGGGACTCGGGAGTATCACCGCTGGCAATACGCTGGGCAAGCCCTTCCACTATGGCGGTCTTTCCCACACCCGGTTCTCCGATGAGCACAGGATTGTTCTTTGTCCTGCGCGAGAGAACCTGCATCAGCCGCCGTATTTCCTCATCACGGCCGATGACAGGGTCAAGCTTGCCCTGCCGTGCCAGGGCCGTCATGTCTTTGCAATACTTTTCCAGAGCCTGGTATCGGCTCTCAGGATCTTCGCTTTGGATACTCTGGTTTCCTCTGATCGACTGCAAGGCCTGCATCACCGCTTCCTTGCTCACCCCCAAGCTCTTCAGAGCCTTACCGGCTGCCGATCCGTCATCAAGCACGGCAAGCAGGACATGTTCTGCACTCAGGTACTGGTCCTTGAAATCCGCTGCAATTTTGTCGGCTGCATACAGCTGGTTGCCCAACTGCGCCGAGAGGGAGCGCTGGACACTTCCCCCGTAGGCCTTGGGAAGCTTGTCCACTAGCTCCGTAAGCTTGTTCACCACCAGTTGGGCAGGTACGCCCAGCCGTTCAAAAAGCGGAGGAAGCAAGCCTTCCTTTTGGGAAAGCAGGGCGAGCAACAGATGCTCGGTGGTAACTTCTGCATTCCCACGGTCATGGGCAAGCATGTCGGCATCACCGATCGCCTGCCGCAATTTGATGGTCATCTTTTCACTATTCATGGGTACTCCTCACCTTTGGGTATGAAGCAACCGAACCCTGGCGGGCTCTCTCCTGTACACCATAAATATAGTGAGATAATTGCCTATCGGCTAGGAAGTCTGACGGGGACGGTAGAATTCAAGATAGGTACCGACCAACTGCTGGCTGAGCTTCATATCGAACGTATCGAGGAAAGCAACCTGGAAGCAGGATGACTCGAGCAGGAGCAGAAGATGATCGGCAACCTTGTTCACGTCGCACTCGATGATATCACCTGCCTTGATGCCCATCCTCAGAAGACGCTTGAATAAAATGGTGAGCTTGGCGGTTCTCCTGAGCACGATTTCGTTGAAATCACGACCTTCCTTCTTCATCTGAAGCATGACGTCCACAAGGCTTGTCAGTTCCCCGTCATGCTCATTGGCTGTCTGCATGATATCCAAGCAGATGGTGGTTATGCGGCAGACATAATCCTGGTCGGTCGACCAAGCGAACGAAGCGTACTTGTTGAACATCCTGCCGGTTACCAGTTTCACCGCATAGTAGTAGATCTCTTCCTTGTCCTTGAAATATTGATAGATGGTAGGCCGGGAGATACCGCACTCAGTTGCAATCAAGGAGAGGTTGGAGTCACGATACCCCTCCCTCGCAAATACCTTGAGCGCAGTCTGAAGGATTTTCTCCTTGCGTAATTCATGATCTATCTTCTTGGGCATCAGTCCACTCCCCTATGTTCAGCTGGTGGAAAAAGTATTGTTGTACTACAATATACCATTATACTGTAAAAAACACTAGAACGCATTTGGAGATTCACCATGCTTTTCTCCCTCGTTGCCTCTGCTCTCATCCTTTTCCTACTCATACTGATAGTCAAGACACTCATGCAACGTAAGGTGCCATCACCTTGTACCCTCGGCGAGCAAACTGCGCGCGATGCTCACGCCGAACAAGCCCTTTGCAAAGCAATCAGGTGCAGAACCATCTCCTGTGAGGATCCCCAGAAAACCGAGTGGACCGCTTTCGCTGCCTTGCAGCAGCATATCGCCCAGACGTACAGTCTGTGTAATGAACAACGGATTATAGACACCGATCTCGGTCCCTACAACCTCGTATACCGTTTTGAGGGGAAGGATGCAAATGTTGAACCAGCGCTGCTCACCGCCCATCTTGATGTGGTCGGTGCCGCAGATGATGCATGGAGCCACCCCCCCTTTGCAGGAAATGTCGAACAGGGATTTGTCTGGGGACGGGGCAGCTTTGACTGCAAGCTGCAAGTGATCACCATTCTTGAGGCATTTGAAGACCTGCTCAAGCGAGGCGAACAGCCCCAGCGCACATGGTATGTCGCCTTCGGATGTGACGAGGAGTGCAATGCATCAACGGAGGGAGCTGTGCGCATTGCAGCCTGGTTTGCCCTCCACAACATGCATTTTTCCTTGGTGCTTGATGAAGGAGGTGTAGTAAGCCAGAACTACATCAAGGGATTCAAACAGAGCATTGCAGTGGTGGGCGTTGCAGAGAAGGGGTACCTCGATCTCGAGCTTTCGGTACAAAAGGAAGCAGGCCACTCATCAACCCCTTCCTTTCCCACTGCACTGGGAGCGCTATCCAGGGGTCTTGCACGGTTGGAGCAGCACCAGATGCGTCCGTACCTCACCACACCGGTGCGTACGATGCTCAAGAGCCTGGGCGAACAAGGACCCTTTGTCTACAGCCTGCTCTTCTTGAATCCCGGGCTTTTCAAACTCATACTCTTTTCCGTCTTCTCGAAGAACCCCACACTCAACGCCCTGATTCGTACAACCGTGGTGCCCACAGTCGTCAGCGCAAGTGACAAAAGCAACGTCATTGCGCGGGAGGCAAAAGCCCAAGTGAACATCCGCTTGCTCTGCAACCAGACAAAGGATGAGGCCCTCGCCTGGGTGAAGCACACCCTCTCAGACCCTTCCATCAACATCACGGTATTGCGCCATACACCACCTTCGCAGGTCAGCCGAACCGATACGGCTGCCTTTGCATATCTGAAAAGCACGATCCTCTCCACCTTTCCCGAAGCCTTGGTCACCCCTTACCTCATGCTTGGAGCCACGGATGCCCGCAAGTACCAGGATCTCTGCGACCAAGTCTTCCGCTTCACCCCCGCAAGGATGGATAGGAGCGAGGTAGCACGAATGCACGCTCAGGATGAGAGAATCAGCCATGATAACATAGCCCTCGCCAAGCAGTTCTACACGCGTCTGATCAGCTCATACTGAAAGCAAGACCCCGCATGTGCGGGGCCTTGCAAGTACAGGATGGTTCTTCAACCACTTATTTGATTTTTACTTCGATTGCCTTGGGCTTTGCCACTTCCATCTTGGGAAGGGTCAGCTTGAGAATGCCATCGGCAAACTCACCCTCAATCTTCTGCTCGTTCACGTCCTCAGGAAGGGTGAAGGATCGCTCAAAGCACTGGTAGCAACGCTCCGATACCAGACGCTTCTTGTCCTTCTCCTCCTTGCTGCTCTGCTTGGTGGAGCTGAGCTTCAGGACATGCTTCTCAACACTTACCTTTACATCTTCTTGCTTGTACCCCGGAAGCTCTGCTTCAAGGACATAAGCCGCTTCAGTTTCGGTGATGTCTACAGCAGGCATCCTGGAAGGCAGAAGACCCCAATCGCCGAGCATGGTGTCAAACAGGGAATCAAAGGATGAGACCATAGGGGAATCATAATTTCTCTTTGCCAAATATTTCATAGTACACCTCCGTGTTCTTGGTATTCTGTTTCTCTCCCTTTTCGGGTTCATCAACAATAGATGCAACAAGCGTGCCAAGTTCAGGGAAGGTGCGCATAGTATGTTATATTTTCTTTACTTATAATGCTTTATTTGGCAAACGATATCTGAAAGAACAAGCACATTGGTATCTGCCTATTTGATACTTGGGACATACTGTCTCCCTACACATCAAACAAGCCTCACGAATGCGTCATTTTGACACACTGAGATGTTTTGACTCTTGAAAAGTGGTTCAATGAGTACCGCCCAAAGGCCAATCTTCAGAATATCTCTTTTCTTTACAATATATTATTCTTCTTACTGGCTCATGTTTCTCATATTCATAGCATGTGATGAGTACAGGTTCCACCTCAAAGAGGACCTCAGTCTCAAACGCTGAGTACGCTGCAAAAGAACCTGGATAAGCCTGTTGGTAGGCGACGGCAATGCTCGCATTATGTGCAGCCAAGGGATGCCCCAGCTCCCTGGCAATTCCCTCAATCTGGATGTTGTCGAAACAGATGGCTACCGAAGGGTTGCCCCGCATTTGCTCATACTTGAGAAATTTCCGATCGGTCTGAAAATAGAAACAGCCTTCGAGCACGACACAACTCATCATTCTTGCTGTGGTTCGTGTTCCAAGGCTGGTGGCAAGGACCATTTGCTTGGCCTTGCCCAGCTTCTGGAATATCTTTGTACGTTGATCCTGGTAGTCATGCATGTCAATCGCCCCTCTTTCACCTTACCATCGAATGCTTGCGATTGACACAAGAAGTTACTCCAGCTCGGTGAGGGTGGCTACCATGACAGCCTTGATGGTGTGCATGCGGTTCTCCGCCTCATCAAAGACCACTGAGTGGGAGCTGCGGAAAACCTCATCGGTCACCTCCAGCTCACTCAGACCGAACTGCTCATGAATCTGTTGTGCCACAGCGGTGTTGAGATCGTGGAACGAGGGAAGACAATGCTCGAAAAGTACCTGGGGATTGCCTGAAGCTTTCACCAGATCCATGGTCACCTGATAGTCCTTGAGCAACTTCACCCGCTTCTCTGTCTGATCCTCCTCACCCATCGAAACCCAGACATCGGTGTATATGACATCCACACCCTTCACAGCCTCATAGGGATCGGAGGTCACAACAATCTTGGCACCGCTTTGTTTGGCATCCTTTGCAAGGGATGTGAGCAGGCTCTCCTCTGGAAAGAGCTCTTTCGGAGCTGCAATCCTATATTCCATTCCCAGTTTTGCGGCGCCGATCATCAGAGCGTTGGATACATTGTTCCTCCCATCTCCGATGTAGGCGAATTTCAGCTGCTTTGGATCCTTTCCCGTATGCTCCATGGCCGTCATCACATCGGCAAGCACTTGGGTGGGATGGTCATCATCGGTCAAGCCGTTCCATACGGGAACTTTGCTGTGCTGGGCAATCTCGCGTATGACAGCGGGGGAAAAGCCCCTGTATTCGATGCCGTCATAGAGCCTGCCGAGCACTTTTGCCGTATCCTCTATAGACTCCTTTTTCCCCATCTGGCTGTTGGTAAGGAAGGTAACCTGAGCCCCCTCATCGAAGGCAGCCACTTCAAAGGAACAACGGGTGCGAGTTGAGCTCTTGTCAAAGATCAGGACGATGTTCTTGCCTTCGAGCAGTTTTCCCTGCAGGGATGCATCATACGATGCTCCTTTCTTCTTCGCTTTCAGTTCAATCGAAAGGTGCAGGAGAGCAAGAATCTCTTCTGTGGTGAAGTCCTTGAGTGTCAGAAAGCTGCGTCCCTTGAGTGATTTCATGGTGTCCTCCGTTACTTTGGACTTTCATCGTACATATTTATGCATGTATTGTCAATTATTTTGCATATATATTCTATTTTAACCAGATTGCTCGTATATCTATGCAAAAAACCTCCCAACCGAAGCTGGGAGGCCACAATGCGAATGATTCTTTGTTATTCGGTTACAAGTACAACCTCACCATTGGTGTAGTGCTCAGCCACATAGGCCTTGATCTTCTCACCACGGAGCGCCTTGACCAGAGCGACAATGCCAGCATCCTGCTCACGTCCCTGCTTGACAGCAATGACGTTCACATACGGGCTGTCTGCACCTTCGACCAGCAGACCGTCGCGGGTGGCGATCAGGCCGGCAGGAATGGCGTAGTTCCCGTTGATGATGGCAGCATCGACATCCTGCAGAACGCGAGGAAGGCTTGCAGCCTCAATCTCACGGAATCTGAGGTTGTTCGGATTTGCAGCGATATCCAGCGGGGTGGCCTCGAGACCAGCGTTGGCGGCAAGGGTCAACAGGCCTGCACTTTCGAGCAGCAACAATGCACGACCTTCATTGGTCGGGTCATTGGGGATGGCAATCGTTGCACCGTTGGGAAGGTCGGCGAGGTTCTTGTACTTCTTGGAGTACAGGGCGAACGGCTCAACATGGATGCCGCCGGCGTTTGCCAGGTGGTAGCCCTTCTCCTTGTTGAAGGATTCCAGGTAGGGGATGTGCTGGAAGAAGTTTGCATCCAGCTCTCCGCTCTCCAGAGCTTCGTTGGGAGTCACATAGTCGGTGAACTCCTGAATCTTGAGGGTATACCCTTCCTTGGCAAGGTCCTCAACCACGAGACTGAGGAAAGCAGCATGGGGTTCGGGGGTTGCTCCAACAAGAATGGTCTTGGAGTTGGCTTCTTCCTTGGTGCCAGCTGCAAACAGGGATGCAGCGACCAACAGTACTACGAAAAGGCTTACGATCTTTTTCATACATTACTCCTTCTCTCCCAAGTCGGCGAGAGGTATACGCATGGACAATCAGCGTCTGGCAAGCAGTTTTGCGCTGATTTTGTTGCCTATCACCTGGATGATCTCAACGAGGACCAGAATGATTACGACGGCAACGAGCATGATATCGCCTCGGAAGCGTTGATAGCCGTATCTGATGGCCAAGTCTCCCAGGCCTCCTCCTCCGATGGCCCCGGCCATGGCCGAGTACCCGATCAGATTGATGATGGTGAGCGTAACTCCGCTGACCAATGAGGGAAGGGCTTCAGGGATCAACACTTTCCGGACAATCTGGAAATTGGTGGATCCCATAGCACGGGCGGCCTGAACGACCCCCGGATCCACCTCCTTCAGTGCGGTCTCGATAACTCGAGCCACAAACGGTGCTGCCGCGATGGACAGCGGTACTATCGTAGCGGTTGTACCGATACTTGTTCCTATCAGAAGACGAGAAAGAGGAAACAGGAGAATCATCAGGATGATGAAGGGGAAGGAACGCAGTACATTGACGATTCTTCCCAGAATGTTATTCAGCACAGGATGCGGAATGATGCCACCCTGCTCTTCAGGTGAGGTTGCAGAAAGCAATATTCCCAGAGGCAAGCCAAGGATAAGCGAAAAAAGCGTGGAAAAGAAAACCATGCTCAAGGTCTGCAGGGTGGAGTCAAAGACAAGCATCCAAATTTTGCTCATACCAGTTCCTCCTCTTCAACCACAACACCCATCTGGTTCAATGCTTCGACTGCTCGTGTACGTTCGTCCTCTGTCCCACTGATATCGACAAGCATCGTACCTATCTCCATATCTCCCACTTTCTGGACACCACCGGCCCGGATATTGAAATCCACACCGGTCATACGGGTTATCTTGCTGAGAATCGGCTGGTCTGTCGTGCCGCCGCGGAACCGAAGTGTATAGGCTCCTCGCTTCTTTGACCAATGGACCATCTGATCATCAGTTGGAGCGGCTTCGTCAACTCCCACAAGGTGGGTGAGAAAATCCTTGGTCACTTCACTCTGGGGGTGAGCGAAGATATCGGTCACCAAGCCTTGTTCCACCACTACCCCATCATTAAGGACAGCAACTTGGTCGCATGCATCGCGCACCACTTCCATCTGGTGAGTGATCATGACGACGGTAAGGCTCATCTTGCGTTGGATTTCCTTCAGAAGGGAAAGGATGGAATGGGTGGTCTGCGGGTCGAGAGCACTGGTAGCCTCATCACAAAAGAGAATGTCAGGATTGCAGGCAAGTGCCCTTGCAATGGCAACACGTTGCTTCTGACCACCACTGAGCGTGCTGATAGGTGCCTTCCCCCTGCCCTCAAGGCCAACAAGCGAGAGCAGCTGCTCAACCCTTGCATTGATCTCCTCTTTTGCAGTTCCGTTGATTTCCAAGGGATAGGCAATGTTCTGAGCAGCATTTCTGCTGGAAAAGAGATTGAAGTTCTGGAAAATCATTCCGATGCGTCTTCGTCGCTGGATCAGGTTAGCCTTATCCAAATTGTCAACTCTGACATCATCAAAATGCACTTCTCCCTCATCAGGACGTTCAAGCAAGCTTACCAAACGGACCAAGGTGGACTTGCCTGCACCACTCTTTCCAATGATGCCGTAGATGGTATTCGAGGGTATGAAGAGACTGATACCGTTCACTGCATGCAGTGTCCCGTATGTTCTCTTCAAATTTTGCAACGTAATTTGCATACTTATACCCTCAATATTCATAAGTTTGATGAATTGTTACCATCATAGTGAAAAGGAATACATTGGACAAGAGCAGAAGGTGAGAAATACGCCTCATCTCCTATCACTTAACTAGACCTTCAAAGAGCTGCTCCCAAAAAGGGAAGAGGACGCTTTCGCGTCCTCAACTCCATCTATGTATATCATACCGGCAAGCCGGTGACTGGCAAAAAAGAGGCCCGGCGGCTACCTACTCTCCCACGGCTAACCGTAGTACCATCGGCGTGAGGGTGCTTAACTTCCGTGTTCGGGATGGGAACGGGTGTGTCCACCCTGCTGTGGCCACCGGGCCGGCCAACGCCTGGGAGCGCGAGAAGCCTCGCACGACCGGCCTTGGCAGCCCATGGGACTGGAATAATGATATGGTCAAGCCTCTCGGATGATTAGTACCGGTGGGCTGAACACGTTGCCGTGCTTGCACCCCCGGCCTATCGAACAGGTAGTCTCCCTGTTTCCTTGTGCCCGCTTGTGCGGGTGGGATGTCTCATCTTGGGGAGGGCTTCCCGCTTAGATGCTTTCAGCGGTTATCCCTTCCGAACGTGGCTACCCGGCAGCTGCCGTTGGCACGACAACCGGTACACCAGAGGTTCGTCCACTTCGGTCCTCTCGTACTAAAAGCAGAACCCCTCAAACATCCAACGCCCATGGCAGATAGGGACCGAACTGTCTCACGACGTTCTGAACCCAGCTCGCGTACCGCTTTAATTGGCGAACAGCCAAACCCTTGGGACCTGCTCCAGCCCCAGGATGCGATGAGCCGACATCGAGGTGCCAAACCTTGCCGTCGATATGAACTCTTGGGCAAGATCAGCCTGTTATCCCCGGAGTACCTTTTATCCGTTAAGTGACGGCGCTTCCACTCGCTACCGCCAGATCACTAAGACCTACTTTCGTACCTGCTCGGCTTGTTTGCCTCGCAGTCAAGCCACCTTGTGCCTTTACACTTGCCGGATGATTCCCAACCATCCTAAGGTGACCTTCGCGCGCCTCCGTTACTCTTTGGGAGGCGACCGCCCCAGTCAAACTTCCCGCCTGGCACTGTCCCGCGACCGGATGACGGCCGCGGTTAGAAAATTGGACAGGCAAGGGTGGTATTTCACCAACGGCTCCGCGCAGGCTGACGCCCACGCATCGCTGCCTCCCACCTATCCTACACATCCCTGTCCAAGTCTCCATGCCAAGTTGAAGTAAAGGTTCACGGGGTCTTTCCGTCTAACCACGGGTACCAGGCATCTTCACCTGGACTTCAATTTCACCGGATTTCGCGTTGAGACAGCGCCCATATCGTTACACCATTCGTGCGGGTCGGA
>Ga0265295_1005618_pt1 | contig 15780 bp, 12 predicted proteins | sample Munlansysbiofilm_FD_192503 | JGI IMG/M metagenome (GOLD analysis project Ga0265295, IMG submission 192503) | Leachate microbial communities from a municipal landfill in Southern Ontario, Canada - Methane capture system biofilm | ecosystem: Engineered > Solid waste > Landfill > Unclassified ... | reverse complement strand
AGGTCCCCCTCGCCGATGGTGAACACCATACCCCGTTCGGCGGCGTGCTCGAAGGAGCGTGTGATCGCGGGGTCGTCGGGTCGCATGCCGAGCAGTCCTGCCACTATCGCAAGGTCGGTGCCGTGACCGCGGCCGGTCTTGGCGAAGGAGCCGTGGAGCGTGATGGCCGCCCTCTCAGGCTGCGAGCCCAGGATCGCCCGCGCCAGCAAGCCGAGCCTGACGGCGCCCGCGGTGTGACTCGATGAAGGCCCTATCATCACCGGACCGAGGATGTCGAATACGGAGCGTGTGGTAGCCATGCGCATACCGTAACGCACGAAGGCCGCCCGCAACAGCACCTATCGCTGCGGACGGCCCTCGGTCGGTCGTGTGCGCCTAGAAGACGACGACCACCGAGCCACCGTACTGCTGCTCGATGAACGTGCGGATCTTCTCGGAGGTCAGCACCTTCACGAGCGCCTGGATGCCGGCGTCGTCCTCGCTGCCGTCCGCGACGGCGACGATGTTGGCGTAGGTATCCGCCGCGAGACCGTCCGCGGCCTCGCTGGCGAGCGCGTCGGCCACCGAAAGGTTCGCCGAGAGCGCGTAGTTGCCGTTGATGACCGCGAGGTCCACGTCGGCGAGCATGGCTGGCACAGCCGCCGCCTCGACTTCGATGAACTCGATGTTCTTCGGGTTCTCGGCGATGTCGTTCACGGTCGCCTTGATGCCGGCGTCGGCCTTGAGAGTGATGATGCCCTCCTGCTCCAGCAGCAGCAGCGCGCGGGCCTCGTTGGTGGCGTCGTTGGGCACGGCCACCTTGCCGCCCTCGGGCAGCGCGTCGATCGAGGCCGACTTGCCCGCGTACAGGCCGAGCGGCTCGAAGTGGATGCTCGCGGCCGAGACGATGGACGTGCCGTTCTCGGCGTTGAAGTCATCGAGGTAGGGGGTGTGCTGGAAGTAGTTCGCGTCGATCTCGCCGGCCTCGACATCGGTGTTGGGGAGCACGTAGTCGGTGTACTCGATGATCTCGAGTTCGTAGCCCTCGGCAGCGAGGTCCTCGGCGACCTGCTCGAGGATCTCGGCGTGGGGCGTGGGCGACGCGCCTACCTTGAGCACGACGAGTTCGTCTGACGCGGTGTCGCCGGAGGTGGCGCCATCATCCGGCGAGCAACCGGCAAGGCCGAGCACGCCGAGCGTGAGCGCGAGTACCAGTGATGCGATGGTGAAGTTCTTTCTCATGAACGCACGCCTTTCTTCTCATACGGCTGTCATGGCCGTGTCTGACCTCAGTGGATACGCCGCGGAGACCTATCGGTTCCGCTTGTCGAGCGCGCGGGCGGCAAGATCGCCCGACGTCTGGATGAGCTGCACGAGGACTATCAGGATGACGATGGTGGCGATCATCACGTCGTCCTGGTAGCGATAGTAACCGTAACGGATGGCGATGTCGCCGAGCCCGCCCGCGCCGACAGCACCCGCCATCGCCGAATAGCCGACGAGCGTGATCAGCGTGATCGAGGCGCCGCGCGCGATCGACGGCAGACTCTCACGCAGCATGACCTTCCAGATCACCTGCCACGTGGAAGCGCCGTATGAGAGCGCCGCCTCGATGACGCCGGAGCTGAGCTCGGCAAGCGAACTCTCCACCATGCGGGCGACGAACGGTGTGGCAGCCACGACAAGCGGCACGATGGCGCCCGCTGTGCCGAGTGACGTGCCCATGATGAGGCGCGTCACCGGGATGAGCGCGACGAGAAGGATGATGAACGGTATCGAGCGGCCGGTGTTCACGATCCAGCCGAGCACCGCGTTGAGCCCACGATGCGGCTTGAGCGAGCCGGGGGCCGTCACGGTCACGAGCACGCCGAGCGGCACGCCGAGCACGTAGGTGATGGCTGTGGAGATGAACACCATCGCAAGCGTCGCGAGCGTCCCATCGACCAGCAGCTGTCCGTATTCGGTCAGGAACTCACGCATCCCAACGCACCCGCCCAAGCAGTCGTCTGGTCACGTCGGTCCGCGGGTCCTCGAGCACCTCGGCGGCACTCCCCTGCTCGACGATACGCGACCCGTCGATCACGGCCACGCGGTTGCAGATCTTCTCCACCACGCCGATCTCGTGGGTGATAGCCACCATCGTCACGCCCATCTCCTGGTTGATCTGGCGCAGCAACTTGAGCACCGAGTTCGTAGTGAGACTGTCCAGCGCCGAGGTGGCCTCGTCGCACAGGATCACCCGCGGGTGGTTGGCCAGCGCACGCGCGATCGAGACCCGCTGCTGCTGGCCACCGGAGAGTTGTGAGGGGTACTGCTTCGCCTTTGCCGACAGGCCCACGAGGTCGAGGAGTTCCATGCCGCGGCGCTCGCGGTCGGCACGGTCGTCGCCACGGATCTCGAGCGGGAACGTCACGTTCTCGAGCACGGTCCGCTGGGCGAACAGATTGAAGTCCTGGAAGATCATGCCGATCGTCGCACGGAGGTCGGAAAGCTGTCGCCCGTCGAAGGCGGTGACATCGATGCCGTCGATCACGACCGATCCCGACGTGGGCTTCTCGAGCAGGTTGATACAGCGGACCAGCGTGGACTTGCCCGCGCCGCTGATGCCGATGATGCCGAAGATGTCGCCGTCCTCGATGGTGAGGCTGACGTCCTCGAGCGCGGTGTGCTCCACACCACGCGTGCTGTATGTCTTGGAGAGGTTCTTGAGCTGGATCATGACGCGCCATTCTAGCCCGTAACCGCCCGCCACGGCCAGGGACGGCGCGAACACCGGCCCCTACAGCGCAAGTCCAGAGGTCGGCAACGCCGAAATCAGTCGGCGGAGATCCCGTCGGCAAGATCGGCGGACCCGGTCCCCTCGTACATGAGCGGGATGCGCAATGTGAAGGTCGAGCCCGCTCCCGGAGTGCTCCGCACGGTGATCTCGCCGCCGAGCAGATGCGCATACTCCCGCGAGATGGCGAGCCCGAGCCCGGTCCCCGCGGGTTTGCCCGCACCGTGAGCCTGCAGCTGTGTGAACTTCTCGAAGACCGCGCCGAGCTGCGACTCGGCGATGCCCATACCGGTGTCAGTCACGTCGATGCGGAGCGTCTCGCCCTCGCGCGAGACGGAGATCGTGATGCCGCCCCGTTCCGTGAACTTGATGGCGTTGCCCACGAGATTGATGAGTATCTGCTCCACCTTGAACCGATCGCTGTGCACTTCGAAGTCGCAGCGACACTCGGCCGTGGTCAACTCGATCGCCTTGGCGGCGGCGAGGGGCCCGAACAACCGGACCACGTCGGTGACCGCCTTGCACGGGGCGAACCGGGTAACGGTCACGCGATCCACGCCCGCCTCGAGCACGGTGTACTCCAGCAACTCCTCGACCAGCGAGAGCAGGTGCCTGCCCGAATCGTAGATCGTGTCCACCTGCGCCGACTGCTCCCCGGTGAGAGGACCAGCGATACCCATCTTCATCGCACCCGCGTACCCGATGATCGCGTTGAGCGGCGTCCGCAGCTCATGGCTGAGATTGGCGAGGAACCTGTCCCGCGTCGCGCTGGCTGCCTGCGCCTCGGCACTGGCCGCCTCGAGCTGCGCGATCCTGCGATCGAGATCGAGCGCGAGCGCATCGATCGTGTCGCCGAGTTCGCGAATCTCAAGCGGGCCGCCAGCATGCACGCCTTCGCTCAGTGCTCGGGTGCCGACGCGCATCTCGCGGGCGCTCATGCGCACGGCCTGCAATGGCTGGATCAGGTTCCGGCGGGTCAGCATGTAGAGGACGGCCATGATCGCGATCAGAAGAACGAGCAGCACGCCGGACATCCGGGCCGCTACCGTGTCCGCCTCGGCGTACGCGGCAGCGAGCGGTATACGGATGGAGAGTGCGGAGACCACGTCGCCGGCCTTGCGACCGAAGCTCCGGTCGGGGCCGTAGTACGCCACGAGTTCGGCCGGCGCCGCTTCCGGGGTGCTATGACAGCGCAGACAGGACTCCCCCATCACCTCACCGCGGCGCATGAGGTAGAAGACCTCCTCGCCATCGACGGTGCGGATGCCCGTACGCTCGGCCACGGAGGGACCCGCGTTCAGTGCTCGAGGCGCGGGTAATGCCTGACAGAAGGGTATTCACCGTCTAGAGTGGTTGCAGGGTACGGGCCCCGAGAGGGAGACACAGGATGGATGCGAACGCACTGCGGGGCAAACGGCTGCTAGTGGTCGACGACAACGACCCGAGCAGGGACCTGATGAAGACGATCCTCACGGCGGCGGGGGCGACGGTAGACGAAGCCGCCAACGGCGAGCAGGCGGTGGCCGCGTGCAAGGAGACGCGGTACGACGCGGCGCTCATGGACATCCAGATGCCGCTGCTCGACGGCATGGAGGCGACGGCGCTCATACGGGCCTATGAGGCAGAGACGGGAGCACCGCACACCATCATCATCGCTGTCACCGCGCACGCCATGGCCGAGCACCGGCAGAGGTGTCTTGATGCGGGGATGGACGCCGTGATCACGAAGCCCATCGATCCGCTCGGCGTGATCGATCAGGTGGCCGCCCTGCTCACGTGAGCGGCAACCGGAGCGTGAACGTCGAGCCTTCGCCCGGGGAGCTCGCGAGCTCCAACGTGCCGCCAAGAAGCTCCGCGTACTCCCTGGAGATCGCCAGGCCGAGCCCCGTGCCGGCGGGCTTGATGCGCCCGCGTCCCTGCACCTGGGTGAACCGCTCGAATACTCGCGCCTGATCTCGCTCGGCGATGCCTGGTCCGGTATCGGTGACGCTGAGGGACACGATGTTCGCGTCGCTGTCCAGGGATGCGGACATCTCTACGTGTCCCACGTCGGTGAACTTGATGGCGTTACCCACCAGGTTGAGCAGGATCTGACGCACCTTGGCGTGGTCGCTATCCAGATCAGGCACGTCCTCACCCACAGCCACGCGCAGATCCAGCCCCCTCTCGTGCGCTAGTGGCGCGACCGTGTCAGCCACCTCGCGCATGAGTCGCGCGGGAGAGAACCGCTCGATATGGATCTCGACCCGGCCGGCCGCGACCTTCTCCAGATCCAGGACGTCATTGATAAGGGCGAGCAGGTGCTGCCCCGCTCGGTTGACGATCTCGATCTTCTCGAGCTGCTCGTCCGTCACCGGACCGATGAGCCCCTCGGCGAGCAGCGAAGAAAAGCCGATGATCGAGTTCAGCGGCGTGCGGAGCTCGTGGCTCATGCTGGCGAGGAAGGCGCTCTTTGCTTCCGTGGCGCGCTGCAGCTCCTCGTTCGTGGCCGAGAGCTCCTCGTTCGCCTCGGCGAGATCGGCCGTTCGCTCGGAGACGAGATCCTCAAGATGGGCGCGGTAGCGATCGAGTTCCCGCTCGGCCAGGATGCGCTCGGTGACGTCGCTGACGATCACGGCGAACTGGCCCTTCTGCGGCGAGTAGACGATCATATCGAACTCGCGTCCGCCATCGATCGAGACTTCGTCGAGCCGGGCGGGGATGCCGGTGAGCGCCACGTGGCCGTACAGCTCGATACGCTCACGGGGTACGTTCGGAGCGACCGCGCTCGCCGTCTGTCCGACCAGACTCTCTGCGGCCATGCCGAACATGCGCTCGAAGGCCGCGTTCACCCGCAGATAGCGGAAGTCGACGGGAAGCCCGTCATCGTCAAGGATGGTCTCGCCAAGCAGCAACCCTTCGCTCATGTTCTCGAACAGTCGCGACTGCTGCGCCTCGCTCTCGGCCAGACGCTCGATGGCCTCGAGACGCGCCAGCGCCGCGAAGCACAGACGAGCGAAGGACTCGACGACGCCGTGCGGCGGGTGCGCGTGGGCGCGACGCACGAGGATGGCGACGCCCGCGTAGGTGTTGGTGGAATCGGAGACACCGATCGTCCACACGTGGTGGATGCCGAACGTTCCGGCGATCGCTTCCGCCGCCGGGCGCGGCATCTCTCCTGCCGCCGCCTCGGCGAGGCCGCCCTCGAGCTCGAGCAGCCTCCCCGAGGTGTACATCGGCTCATACTCACCACCGGCGTTGATGGTCTTCCCGATGACGCGGTAGCCTGCCAGTTCCTCACCGCGACGCAGCAGGTCGGCATCGACACCCACGACACTGCGGGTGAACATCGTACCGTCGCCGCGCGCCTCGTTGACCACGATGATGTCACGGGGGAACAGCGCCCCGAAGAACTCCTCGACCGCCGTGTATACGCGATCCCGGTCCTCACAGGTGAGCAGATCAGCGCTCGCACGTGCGAGCAGCTCAGCCTCGGCCGCGCGCTGTTCGGCCGACGCGGCGGCCCGCGCGAGATCGACCTCGGCGCTCTCCCGCTCGTCTTGATCGAGCATCAGTCGCACGGTGAGCACGGTCCCAAGGGGGAAGAGCGTCATCACCGGCAGCCATACGGTCTCCACGATCGCCGATGCGGTACCTGCGGGCAGAAGCAGTAACTGCGCGAGCAGCACAAGCAGGTGAAGCACGACGCCGAAAGCCATCAGCCCCGGTATGCGAAGCAGCCCGGGCTTCACTCGAACAAGGTAGTGGAAGCCCACACCCGCCGCAGCCGTGAACACAATGGTCAGCACGCCTGCCGGAACGCCGACGCCCCCGAGGTACACGCGGTAGGCCGCAGCGATGAGTCCCGCGATAAGAGCGACGGGCGCCCCACCGAATAGCCCCGCCAACCCCATGACGATCGAGCGGCCATCATAGAAGATGCCCTCGGCGAGGCCGAAGGGGATCATCATGCCGATGACCGCCACCAGACCGTACAGCACACCGGAGATGGTCCAGCGCGCCCATGAACCGGTCGGCAGCCGCCGTGCAAGGTAGCGCTGTATCGTCGCGAGCATGACGATGAGGGCCACATTCTGAATCAGCGTGAGCACCATGTGCCAGCTACCTCTCGAGCCCGCTGCAACGAGCGGCACTCGCACAGCGTAGCAGGCGCGGCGACACGTGGATACAGAGAGGCGTAGGAGCGGGTCAGCCGGCTCAGAGCGCCGTAGACCCTACGGGCGCGGTTCGGGGCCCGCATCCAGCGTTGGGACCTCCAGGGTGAAGGCGGAGCCCTTATCAAGCTCACTCTCCACGCCGAGTGTGCCGCCGAGCATCTCGGCGTATTCCCGGGAGATGGCGAGCCCGAGGCCCGTGCCAGCAGGCCGCATCCGGGTGATGTCGTCATCGCACTGCCAGAATGGCTCGAAGATGCGCGGCAGCAGATCCGCCGCGATTCCCCGCCCCGTGTCTCGCACAGTGATGCGAGCACCACCCGTCGGACGTGGCTCAAGTTGCACCCGCACCGAGCCCCTGTCGGTGAACTTCACCGCGTTGCCCACCAGGTTGAGCAGTATCTGTCGCACCTTCATGGAGTCGGACCGAACCACCACGTCGTCGCCGGGGGCAGCCCATTCGAGCGCAAGACCCTTGCCCGCAGCCTGCGCCCCGAACGAGCCGAGCACATCGCGGACAAGTTCGGTGGCGTTGAACGCGCTCACCTTGAGCGCCACACGTCCGCTCTCGATCTTGGAGAGATCGAGCACGTCGTTGATCAGCGACAGCAGGTGCATGCCGCTCCGGTGGATCATCTCGATCTGATCATGCTGCCGGTCGCTCATGGTGCCGGCGAGGCCCTGGAGCAGCACGTCGGAGAAGCCGATGATCGAGTTGAGGGGCGTTCGGAGTTCGTGACTCATGTTCGCAAGGAACGTGCTCTTCGCCCGGCTCGCCTCGACCAGCTCGACATTGGTGCGCTCAAGCTCGGCCGTCCGCTCTGAGACCAGCGCTTCGAGCTCATCGCGGTGGCGGGCGAGTTCGAGCTCGGCCTCCTTGCGATCGGTGATGTCCACCTCCACGCCGTCCCAGACGTAGGTACCATCGTCCCTGATCATCGTTTCTGAGGAGATGTGGCTCCACTTGATCGCGCCGGAGGGAAGTCGATACCGAATCTCGGCTTCGAAGCGATCACCCGCAGAGGTGCACTCCTCTTCCAGGCGGATGATGCGCTGCTTGTCCTCGTCGAACAACTGGTCGTAGATGAGCCGGGGGTCGGTGACCGCCTGCTCGGGAGTCACCTCATGGAGCTGCTCGATCCCAGCACTCGCATACACGTACCGACGCGGGGCATCGGGTCCATCAGCCTCCATTCGATAGATGCACCCGCCGGGGATGTTGTCACTGAGTGTACGTAGGCGCTCTACGCTCTCACGGAGCGCCTGCTGCGCCTCGCGCCGTTCGTTCACGACCTCCGTGTATACGATGATGCCGCCCACTGATCCGTCGCGCTCGTACCACGGACGACACTCCCAGTCGGTCCAGTCGGTGCGCCCATCCGTCCGCACGAACGGATCCTCGATACCGACGCAGATCTCGCCCTCGAGCGCTCGGCGGTGCACTTCGCGCCACTTCTCAGGCAGGTCGGGGAATACGTCGTAGTGGTGCCTGCCGATGACGTCCTCTTCACGGACCTCGTACTGCTCCACGTAGTGTCTGCTCACGTAGATGTACCGGAGGTCACGATCGTGGACGGCCACCCCGGCACTATCGTGTTCGATTATGTAGCGCATCAAGTCATGACGGTGCGCGAGTTCCGCCTCGGCAGCCTTCCGGTCCGTGATGTCCCGACAGATGCAGAATATGTACTTCTCGCCCTCGATCACCACACCCGTGGTGGCGATCTCCACATCGTAGACACTGCCGTCTTTGCGGATGTGACGCGTCTCGAAGTGGTGTCCCGCCTCGTCGACCTCGTCCAGCATGACTTCGATCTGCCCGCGATCGCTCACGTTCTCCCAGTCCCAGACGTTGAGTCCGCGGACCTCCTCAAGCGAGCGTCCGAGCATGCGTGCGAACGCCTTGTTGGCCTCGAACACGCCTCCGTGGCCATCGAGCACCACGATGCCGTCTCGTGAGTGCTCCATCATCGCGCGCCAGGTCTGCGCTTCGACGGCGAGCGAGCGCCGCACCTCGGCGCATACCGTCAGGTCGTAGACCATCCACAGTTCGACGGCCCGGCCGTCAAGCTCGGTGGGGATGATCCGTACATCGACGGTGCGCGGCGAGCCATCGGCCACGCGATGCGACTGGACGCCGAGCGAGCCCTCGATCCGAGACAGAGGCAGGCCCGCCATCTGCTCTCGCGAGAAAGCCCGTAGAATGCGGAAGCCGCGAGGTTCGCGTCGAGAATCGTGCGCTCCGAAGGATCGACCACGAGGATGGCGACGGCTTCGTTGTTGAAGAGCGACTCGTACATGGGTGCCTCGGCGTGTTCAGCCTGTCGTAACCGGTGGGGTCAGCATACTCCATGGGTCCCAGTTGTGGAGAGTCCACGGGGAACGAAGGCTACCCATCCACGGCCGGTGCCAGCCGGTCGACCCGGACGCTCCTAGTTCCCGATCGAACCGCGACCGACGGAGAGCTTCTTCTGAAGACGGCGGGCCACGGTGGAGATGGCGAAGTTGATCGCGAAGTACGTGAGCGAGATGATCACGTAGATCGTGATGATCTGCGACGGGCGCCAGTACTTGCCCGCGAGGATCTGGCCCTTGAACATCAGCTCACCAGCGCCGATGACCATCGCGAACGATGAGTCTTTGATCACGGTCACGAACTGGGACACGATCGGCGGGATCATCTTGACCACCGCCGGCGGCAGCACGATGTACCACATCGACTGCAGGAACGAGAAGCCCTGCGACCGCGCAGCCTCCCACTGACCTACCGGGACCGAGTTGAGGCCACCCCGGATCACCTCGGCGATGATCGCGGTGGTGTAGATGGTGAGGCCGATGACAGCCGCCCACTTGCCCGGCAGTCCGAGCACGAAGTAGCTCACCAGGATGAGCAGGATCTGTGGGAGATTGCGGATGACCTCGATGTAGGTGGTGGCAACCTGGCTGATGACCGGGAACCCGGAATAGCGCATGGCGCCGATGACCGTACCGAAGAGCGAGCTCAGCACGATCGAGATCGCGGCGACCTCCAGCGTGAGCAGAAGTCCGTTGCCGAGGCCGATGTACAGGACCGGATCGGACAACATCTCCGCGACTGGGCTGTTGAGGAAGGCGTCCATCACGCCTCCTTCGCCCGCGACTCGAGCTTGCGCGCGAGGCGCGCGAGCGGGAAGCACATGACGAAGTACAGCAGGCCAACGACGATGTACGTGGGTCCGTAGTGGCCGAAGCGGCCCGCAAAGGCATCACCGGCGTACATGAGGTCGCCGCCGGCGATGACCGCGAGGACGGACGTGTTCTTGATGAGGCTGACCGCCTGATTGGTGAGCGGCGGCAGAACAACGCGCATCGCCTGCGGGATGATGATGTAGCGCATCGCCCCGATGTAACCGAAGCCCTGTGAGAGCGCGGCTTCGAGCTGCCCGCGGCCGATCGACTGGATGCCGGCGCGAACGACCTCGGCGATGTAGGCGCCGTGGTACATGCCCACGCCCAGGACGCCGATGGCGATGACCGGTATGAACATGCCGGTGAACAGGATCGGTAACGCATTGAAGATCATGAACACCTGGATGAGCAGCGGGGTGTTCTGATAGAACTCCACGTACGCCCGCGAGAATCCGCGCGCGATCTTCCAGTGCGAGGACGACATGACGCCGAACAGCGTCCCCAGGGCCAGCGCAAGCGCTAGCCCCAGGGACGCCACCAGAAGCGTCACGAGCGCGCCCTGCCAGAGCAGATCGATGTTGGCGAACAGTGCCTCCCAGCGAGGAACCGAGAACGGTCCCTGCTGCAGGAAGCCTATACGCTCGAAGAGCTCTGTCATGCGCGTCTCAGGCTCGATCGCGAACGATCAGCCGAGGTTCCACTTCGCCAGGAGTTCGTCCATGTCGCCGTTCTCCTGCATCTCGGCGAGCATCTCGTTGATGAAGTCGCGCAGCTCGTCGGTGCCGAGCTTGCTCGCGACACCATAGTCCTGCGGCGAGAAGCCGTCCGGCAGGATCACGGAGTCATCGGTGAGATAGCCAGACAGGATCGACTTGTCCACGGAGAACGCGTCGACGCGACCCGACTCGAGGGCGGCGTTGATCTCCGGGTAGGTGGCGAACTCAAGGAACTCCACCTTGATGCCGAGCTTGTCGGCCTCGACCTGTACCGCGTCACGCGAGGTCGCGCCCTGGGCCACACCGATGACCTTGCCATCAAGGTCGGCGAGGCTCTCGATCCCGGCGGACTTCTTCACGAGCAGACCGACCTCGTCCTGGTAGTACGGGTCGGTGAAGTTCCACTGCTCGAGGCGCTCGGGCTTGATGGTGAAGGTGGCGATGACCACGTCGAGCTGGCCGTTGTCGAGCAGCGGGCCGCGCGTCTTGGCGGTGACGGCCTCGAACACGACGTCGTCCCTCGACAGGCCCATACGCTCGGCGAGCGCGTACGCCAGGTCGATCTCCATACCCTCGAACTCACCCGTTGCGGCATCCTGCAGGCCGAAGTTCGGCACGTCAGCCTTCACGCCCACGCGCAGCTTGCCGCTGTCGGCGATCTCCTGGACGCCTGCAGGCAGTTCGGCCGCTGGCTCTTCGCCAGCGGGCTCCTCCGTGGCCGGCTCCTCAGCGGGCTCCTCGGCAGCGCATCCGGCGAGCCCGAAGACTCCGAATGCAAGCACGAGCGCGAGAAGCAGAGACAACAGTGCTGATCTCTTCATGCTTCCTCCTTCTCCCCGGATATGAGCCGGGTTGCGTAGTCACGCGGTCGGTACTGACGGACTCGGGGCCGATGGCGACCCCGGATACCCCTCGATGGCGCTAGCGCAGGATCTTGCTCAGGAACAACTTCGTGCGGTCGTTCTGGGGATTCTCGAAGAAGTGCTCGGGTGTGCCGTCTTCGAGGATCATGCCGTCGTCCATGAAGATCACGCGGTCGGCCGCCTCGCGGGCGAATCCCATCTCGTGAGTGACCACGAGCATGGTGATGCCGCCCTGCGCCAGGCCGATAATGACCTCGAGCACCTCCTGGATCATCTCCGGGTCGAGCGCCGACGTGGGCTCGTCGAAGAGCATGATCTTGGGGTGCATGTTGAGCGCCCGGGCAATGGCGACGCGCTGCTGCTGGCCACCGGAGAGCTGCGCTGGATACTTGTCGGCCTTCTCACTCAGCCCCACGCGCTCCAGGTACCGCAGGCCGGATTCGGTGGCCTCGTCCTTCGAGATGCCGGAGACCACGATCGGCGCAAGGGTGACGTTCTCGAGCACCGTCTTGTGCGGATAGAGGTTGAACGACTGGAACACCATGGCGACCTGCTGGCGCACCTTGGCGATCGGCGCACGGTGGGCTGTCACGTCGATGCCGTCGACGACGACCTTCCCGCTGCTCGGCTTCTCGAGCATGTTGATGCACCGGATGAGTGTGGACTTGCCCGAACCAGACGGTCCGATGATGACCAGCTTCTGTCCCGAGGGGACTTGGAGGTCGATGTCCTTCAAGACGTGGTGCAGTCCGAAGTGTTTGTTGACGCCAGTCAGTTCTATCAATGCCGCTCCCCTGCCGGTGCCCTGGAGCCATGCGATTCCATGAGTGTGCGAGCACCGGCGGCGCTGCGACTGCGCCATGACCTGCGATGTGGCCGTGCGGGACTCGCTCTCTTAAGCGTGGTGAACAGTGTAACAGTACATCTACAGATGCACAGCGTCTGCGAGCACACGGAATTGTGGAACAACCGAGGGGCCGTACGCGCGTTCTGTTGGCTCGATCGCCGTCCGTAGCGCCTCTCATCAAGTCCCGCTTAGGACGACAGCGTCCGTGGGAACTACCGCTGGCGCTCGATGAAGCGATCATCGGAGCGCTTCCCGGCAACCGCCTCACGAGCGGGCTGGAGCCACCCGATGCGGATTGGATCATCGGCGACGAAGCTCGGAACGTACGGCTTGATGTCGAGAAGCGGTGTCCCGTCGAGCACGTCGATGTTCTCGACGCGGAGCACCGGGCCCTCGACCCCGGTGATGCGGACCACCGAGAGTCCGATCGGATTGGGCCGCCTCGGCGCCCGTGTGGCGAACACACCGTGGGGATCGGAGTCCAGGAACGGGGTCACGATAGCTTCATAGCCTGTGCTCCGATGGAACGCATACAGGAGGATCGCGTGGGAGAACCCATCGATGTCCAGTAGCCCGGCGGCGTACTCGTCGTAGAGCTCTACCGTGCCTGCCACACCCCGCGCCCCCGCGGGCTGCACCGGCATGCCCTCAAGGTCGGCAAAGGGTGTACGGATCACACCGATAGGTCTCATCGCAAAGACCATATCCCCAGACACAACAGCCTCCTCAGGCGCCCCACACTACACTGCCTTCCAGCGTATCCCATGCACGCAATCCCCGCGTCCTCAAGGGAGTTTGCGACGTGCGACACCAACACGTACGGCGCCTCCAAAGGGAATACTCGCCTGGTAGACACAGTCGCGCGCCTGCCGGCACCCGAAAGGACCATCCATGGACGCCGCTCATCACGCCCGCGCGGTCGAGATCGTTGAGGCGCTTCCCCGCGCGCAGAGGATCGCGCTGGTCTCTGGCCGGGACATGTGGCACCTGCACGCGATCGAATCCGCAGAGATCCCCGCGCTCATGCTCACCGACGGACCGCACGGGGTCCGCAAGCAAGCGGCCGAGGGTGACAGCGTTGACCTGGGCGCGTCGGTGCCCGCCACGTGCTTCCCGCCGGCGGCCACGCTCGCAGCCTCCTGGGACCCGGACCTCGCCGAGATGGCGGGCCGTGCGCTCGGCGCCGAAGCGCGTGCCGAGGGTGTGTCGGTGCTCCTCGGCCCGGGGCTCAACCTCAAGCGGCATCCGGCGTGCGGGCGCAACTTCGAGTACTTCTCCGAGGACCCCCTCCTTGCGGGGACGATGGCGGCCGGGCTCGTGCGGGGCATCCAGTCACACGGCGTCGGCGCCTGCCTCAAGCACTTCGCGCTCAACAACCAGGAGCATGAGCGCATGACCACCGACGTGGTCGTGGACGAGCGTACCGCTCACGAACTCTACCTGCGTGGCTTCGAGATCGCCGTGCGCGCAGGCGAGCCGTGGACCGTGATGTGCGCGTACAACCGCGTGAACGGCGTGTACTGCTCGGACAACCGGTGGCTTCTCACGGACGTACTGCGCGACCGGTGGGGCTTCGACGGGCTGGTGATGAGCGACTGGGGAGCGGTGAACGATCGTGTGGCCGGGCTTCGCGCGGGGCTTGACCTGGAGATGCCCTCTTCGAGCGGGTCGAACGACCCGCTCATCTCACGCGCGCTCGAATCGGGCGAGCTCGCCGAGGACGACCTTGACGCCGCTGCCCGGCGGATCGTGGAGCTGCAGCTGCGCGCGACACCTGCCCGGGCCGAGGGTGGCTCCTACGACGCCGATCAACATCACGCGCTCGCCCGGAGGATAGCCGCCGAGTGCGCGGTGCTGCTCGCCAACGACGGCCTCCTCCCGCTCGCCCCCTCGGCGGGGCTTGCCGTGATCGGCGCGTTCGCGAAGACCCCGCGCTACCAGGGCGCCGGGAGCTCGCAGATCGTGCCCACGCGGCTCGACAGCCTCTGGGACGCCCTCCGCGAGCGCGGTCTTGACGATGCGGCCTATGCCCCCGGGTACTCGCTCCCCGACTCACCGGTTGATGGACAGGCGATCGACGAGGCGGTCCGCGCCGCACGCTCGGCGGAGTGTGTGGTGCTCATGGTCGGCCTCCCCGACCCCTACGAGTCCGAGGCTTTCGATCGCGCGGACCTGCGTCTCCCGGAGCAGCACGACCGGCTCGTGGAGGCGGTGTGCGAGGCCAACCCGCGCACCGTGGTGGTGCTCTCCAACGGCGCTCCCGTCGAGATGCCGTGGGCCGAGAAGCCCGCGGCGATCCTGGAGGCGTACCTCGGCGGACAGGCCGGCGGCACCGCGCTCGCCGACGTGCTCTTCGGCGATGTCGAGCCCGGCGGACGGCTGCCCGAGACGTTCCCGATAGCACAAACGGACCTGCTCGCCGACAGGAACTTCCCCGGCGCGCCGCGCCAGGTGCAGTACCGGGAGAACCTGTACGTGGGATACCGGCAGTTTGTGACCACCGGTGAACCGGTCCGCTTCCGCTTCGGGCACGGCCTGTCGTACACCACCTTCGAACTCGGCGAGGCGAGCGTATCGGCATCGGCGATCGACGCCGGCGAGCGCGTCATGGTCTCGACGCCGCTCCGCAACGCGGGCGACCGGGCGGGATCGACGGTCGTGCAGGTCTACGTGCGCCCGCTCGGCGAGATGCAACCGCGGCCCGAGCGTGAACTGCGGGCGTTCGCCAAGGTGCGCCTCGAACCCGCCGAGGAGACCACCGTGACCCTCGAGCTCGGACCGGACGCCTTCTCGGTGTGGGACGTCGAGTCGCACGACTGGCAAGTGGCAGGCGGTGGCTACGAGGTGCTCGTGGGCTTCTCCTCGGCAGACATCCGGTCGTCGGTGCGGCTCGTCGTACGCTCGGACTTCGCGCTGTGTGAGAACACACGGCCCGTGCGTCTGATCGCCGACGATGCCGAGTTCGCTCGTCTGCTCGGTAGGCCGATTCCCGCGGCGGAGCCAGTGCGGCCGTTCGGGCGGACGTCCACGCTCGGGGAGATCGGCGAGACCTCGCTCGGCCGGCGTCTGCAGGCGGGGGTACGCGGGGCGGTCATGAAGCAGTTCGGTGCCGGCGGCGAGGTGAGCCCGGTGATGGCGCGCATGCTCGAGAGCGTCGTGGCGCAGATGCCCCTCCGCAGCCTGGTCAGCATGGGCGGCGGCAGGATCTCCTGGAAGATGATGGACGCCATCATCGAGGCGCTCAACGGCCGCTGGCTGCGGGCGCTCGGGCGCGCGT
>Ga0265295_1005617_pt1 | contig 15782 bp, 13 predicted proteins | sample Munlansysbiofilm_FD_192503 | JGI IMG/M metagenome (GOLD analysis project Ga0265295, IMG submission 192503) | Leachate microbial communities from a municipal landfill in Southern Ontario, Canada - Methane capture system biofilm | ecosystem: Engineered > Solid waste > Landfill > Unclassified ... | reverse complement strand
CGAAGAATACCGCAGTTTACTTGCGCAAGGTTTGGTGATGCCAACCAATATGGAAATCTATGTTTGTGATGTGGACGGCTCCAACTTAACCCAGGTAACACACTTAGGCAAAGCCAATTGGGCACCCTATTTTCATCCTTCGGGAGATAAAATCGTGTTTAGTTCAAATCACCATTCCGACCGCGGTTATCAGTTTAATATTTTCATGATAAACCTCGACGGAACCGGGCTGACACAAATTACCCACGACAACACTTTTGATGCTTTCCCCATGTTCTCGTTTGATGGCTCGAAATTGATTTTCTCCAGCAATCGCAACAACAATGGCACCCGCGACACCAATATTTTTCTGGCAGACTGGGTTGAGTAAAACATACTTGAACTATTACAAAAAAGCCGATTGAAAAAATTCAATCGGCTTTTTTGATTTCAAGGCAAATTTTCAACATCACGGATTATGCTGCTTTCATTGCTCAACATTTGGCCCCAAATGCTTATCAATCATATAAAATAACTCCTCACGTCGGATTGGCTTCGAGAGGTAACCGGTGCAGCCACTATCAAGTGCTTTTTGTTTATCACCGCCCATGGCATAAGCTGTTTGCGCAATAATAATAACATCCTTATCAAGCTTCCTGATTGCCTCTGTTGCCTCGTAGCCATTCATTCCGGGCATTTTAATATCCATAAGTATTAGATTTATATCCCGGTTTGCCATAAATGTATTCACAGCTTCATCACCTGTTTTTGCCAAATACAATTTATTTGTGAGCGGTCTCAGTGTTTTTGACAACACCAAGGCTGATGTTTCTTCGTCTTCTGCCAGCAATATATTTAGTTTTTGTGAATTGGAATCTACTTTTTGAGGTTTTGTCTCCTGCATATTTTTTGTTTTCGTTTTTATTTGATTTTCATCGAAAGGCAGGTCAATATAAAAAACGCTGCCCTCCCCTACTTTGCTTTTCAAATAGAGTTTTCCGCCCAGCATTTCCGCATAAGCATATGAGATGGAAAGCCCAAGTCCGGCTCCTTGCTTAGCCATTTTATCAGCAATATCGGCTTGCACAAAACGGTCGAAAATAGCTTGCTGACGATCTTCAGGAATACCAATTCCGGTGTCGCTTACAAAAATTGTGAGCTGTCCTCCAGCCTGTTCAAATCCAATACATATTTCTCCATTATCTGTGTATTTTATAGCATTCTTGATAAGATTGACAAGTATAGCCTCCAGCTTTTCCTTATCCGTAGTGAAATCAAAATCCTCAGAATTCACTGAAACATTGATTATTTTTAGCTGTTTAGCATTAATTTCAGGAAGGAAAAAATTGAGTTGTTCGTTGAGGAGATCCATCAGCGAAAAAGTGGTAAGACGCGTTTCTATAGTACCAGATTCTATTTTTGAAATATCAATAATATCATTGATAATCCCCAACATTCGCATACCACTTTTTTCAATAATTTGGATGTATTCGAGCTGATCGCTTCCGCTAAGACCAGGCTCTTTAAGTAATTCGGCAAAACCTAAAATACCATTCATGGGCGTTCTGATTTCGTGGCTCATATTGGCTAAAAAGGCGGATTTGAGTCGATCACTTTCTTCTGCTTTCTCTTTGGCTTCCTGTAACTCACTGGTCCGCCGATTAACTTTTTCTTCCAGGTTTTTATTCAGATTTTCTATGGCTAGTTTTTCCTGATCTAGTTTGTAATTCAGGAAAAAATTACGGCGGGTATAAAACTCAATATTGTAGGCGGCAAACATTCCTATCACATTGGCACCCAGGAAAAAGAAATTATTATTCAGAATGATCAAGCCTGGCGCATCAGCATAAAAAGCAATACCAATATTATAAAGGATCAGGGTAATAAAACCGGCCAGCGTAGCCCAAAAAAATCGAAGTTTTATAAAGAAATAACCTGCTGAAAAAATAAGCATCATGCCCCCATAATAAACATAATTATCAGGGGCAAGTATAAGCATGGTGCCAATGCCTGCACCACCAACTATAAAGCTTAAAAATAACAGCTCTTGCCAAATTCTTCTAAATAGTTTTGTAAAGGACAGCAAAAACACGATTGACAACAGCGGGACCACGAATATATACCTTATGCTATGAAATATAATGGTGAGATCGGGCTCCAGAAAAGCATCAAGAAAACCGAAAATGGCATACAAAAAAATTAATACAATAAAAGCAAAACGAAAATGAAAAATACTGTCAGCATAATACCTTTCGAGAAAGAGCTTCTCAAATTTTTCAGGAAATGCTAAGGTGATTTTATTCAGCTTCATCTCCTTTATCAATACACTGTTCTTCTTTCGAAACATTCAGACTTTTTTAAATACTTTTAGGAGGTGATGTCAAATCAGAACACCAGACAAACTTCCTGCAAATTTTAGCTAAAGTAACGTAATTCAATACACAAACAAAAACAAATTATTTTGCAGGTATGAAAACTTGCGCAATAAACGCCTGTTATGACAAGAAAAGTTATGAATCTTAGAACTCCTAATCCATAAACGGATTTTCAGTTTGTTAGCCGTTTTCGTTTGTAAAATACGATTGTCGTAGATAGCAAAATTCAAAGATTCAAAGATTCAAAGATTCAAAGATTCAAAGATTCAAAGATTCAAATCTCAATACCCACTTACCCGCACTATCCTCCGCCTATGCATCGCCTTTGTCAGAACAGCATAACGCACCGCATCAAATCCCGTTGATAAGTTTTACATGCATTTCACGTCTATTTTAAGAGGATAACCTATTTTTGTTTTTGTGTTAAAGCTAAAGTTTTTAGTCTTAAATACTTATTTCTTCTGACATTAACAATTATTAATGCGTAGTAAGCAATTGTTAACCAGTGTTTAATAAAATATATTTAGTTATCACTAAACTTTATCGTGAAATATTCCTTACATTTGTCCGACAAAGTAAATCCTCAAACTGATGTTACAATCTTTGAATTGCTGATCAATGATAAAAATCTATTTGAGAAATTCTGTAAAAAAGTGCTGAAAGATGGAAACCTTAAAAATGAATTATCCAAGACCATGGCAATTATTGAACAGGCCTCATCTGGTTATTTATTGCCTGCTAAGAAGCACAACAAAATTAATACTGGATCTGCAACTTTTCAGATATTTGAAGCAAAAGCTAAAATTTTGAGGGTGTATTATTTTATTGACGAGAAAAATGGTAACGTCATAATTATTGGTGGTAAGAAAGGGAATCAAAAGCAAGACATTGAATTTGTCACAAAAACAGTTAAAGAATATTTCGATGAAAGAGAATAATATAAGAAAAGTTATCAGAGATAATCCTGCATATTGGGTCGAAAAAACCAATATAGCATTGTACGACGCTATTTTAAGATTCATGAAAAAGAAAAATATGAATCAAAAATCTATGGCAAAGCACCTGGAAATTTCCGAAGGTAGATTGTCACAAATCCTGAACACAGGAAATATTAACTATAGTCTTGAAAAAATAATTCAAATTGCAATCAAAGTTGAAAAGTATCCGGCTTTCAGTTTCATCGCGATGAGTGATCTTGAAGAAGCTGAAAATAAGCGCCTTTTCGAAAAACGATCTAATTTCGATTACGATGGCCAAGAGTACTATCCATTCTTTATGATGTTTGAAAGTGCGTTGAATCAAAATGTTGAATTGAAAAATAACAAACAAATAAAATTTGAATTAAACTTAGATGAATCAAGAAATTAAAATAAAATTTAATTACCGGGTTTCGAAAATTAGCACTTTCATCTTCAATGTTTTCGAATTGCCCGAAAATGAGGTTTCAGAATTGTTTGCTGAAGTTGGTTTAATTGGCCTTCAGGTTAATACAACAATTAATATCCCATCTGATGCTAAATCAATAAGGATAGACATCCTATCTGAAATTTCAAAAAAAGCCAGTAATGAACTATTGATAGCACATAAAGGCAGTACCATTTTTGCAGTTGACAATCTGCAGGATTTTTTTATTCCTGAAAACAACTCCTATAATCTTCCTTCAAATGTGTTGGTTCAATTATTCTCACTGGCATACACCCATGCCAGGGCTTTAATTGCCATTGAGATTAGTCCAACGGTTTACAAAGACAAATTTTTCCTGCCAATTGTTGATCCTAACGCAATGATAAAGTCTTTTCTGAAGAACGATTCAGAAGTCGAATTAAAAAAATCGGAACCTCTATCGGAATAATTCCAAGAGCTATACTCAAATCTTGAGTCCACTCCGAAAAGTCAAAAATAAAGAAATGCCACTAAGAATCCAAGACTCCAATAATCACAATTTACTGTACATCAGCATTATAGACTTCGTGAAATCTTTGTGTTTTGTGCCACTTCGGCACTCTCAGTGCATCGCTTTGTGGCAAAATATTACTTTTCGAAGGAGGCTTATGATTCAAAGATTTGGGCAGCTACTCACCAGAGGCGTTAAATAACGATTGTGATTTTTTTTGTCTTGCGCGGCACTTATGTTCTACTTTCGTGATAATCCGCGACATTATAGATCACGATAGGTTAGTAGTTCTCAATTTCGGGCTTAAACCGACTTGAAAAGCTCAAATTTCATCAAAGATTGCAGGAGTATAAATTAGCCGGTTTTTGACTTACGAAATAGCATTCTCCCAAAAAATAGGGCTATCTTTGTTGTTTTAATTAAGCGCGTTAATTAAACGCACAAATATTTAATCTTCAGTAAATTACATAAATATTATGAAGAAAACAGCTTTGAACCGGATGCACCACGAGATGGGCGGCAAAATGGTTGAATTTGCAGGCTTCGATATGCCTGTTCAATTTGAAGGAATTAATGTAGAACACGAAACCGTTCGCAATGGCGTTGGGGTTTTTGATGTTTCGCATATGGGCGAATTTTGGGCCAAAGGGCCGCAGGCTTTTGAACTGGTTCAGCGCCTCACCACCAATGATGTAGCCACTTTGCGTGATGGAAAAATCCATTATAGCTGTTTTCCCAATGGCAAAGGCGGCATTGTTGATGACCTGCTGGTTTATCGCTTTAATGCCGAAAAATATTTACTGGTTGTAAACGCTGCAAACATCGACAAAGACTGGGCTTGGTTTGAGAAAAATAATACTAAGAATGCCAAAATATGTAACGCTTCCGACAGCACTTCGCAATTGGCCATTCAGGGACCTAAAGCACTGGAAGCCATGCAGTCGCTTACCCAAACTCCCATCACCGATATGGAATATTACACCTTTAAAGAGCTGGAGTTTGCCGGCGTAAAAGATGTTTTGTTTTCCACCACAGGATACACCGGATCAGGCGGCTGCGAAATTTATTTTAAAAATGAAGATGCCGTAAAGATATACACTGCTGTGCTCGAAGCCGGCAAAGCCTTTGGCATCAAGCCTATCGGATTAGCTGCCCGCGACACCCTGCGTCTTGAAATGGGATTTTGCCTCTACGGAAATGATATCGACGACACCACAAGTCCCATCAAAGCTGGCTTGGGCTGGATCACCAAATTTGTGGATGGAAACAACTTTATCGACCGCCCGTTATTTGAACAACAAAAAGCCGATGGCATTCAACAACCCTTGCGTGCATTTGAATTGACAGGAAAAGGCATCCCGCGCCAGCACTACGAAGTATTGAACGAAAACGACGAAGTTATTGGCGAAGTAACCTCCGGAACCATGTCGCCATCGCTCAAGAAAGGCATCGGAATGGCCTATATCAATAAGCCTTATAACAAGCTCGGTACAGAAATTTTTATTCGTATCCGCGATAAAAAAGTAGCTGCCGAAATCGTAAAAACGCCCTTTTATAAAGCCTAAAAGCTGAACGAAAAATTAAAATGCGGAATACATCAGTTCCGCATTTTTTTTGCCTTCGCAAAAGCCTAACAAGCATCGAACAGCAAATCTTTGATTAGCTTTGCCACCTCAAAAACGCATTCAAAAAATTCTATTATGTCTCAAAATACAGATCAGCAATTTAACTGGCAAACAGAACAGTTTGCTGATATTCGCATACTACGCTACCAAATTAATGGCTTTGAAGACCTTAGCCTTCAGCAGAAAAAATTAGCGTGGCATCTTTATCAGGCTGCACTCGCCGGTCGCGATATTATTTACGACCAAAACTACAAATACAACCAGGCTATTCGCCGAAGTCTGGAGGCCGTTTATACACATTACGAAGGCGAAAGGAACAGCAAAAACTGGGAAGCTTTTTTGGTTTATCTCAAACGCATCTGGTTTTCAAACGGCATTCATCACCATTATTCGATGGATAAGTTTTTCCCGAAATGCGACCGCGCTTACCTCAAAGAACTTGTCCAGTCTATTGATGATCATTTTTTGCCCGTTCCTTTCGGCGATGAGCCGGCAAATTTTATCGACTGGCTTATCGACCAGATTTACAATCCTGAAATAGCACCAAAACGCCTGCTTCAAGACGAAGGCACAGACCATATAGCGGGTTCTGCCTGTAATTTTTACGAAAATATCAGTCAGGAAGAAGCCGAAGCTTTTTATGCCAATATGCCTGAAACCAATGAGAAAGAACCCGTATGGAAAGGCCTGAACAGCAAGCTTATCAAAAAGGACGGCAAAATCATTGAAAGGGTTTACAAAGCCGACGGACTTTATGGCAAAGCCATCCGGAAAATGGTGATTTTACTGGAAGATGCGATGGAATTCGCGGAGAACGACTTACAAAAAGAAATCTTACATAAGTTAGTTCAGTTTTACGAAACCGGCGACCTGAAAACTTTTAATGAATACAATAAATTATGGGTCAGCGACACTGTTTCGGCCATTGATTTGGTGCATGGATTTATCGAAGTTTATGGCGATCCGCTTGGTCGCCACGCCACTTTTGAATCCGTACTTTCGATGCGCGATGAGGAAGCTACTTTGCGTTTTGGGAAAATTAGCGAGCTGGCCGGCTGGTTTGAGCAAAACAGTCCTATTGACCCCGCCCACAAAAGAAAAGAAACCAAAGGCGTAAGCTACAAAGTGATTCAGGTGATTACCGAATCCGGCGATTGTAGCCCAACCTCCCCTATCGGCATCAACCTACCCAATGCCGACTGGATTAGAGAGACTTACGGCTCAAAATCCGTTTCGCTGGGCAATATCGAAGATGCTTACGAAAACGCCTCCCGCGAAAGCGGTTCCTTGCAGGAATTTTACCTGCCAGAACAACAAGTACGGGTTAAAAAATATGGCGGACAAGCCTCTAAACTGCATACCGGACTGCATGAAGTTATCGGTCATGGCAGCGGACAGTTACTGCCCGGCGTAGCAAGTCCTGCAGAAAGCCTGAAAAGCTACTCCAACACCATTGAAGAAGCGCGCGCCGATCTGGTGGCGCTGTATTATATGCTTGACCATAAGTTGGTTGACGAAGGCCTGATGGATTCCTTAGATGCCGGAAAAGCCGAATATGACAGCTATATTTTAAACGGAATGATGCGCCAGCTCGTGCGCTTAGATCCGGGGCAGCAACTAGAAGAGAGTCACATGCGAAATCGGCAATTAATTGCTAAATGGGTTTTTGAAAAGGCTGAGCCAAAGCAAATTGTGGAACAATTGGTGATTGATGGAAAAACCTATTTCAGGGTAAATGATTACGAAGGTTTGCGCAAATTATTTGGTGAGCTTTTACACGAGGTACAGCGCATCAAATCGGAAGGCGACTATGCCGGCGCGAAAGCTTTGGTAGAAAATTACGGCGTAAAAGTTGACAAGCAGCTTCATGCAGAAGTGCTGGAACGTTGGAAAAAACTGGGTATCGCTCCCTTTGCTGGATTTATCAATCCGCAACTGGAAATCGTTTGTGGCATCGGTCAGATAAAAGACATCGCCGTAAAATACCCCGAAGATTTTACCGAACAAATGATGTATTACGCGCAAAAATACAGTAATCTGCCAGCTTTTAATACGGAGAGTGGCGGGTATTGAGATGTCGGGTTGGTGAAGTGAAGTTATGGAAGATAGCAAGATTTGAAGATTTGACGATTTGAAGATTTGGGCAGGTACTCACCAAGGGCGTTGACTGGCGATTAAGTTTTTTTCTCACCCACGAAAATCGCAGGTTTTTCTTTCGTGTTAATAGGTGTTGTCTGTGAAAAACTTTGTTTGATCAAAATAGACAAGCAATCTTTAAAGCGCTGCTTAAGTGATTTTTACTATTTGTTGTAGCTATGTTGTAGTCAATTGTATTGAAAGTTTCAAAGCATTTGCTATGAGAGAAAAATTTGACAAACGTATATCTTCTCCATTTTCAATACGTGAAATATAAGGTCGTTTTTTTCCAATAAGTTCAGCCAGGTCATTTTGGCTGAGTTTCAATTCTTTTCTACGGTTTTTGATAATTTCTCCAAAATAGAATGAGAACGCTTGTTCCCTAAATTCTTCGCGAGATTCCGTTCCTCTTTTCCCGTAACGATTGTCTATAAGCTCTTTAGCATTAATTAATTGTCCCATGATTCTGTTTATGTTAGTTTGAAGTGACCTAGTCGCAGACTATCGTGGTATTTTCATGAGGCATACAATTGTCCGCGTTCTTTTTTTGCAGCAAACGACAAACAAGCATTTATTTGATTTTCCGTCAGTTCGGGATAATCATAAATAATATCTTTAACAGTCATTCCGCTTGACAACCAAGACAGTATATCGTAAACTGATATTCTTGTTCCTTTAATAATTGGTTTTCCAAATCTCTTTTCTGTATTGATCTCTATGTATTCGCTAAATTCTATCATTTTGCAAAATTTATTCACAAAGTTAATCATAAATTCCCGCGCTCGGCGTCTGCGACCACGTTGCCATATCCTATAAAACAATAAAGTTGAAACCCTGAAATCTTTTAAGCAATCAATCCGCTTGGGAATTTAGATATGCTGTATATATCTATATTTAAGTGAGGTAGTCGCAGACTACACCGAGCTTAGGTAAGCCGTGAATTCAGGGAGATAGTTTTTTAGTTGCTGAAAGCCTATTTCGTTAACTTTTCTTAATGATGTATCTATCAACTGAAAAATAGCTATTTTTATGATTTAGAATTTCGGTAATAGGTCTATTCATTTGCAAAAAAAAAACGATTAATTTGAACCTTTTTACTTATGAGTGTACTGAACTGAAAGTACTGCTTATGGAACAAATAGAAATATCGAAAAAACTGCTGATAACCGGGCTCGTCATGTTAGTTAGCGGGTTTACACTTATGGCTTGGGGAAGTGATACCTATAGTTTTTGGAAAATAAGTGTTTCGCCACTACTAATAATTATTGCCTTTTGTGTTATTGCCTGGTCGGTGATGCACAAGAAATACAAGAGCGATGTTTAAATTTAAGCCTACAAATTATCAAAAGCTTAGCGACGAAAAGCTTGCTGCCACCATAATGAATGGTGATTCAGCCGCTTTTAATGAGCTGTACGATAGATATAACGCACGGATACTTTATTATTTCTACCGGATGCTGGGGAATGATAAAGAGCTGGCTCAGGATTTCCTGCAAGACCTGTTTTTTAAGATAATTGATAAGCCACAGCTGTTCGATGTTGAAAGAAAATTTTCAACCTGGATATTCAGTATCGCGCATAATATGTGCAAAAATGAATATCGAAGCAGGCAGGTGCGCAATATCATGGAAAAGGGTTTTGATGCAGACAGCTTTCTGGATAATGAAGAAACAGCAGATTATTCCTCCTTACAAATCGAAGATATTTTTAGCTGTTTAAATGAGTTTGACGAAATACACCGAACCGCTTTTTTGCTGAAGTACCGTGAGGGTTTAAGCATCAATGAAATAAGCGCGATTCTATGCTTACCGACGGGAACCATTAAATCGAGGTTGTTTTACACGCGGAAAAAAATTCAGGAAAAACTCCAGCACAGAATACACAATAGCAATGAATATTGATAGGTTTTGCTTTAACAGGCATGACATTAAATTACTAAATAATAAAATCTAAAAGAAATGGATAATTTTGAAAAATATATAAGCAGCAGATTACAAAACGACAAATTGCCTTTTCATGCTGACCCGGCTATCCGGAATCGGTTAATGTATCAGATGCAATTGAAATTTTCGAGATCTACTTTGCATAAAAACCAAATTCTCCCATTCGTTGGCCTGCTTTTTAGCCCAAAACTTCTTGTCTGGAAACTGGGTATTGTGGCTGTTTTAGTCCTGATTTCCGTGAGTTCAAACTATTATAATAATCAAAATATAAACGCTGTTCTGGCGACCGATTCTACACGAATGATCAGTTCAGTTGACAGCACGAGCATTCAGCTTAAAGATACTTTATCCTTCAACTAATCCTGTTTTTACTCAAAAAAAGCGACGGTTTTAACTTCAACAACCAAGTAAGCGAACAACTTCGCCTATAAAACAAAAATCAATTCTGAAAATTGAAATCAATCGCAATAACTTGTTATTGAATACTTTGCGCTCATAAAAACTGCTCGAAACCCTCTATTAGCTTATCACGTAGTTGTTTGTTGTTTTCATCGCATAAGCGTATAAGTTCCTGCATCAGATACACTTCTAATTGCAGATTGTAATCCATATTGTTCCTGTTTATAGCCTTTCCATGTAGAAAATAATGCAGGTTTTGGCTGGCACTTTTAAAAATATCCTCAACCAATGCATCACCCTTGTTTTTGGCATCAGCAAGATAATAACAAGCTGCCATCCGGGGCGAAAAATAACTATACTTGAAGTTATTTTGCGGAAAAATGTTTTGCGCCAAATCAATTAATTTCTCAGCCTTTTTAAACTCATTTAACAATATAAGTTCTTCGGCTACATCAACAAACATTTCCCTAAACCTGAATGATTCAGCTATTTGTTTGATAGTATGATCAATAAATACTGCCGAATCATTTACATTTCCCCAGGCAAACTTCTTGGTAATCAGTTCATACTGGTACTCGGCATAAGCTTGCCTGTTGTGCAAAACATTAGTGTTTTTATATGGAAGCAAACGAAACAACATACCCTCGCGGTGCAGGTAATCAGCTAATCCAAGCTCATGAAATATCTGTGGATAAATGGTAAATACAGGACGTTTCCAATTGTTGTTCGCTAAGATATCCAATAGCAAAAGTTCATCGCGTGATAAATAATTCTTACTGATACTGAAATAAATTTTAGCAGGTACATCATCTTTGTCCATGGCTATATAGATGCTTTCAGTTAAAAAGTTTTCTGCATCCACAGCTAACGACAATTTTTTACCCGGAATGTAATTCAAATACTCCCCCTCTCTTGTTGGTAGCTTCGTTCGTTTATCGCTGTTTCTAATAAACTGAACCATTTCTTTCACCTCAATAGCGCTGTCAATTTTGGTCGTTACCGGGAAAAATTGATTTGTTTTCATCAACAACTCCTTGTTTTTGAATGAAATAGGCACACTTCCACATCCCGGATAATTGTAATTCATTTGGTTGCCATACCATTCTATTGGCAAAAAAGTAGTGAGTACCTGCCGCACATCGGGCCTGAAATTCTCAACCTGCTGTAGGTACCAGATGGGATAAGTATCATTATCGGCAGATGTAAAAAGTATCGCATTTTGGGCGCATGAACTCAGCATGTTTTTACCAAAATCGCGGGCAGCGTATCTGTCAGACCTGTCGTGATCGTCCCAGTTTTGGCTACCTATTAATCCGGGAACTATAATGAGTAATATGCCTGCTATTGCCCATTTAACAAAAGGCTTTTTTATGTACTTTGCCGATGCCTGTAGCAGGGCAGCAGCTCCCAGACCAATCCATATAGCAAAAACCATGAACGAGCCTACATGCACGTAATCGCGTTCGCGAGGAGTAATCGGAACCTCATTGAGATAAATAACGATTGCCGGCCCTGTACATATAAAAAGGGTCAAGGCAATCCAAAAATTCCTTTTGTCGTGTTTCAAGTGATATATTATTCCCAATATACCAATAAGCAATGGGATTAGGTAATATTTGTTTCGTGTTTTCTGGTTCTTGAAGGCGTCAGGTATTTCGTTTTGATTGTCCAGACGCAAATTATCCAGCATAGGAATCCCCGAAATCCAGTTGCCAAAAAACGCGTCTCCATATCCCTGCGTGTCATTTTGTCTCCCGGCAAAATTCCACATAAAATACCGGAAGTACATCTGGCCGAGCTGATACTTGATGAAAAATCTAAAGTTATCGAGAAAAGTGGGTACATTGATGGTTTTCGAGACACCATCGACACCGGTAACTTTTAGGTTTCGGCCTTTAATTGTAACCCATTTTTTGTAAGCATCAATATGGCGGGGTTCTGAGCTCGACATGCGCGGGAAAAAACTCAATGCATGCTCATCATATTGATATTCAGGGTTCAGTTCATCCTGAAAATAAGTCTGATCAAGAAGCTTATACGTGAATCGCTTTTTCGAATCCACAATGGGCGTGTTAAAATTGTTACCGTAAATTAAGGGTCTTTGGCCATACTGCTCACGATTCAAATAATCGACCAAACCAAATACATTTTCAACATTATTGATATCAATAAATGGATTATCAGTCGAACGGATAACCAGAACGGCAAAGGAACTGTAACCTATAAGCCAAAATGAAAATAGCAGCAAGGCGAAGCGTAATAAATACTTTTTGTTTTTGTTAAAATAGTGCATTAGCAACAGTATGCCACCTACCAAAATAATGATGAAAGAAAGAACTCCCGAATAAACCGGCATCTTTAAGAAATTGACAAAAAACAGGTCGAAGTAAGCTGCTGCTTTTACCACACCCGGAATTATTCCATAAACAAATACTACAATTAACAAACCCGACAAACCGAGTGTGGTTAAGAGTTTTAAGGTTGAATGCCGATAATGCTTAAAATAGATTACCAAAGCCATGGCCGGCAACGCCAGTAAATTTAAAAGATGAACACCCACCGATAATCCCAGCAAAAAGAAAATCAATACCAACCATCTATTCTCCGGCCAGCCTTTCGGCTCTTGTTCGTATTTTGTTATGCACCAGAAAACAAGTGCGGAAAAAAGAATAGAAGTAGCATACACCTCGGCCTCAACAGCCGAAAACCAGAAACTATCGGTAAAAGCAAAGGATAATGAACCTATTAACGAAGCTGCAACAGCCATAAAATGGATATGCTCAATTTTTATTTCCGGCTTTGATTTTGAAAGCAACTTGCTGACAAACCAATAAATGATATGAAACAGCAAGAGTACTGTTAACGCGCTTGCCACAGCCGACAACGCATTGATAGCCACCGCAATATTTTCTGTATTGCCAAGAGCCAACAGACTGAATAGCCTGCCCAGAAGCATGTATAATGGAGCACCGGGAGCATGCCCGATTTCTAATTTATAGGCGCAAGCAATAAACTCGCTACAATCCCAAAAGCTTGCAGATGGTTCAAGTGTCAACAAATAAGTAATAAGTGCTATAACAAAAGCAAGTCCGCCAAAAATTCTTTGTTGTAGATGGTGTTTCATGTTGAGGATTATCTTGTAATTAATCATCAGTACACGCTTCTCAAGAAAGGTTCATGGCGACACAACAATAGGTTGTTTTAAGGAAGTAAGAGAAAGATTCAAAGATTCAAAGATTTAAAGATTCAAAGATTCAAAAATTGAGCCCACTCCGAAAAGTCAAAAACAAAGAAAAGCCACTAAGACTCTATATTGATTTGAAAATTTGACGATGTGAAAATTTGAAAATTAAAACCCTTCGGGGAATGTAAGCCGATAGATTAAAAACATCAACATCGTTAACATGTTAGCAGTAATCACTTTTTAAGTGCCTAAGAATCACAAAGTATTGTTCATCAATATTATAGACTTCGTGAAATCTTTGTATTTTCGTGCCACTTCGGCATGGTTCGCCACGCTCACCACGGGTACTCAGTACATCGCTTTGTGGCAAAATATTACTTTTCGGAGGGGGCTCAAAATTCAATGCCGAATCGGTTACCATGTTATGTTAAGGTAGATTTGCAAGGGCGGATAAATGGATGAAACAGGGTTACGATGCGACCAAAGCCCATGAATCACGCATTGCTGTTTTCCGAAAACACAACCTGCTTAATTGCCGATTTTGGTGCATTCGTATTTTCCGGTTACAACAAAAACTAAAGCAGAAAACAGCTATTTAATGCTCATGTCGAGTTGTTTTCCTAATCCGGTTTCAACAATTTTTATCAAGGTAGCAAGCTCAATGCCCGAACGGTCATTTTCAATACGTGAAATATAATTTCTTGTCGTGCCACTTTTTATAGCTAATTCTTGCTGTGTTAATCCAGACCGCAATCGCCATTCTCTAATTAATTTCCCAATTTTTAGAACAGCAGTACTTTTCTCCGTCTGGCTATATTTTAATAAAACATCAGCTCCAATTTCAAAGGGTACTTTAACTTTTTCATTGTTTCTTACTGTTATATACTGCTCAACATTACTCCAAGATAATGTGCTGTTTTCTATCTCAACCTTTTCAAATTCGTCTTGATTAAATAAAATTGATCCTGGAGAATTTTCTTCAACACCAATTTTCAGCAATACATTCCTAAAATCAATTATTCTAGATTCACCGTTGTTGTAAACTACAGAAATAGATAAGCCCTTTATCCAGTTTATCTTTAAAATGCGTGGTATTTTGATATTTTTTCTCATTTCAGTTGTGGATTAAGTTCATTGAAAATTGACAATGCCAAGTCTTTATTTCCTAATATCCAGTCGAATGCCTTTTTTAATTGTCTTGTTGGTAAATCTCCAGCATATATTTTCCCCGTTTCAATCTCAATTAACACTTCAAATTCACTATATATTGCATGAATATGCGGTGGTCTATGCTCTCCATTATGGATTACAATTCTAACACCATCAACATTTTCAATAGTTGGCATTTGATTTTTTTCACAAAGGTATCTAATTAGGTACATCAATGCAAGTGTTTCCTTCATTTTTTGGAAAAATGATAACTTGGACGGGTAAATCTAAAGTATTCAATTCACGTATTGCTATTTTCCGAAAACACTACATGCCTTAATTGCCTATTTTGGTGTGTTGGTGTTTTCCGGTTACATATCTCTGCCAGCAGGTCTATAATTCAAATTAATAGTTGAAAAGATATTGTATCATATTCCAAAATTAACTCACGAAGTTAGTTATTAATTCCCGCGCTCGGCGTCTGCGACCACGTTGCCATATCCTACGAAAACAATAAAGTTAAAATCCTGAAATATTTAAAGAATCAATCGGTTGGGGAGTTAGAAATTCTGTAAATATATAGATTTAAGTGACGTAATCACAGATTACGCCCAGCGAGGGTTATGCCAAGCGAAGCTTTTTGGCAAACATGATTTATTTTTTTATAATTTTTCTAGTTATTAGTTTTTCTCTAAAGTAAAAATGCGCAAAATACAATCCATTGGGATATTCACCTAAATCGATTTCATTATTTTTTGTTTCTAAAATAAGCTCTCCCATTAAATTTCGGATTTCAATTTTTTTATGTTCCATGTTCTTTATGTATAACTTTCCTGACGTAGGGTTTGGGTACAGCAATGGTTCACCTTGCAACGATGGACTATGAATTGAAGCGGGAAAAAGACTACTTATTGTATCTCCTGCAATAATGCCATGCTTTGAATCAGTGTTATAGGCAAATTCTTTAACAGTTAACCTGACATAAGCAGTTTCGTCATCTTGTCCAAAATAAGTTTGGGTTTTTAGTAAGATCCATCCGTAAAAACATTCATCATTTATTATGTCTTTAAATGCCAGATAACGATCTGATAAAAAATC
>Ga0265295_1005615_pt1 | contig 15789 bp, 16 predicted proteins | sample Munlansysbiofilm_FD_192503 | JGI IMG/M metagenome (GOLD analysis project Ga0265295, IMG submission 192503) | Leachate microbial communities from a municipal landfill in Southern Ontario, Canada - Methane capture system biofilm | ecosystem: Engineered > Solid waste > Landfill > Unclassified ... | reverse complement strand
GAGCGGATTCGAACCACTGTCACCGGCTCCAAAGGCCGGAATGATTGACCACTACACTACGGGACTTCAAACGAACAGATGATGAAAGGGACAAATAACATAAAAAGATTTTGATATGAAATCAAAATTGCAACAACAAAAACCGGTAAAATCCCTAAAACCGGTAAAATCCCCAAAACCGATAAAATCCCTAAAACCGATAAAATCCCTAAAACCGATAAAATCCCTAAAACCGATAAAATCCCTAAAACCGATAAAATCCCTAAAACCGATAAAATCCCTAAAACCGATAAAATCCCTAAAACCGTTAAAATCATTAAAAATAATAAAATTGTGAATATGATTTTTTCGCTAAAATTAATAAAACTCCTAAAAATAACAATATCCATATACATAAATTATTAATAAAAAACAAAGATATCTTTAAACACATCTTCAAAATTTTTGAAGCATCTATTCTTAAAATATTAACGGCAAATCTTTTTTTTAATTAAAACAATATCATTATACTTCATGGAATACTTTAGTTTTATATAGTTAAAATATCATATTGGTTTCTGAATCAAAATTTAATCTCTTGTGAATCTCTTGTTATGATATTATCTACCGTCGTTGTTTTTGATAATATTATCTTTGAATGACTTATTTGAATGCGAATAATCATAAACGGAATAAATATTTCGGATAAAACAAGATGCTGTGCTTGTGAAAAAGTACATATTAATATATAATTAATATCGGATGGCGTGAAAATTGAATAAATCATCAATAACACTTGCATTAAACGATTTAATTTGTCTCTCCGAGAAAAGACGAATCATTCTTTTACGGCTTGGTAAAAAAAAGCAAAAAATAGAAGAGCTTACCGAAAATATGAATATGACAGCCCATTCATTAGCGCCGCAGCTTAAAACCCTCAGAGACGAAGGCATGATCATATTAAAAGACGGATATTATGAATTGACAAACATCGGACATATTTTGGCCAAAAACATGTACCCGCTTTTTGAAACCATTGATATTTTGGAACGAAATCATCGTTATTGGTTTACGCGTAATTTATCCGTCATCCCCTCCGATTTATTGGAAAAAATAAGAGATATCGGAGATTACGATTTATTGGAATACGATATCAGTGAATACATGTTCGATGTCCCGAAAGAATTCAGCGACAATTTTAAAACATCAAAAAGCGCAATGTGTCTTCTCTCCATTTATCATCCCGTTTATACGGATATGTAGCTGAAAATGGCCGAGTCCGGCAAAGAAATGACGCTTATTGTTACGCCTAAAGTTTACGAGCGGTTAATGGAAGAAGAAAAAGAGAGATTGAAAAGCGTCATCCAAAGAGGCAATGTTACTTTTATGAAAATCGAGGACAGCGGTATGATATATCCGTCCATGACGATTACAGACGTTTTCGTTTACGTTTACCTCTTTAACACGGACGGCGTTTATGACAACAAAATCATTGTCAGCACCGACAAAAAAACTCTCTCCTGGATTGAAAGTTTGTATGCCCATTATCAAAACAAATCAAAACGAATGGAAAATATCGCTTAAATCGCCGGCCGCATTTTATTATACCAAAACAAATTACCGAATACCGAATAAAAAATTACAAATAAACAAATTACCGAATGAATAATTTAAACAAAAACAACAGACCGCTTTTGCTTGTTTCGGAGACTTTTTCGGTTTTTAAAAACTTGCCGCCCTTGTTTTTTTATAAAACTTTGAAACCAAACACCTTTTGTAGAAAACTAAAAAGAGAACGGTGTTTGACGGTTTTACATTTGCGGTTTGCTGATTTTTGTATATATTATGTCTCTATTACGTCTCTTATATATTTTATATCTCTTGTGTATTTTACATATATTTTATGCCTCTTATATTTCTTATTTGTTTTATATATGTCGTCTTTTCTTATATATTGTGTATTTTTTGCGCATCGGGTATTATTACTTCTCATTTTATTTTTTCAAATCCGTTTTTTTCAAAATCTTTTCTCAGCGCTTCGATTTCGCTGCACTTTTCCAGCTGAAGCGCGAAAATGCCGAAACACGGTTTTACATATTGGAAAAAAAGGTTATCTCCTTTAAATCCGACGGGAAACGGCCGAGCCCCTTTCAATAAAACGCCCAAAAGAGCGTATCCGCCGGGAACCAAATAAACCTCGTCGGAAACGTCCAATATTAAATCCCGGCAGTCCGTCAACGTCATTTCGTCTCCGATGACGACAACATCCAATGTGTTTAAACAAACCATAGAAAAACCTTGAAAAATACATCTGATCGTTAAAAACGAAATGAAATTTAAAATGAAATAAAATTGAAATTCAAAATAAAACAAAAAAGAGAGTGAAAAGAAAGAAAAAAGAGATATTTTTTCTTTAATTTCATTATTTCTTCTTTATTCAATCACCAAATCTTTTACCTTAATGCCGGATTCCACGATTTTTCCGACACGTTTGCCGCCGGTCATCCCCATGACGTAGGGCGCGACTTCTTCCGGAACAACAAGGATAAAGCCCATTCCCATGTTGAAAGTCTTATACATTTCAAGATCGCTGACATTGCCTTGCTTTTGAAGGAATTTGAAGATTTCCGGCGGCTCAATCGGGTCGTCAAAATCAAAACCGAGATTTGTAATGCGTTTCAATTTCAACAAACCGCTGCCGGTAATGTGCGCCAATCCGTGAACTTCATACTTTTTTATAACATCCAAAACTTCCATATAAATTTTGGTCGGCGTTAAAAGCTCGTCACCGATCGTTTTTTTGGAATCGTACGGGCAATAATCATGATAATCGTAAGGAGATTCTTTAATGATTTTTCGAACCAAAGAGTACCCGTTGCTGTGAACGCCGCTGCTTTTTAAACCGATGATGACATCGCCGACTTTAATCTTTTCTCCCGTTAAAACATCTTCTTTTTTAACGGCGCCGATACAGGTTCCGGCCAAATCAAAACCTCGAATCACATCGGGAAGCGTTGCCGTCTCGCCGCCGACAATCGACATTTTCGAAATCTCGGCGCCTTTGGATAAACCGATTCCGATTTCTTCGGCAAATCCGGGTTTATGTTTTTCAAGTGCGAGATAGTCTACAAAACCAATCGGTTCCGCGCCGATGGCCAACAAATCATTCACGTTCATCGCCACACAATCAATGCCGATTGTATCCCATTTTCCCATATCGTTTGCAATTAATACTTTTGAACCGACGCCGTCGGTTGTCATCGCAATTGCGAAATCCCCGAAATCCATCAAACCGGCGTAATGGCCGATTTCGGTCAAGGGCGCTCCAAATCCTTCTCTTTTAAAAGTCATTGTTTTTGTCAACGATTTAATGGTCTCTTCCTCTTGATGAATATCGACACCGGATGTCGCATAAGTCGATTGATTTTTTCCGCTCATAATAAACCTCATTTCTTAATCTTTCTTTGATAATTTTTTGGTATGCATTTATTCTTTTCCGTTTTCCGGTTTGTCCAATTCAAACTCGGCATGCAGCGCAATGACCGCTTTATTGACTTCGGCGCTGCTGACCACACATGAGATATTATATTCCGACGAGCCTTGGCTGATCATTATAATACTTATATTTTCTTTGCCGAGCGCCGTAAATACGCGGCGCGCAACACCGGGCGTTCCTGCCATTCCCGCGCCGACGACGGCAACCACCGACACATCCGACCGATAATCAATCGTATAGGATTCTCCGAGTTCCGATTTCAAGGCCTTGACCGTTTTTGTGCGGTCGGCGTCATTGACAATAAACGATATGCTGGACTCCGAACCCTGGCTGATTAAACGAACGCCGACTTTCTTTTCGGCCAATATTGAAAAAATAATCGCTAATTTTCCGACGGAATCCACCATCTCGGGACTTGAAATGTTAATCAAAGACACTTTTTTAATCATGCTGACCGCTTTGACCACATTTTTGGATTTTTTATTCTCCGTTACGACAAGCGTTCCTCCAAAATCCGGTTTAAACGTGCTTTTGACGCGAACCGGAATGTGGTGCATCATGGACGGCTCAATCGCGCGCGGATGCAAAACTTCTGCGCCCAATGATGAAAGTTCCATGGCTTCTTGGTAGGATATAAAATGAATCGTGCGCGCGCTCGGCACAATTTTCGGATTTGCGGTCATAATGCCGTCGACTTCTTTCCACAGCCAAATTTCATCCGCTTGAATGCCGACACCGATAATGGAGGCCGTGTAATCCGAACCGCTTCTCCCAAGCGTTGTTATATTTCCTTCTTCGTTCTTCCCGATAAACCCGGTGACGACTTGAATCGTATCTTTTAATCCCGGTCCCAAATTTTCCAAAATCAACGGATAGGATTTTAAAAGCGGTTTTGCGCCGCCGAAAACATCCGTCGTTATGATGCCCGCTTCTCCGCCGGTATAATTTTTGGAATCCATCCCGATTGAGCGAAGCGCGCCTGAGACGATGGGCGCCGCCAATCTTTCCCCAAAAGAGGAGATGTTATCCCGCGAACGAAGCGTTAATTCTCCCAAATAACAAATACCGATTAACGCTTTTTCAAGCTCGTCGATTTGAACGGTTAAGAACTTAATCGCTTCTTGTCTGATTTCTTCTTTGTCAATGGCTTCGCGAACGGCGGTAAAATGTTGCTGTTTTAAGGCCGTAATAAATTCTGTCACAACGGTGATTTTTCCTTCTTCGCGGGCGGCGTTTGCGACTTCTAAAAGCCGATCCGTTACGCCGGCCAATGCGGATGTCACTAAAACGATCTGATCCCCTTTGTCATAATAACTTTTTGCCAACTCGGCCACATGGCGTATTTTTTTTCCGTCGCCGACGGATGTTCCGCCGAATTTCATTACGATCTTCATACTTCTCTGTTCCATTGCATGTGGTTTTTTAATTCGTTTTGATTCTTTTTCCAATGCAATATATATTTAAATAGGTTATGACGCAGCAAATATTTTAAAAAATGAATGGAAAAGCGGCTGTTCTTGATTCTTTGTTCCAAATTTGTTTTTTTCATCATTTTTGTTTTTTGTTTTTTGTTTTTTGTTTTTTGTTTTTTGTTTTTTACTTTTTCAATGAAACAGAGATTTCAAATAAGAATAAGGCTTCATTGTTTCCCATGAAATATATTGTTATTATCGGAGACGGAATGGCGGATTTGCCGATTCCGGAACTTGGCGGAAAAACGATTTTACAATCGGCTCAAAAACCGACCATGGATTATCTTGCCAAAAACGGGAGGTCGGGGCTTGCAGCTACCGTTCCCGCGGGCTATCCTCCCGGAAGCGATGTTGCGAATATGTCCATTTTCGGATATGATCCGGCTGTTTATTACACCGGGCGCTCTCCTTTAGAAGCGTTAAGCATGGGCATTTCTCTTCAAGGAAACGATTTGGCTTTTCGAACCAACCTGATTACAATCGGAAACGAAGACGGAACGGTTGGAAAAGACGGTCCGGCTCTTTCCGACGCTTATATTCTTGATTACAGCGGCGGGCATATTTCCTCTGAAGAAGCGGACGAATTGATTCGATTTATTGACGATGCCCTCGGAACTGACCGATTTAAATTTTATTCCGGTATCAGTTACCGCCATTTGTTGGTGGCTCAAGAAAACTACGGAAAAGATTTGATTTTTACGCCGCCGCATGATATTACCGGAAAAAAAGCGTCGGATTATTTCCCCCAAGTCCGCGAGTCGAGTTCGTCCGATGAATCGGATGTTGTCGAATCGGAAAAAGCGGCTCAAATTTATTTGGAAATGATGAAAAAATCCTTCGACCTTTTAAAGAATCATCCCGTCAATCAAAAACGCATCTCGGAAGGCAAACTTCCCGCGAATTGCATTTGGTTTTGGGGGCAAGGCAACGCGCCGAAATTCGAATCTTTTGAAAAACTTCATCAAAAAACAGGCGCGGTCATTTCCGCGGTTGATCTTCTCAAGGGAATCGGCATTTGCGCCGGTTTAGATGTGATTGACGTCAAAGGCGCGACCGGATTTTTGGACACGAATTACAAAGGAAAAGCAGACGCCGCCATTCAAGCGCTTCAAACCAAAGACTTCGTTTTCGTTCATATCGAAGCTCCGGATGAATGCGGTCACATCGGCGACTATCGAAAAAAACTTCAAGCGGTCGAAGACTTGGATCTTAAAATCATTTCTCCGATTTTTGAGTATGTCCAAACTTTGAATGAGCCCTGTCAAATTCTGGTGATGCCGGATCATCCGACGCCCGTCTCTTTAAAAACGCATACCTCCGATCCGATTCCGTTCCTTTTGTATGATACGCGAGAGGAAAAAATTGATTCCGTTTTGGTTTATGATGAGCAATCCGCAAAGGAAGGAGAATTGGGAACGGTTTATGCGCCGGATTTGATTTCTTTAATGATTAAATTTGAATAAATTCATTTTTGAACGACTTATTTTAAATGAATCGAATGAATCGGGTTGAATTATATCATTTTTGATTTTTTTTTCAAAAACGTTTTGAAATAGATTAATATATTTCAAATTCATACTCCTTTGAGATATTCGTTTGTTTTATCTGTTTATTCAAAAAACGCCCGATTATCGGGAGGATAAGGGGTCATGAATCCGTTCCAAAAAAAACAGGGCAAAGAGAAGGACGATAAAGAGTCCGAGCCCGATATAAAATCTTCAGTAAATCAATTGTTCAGTAAATTGACATCTCTTGGCAAGACTTCTCAAGAAAACACGTTTGGCGAGTTCAGACAAACGCCGTTGATGGATTTGATTGAACGCAAAAATGATATTGTCGTTAAAGCCGATCTTCCCGGCGTTACGAAAAATGATGTGACGCTTGAAATTCAAGAACGTCTGTTGACGATTCGCGCGGAATGCTTAACAGACATCGAAGAAGGCATCTACATCCGAAGAGAACGCTTTTATCGCAAATATGAAGGTTCCGTCAACATTCCGATTCAAATTGATGAAGAAGGCGCAACGGCTAAATTATCCAACGGAGTTTTAACCGTTTTCCTTCCCAAAAAAACAAGCGCCGTTGAAGTTGAAGATTAATTTCTCCGGCTTTTAATATTTCTTTTTTCGGCTTTATATTTGTCTTTTCCGGTTAGGATTACCTTTTTCGGCTTTATAATTGTCTTTTCCGGATTTTAATTATTTTTCCGGTTTAAGATTATTTCTCAGGCGTGTTTTTTTCATTTATTTTTTGAAAAACAAATGCCGTTTTTGCTGTTTGGCGCGCCGTTTCGTTTTTTGGGGCACGCTCTTGTTTTTATGCTGCAACATTCGGCGCGAAGGTTGTCTGTGTTTCCATCTCACTGTGTTTTTTAGAGTAGTTTCACTTTGCAAGCGGATTATTTATAAGAAATAAATCATAAGTAAAGCAATCATAAACAGACTTTCATAAACAGACTTTCATAAACGGACTCTTGTAAACAGACTCTCGTAAACACGCTGTTCCAAACAGTTCAATAAATAAAACCTTCTCTATTTTAAAATCAACATTAAATACTGCTGTCAACTTAAAAAAATCGTTATCAACTTTAAAAATCGTTTTACTTTTATTTTCAATTTAAATCGTTTGGAGACGAAACATGCCGGAACCGGGAAAACAATATATTAAACATCCGCTGATCTTGGAAAATTCGGTTGAACTGCGTTTGTATCAATTAAATATTGTTTCGGGTTGCGTTTCTAAAAATTCTCTTGTCGTGTTGCCGACGTCTCTTGGAAAAACGGTTGTGGCTTTGCTTTTAATTGTCATGAGGATTGAGAGAATCGGCGGAAAAGTTTTGCTTTTATCTCCGACAAAACCGCTTGTTGAGCAGCATTATGATTTTTTTTCCCGTGTTTTAAAATTGCCGGAGGGAAAAGTTAAAGCGTTTACGGGAAGCCTGTCCCCCGAAAAACGAAAAGAATTGTGGGATGAGACAACCGTTATTATCGCAACGCCGCAAGTGATTGAAAATGATTTGATCAACTCCGTCATCTCAATGAAAGACGTTTCTTGTATCGTTTTTGATGAAGCGCACAGGTCTGTCGGAAATTACGCTTATACCTACATCGCCGAAAAATACATGGCGACTGCCGATAACCCTTTGATTTTAGGAATTACGGCCAGTCCCGGAAGCGAAAAAGAAAAAATAGACGAGGTTTGCAACTCTCTCTTTATTGAAAACGTTGTTGTAAAAACCGAAGAGGATGCCGATATTAAGCCTTACGTTCACAAAAAAGATTTGGAATGGATGCCTTTGGAATTGCCCAAAGAATTGATTGAAATTCGAGAAACCTTAAAAAAGATATTGGATGAACGATTGGATAAAATGGCGGAGTACGGGTATCCGCTGGATTCTAAGTTTTTAGCAAAAAAAGACTTATTGGCTCTTCAATCTCGTTTGACGTCCGAATTAAAAACGGAAGCCGCCGATTCAAGCACTTATCAAGCCGTTTCGGTGATGGCTGAAATTATGAAGATTGAGCATGCCGTCGAATTAATCGAAACGCAAGGAACCAAAGCGCTTTTGGCTTATCTTCAAAAAATGGATGAAGAATCGGGGACGTCCGGCGCAAGCAAAGCGGTTAAAAGATTGGCGTCCGATCTTTATTTCAGACAAACGCTTCATTTGGCGGAAAAATGTGAAACGGAACATCCAAAATTTTATGAAGTTCAAAAGCTTGTCCGCAATCAACTTTTAAAGTATCCGGATTCTAAAATCATCGTTTTTACCAATTTCAGAGAAACGGCAAACATTGTCAAAGAAGCTCTTTTTGATGTTTCCGAAGCGCGTCCCGTTCGTTTTGTCGGACAAGGCTCTCGAAATAAAGACAAAGGGTTGACTCAAAAACAACAAACCGAAATCATTGAGCAGTTCCGCGCCGGCGAATATAATGTGTTGATTGCAACGTCCGTTGCCGAAGAAGGATTAGATATTCCGTCAACGGACATGGTTTTATTTTACGAGCCGGTGCCGTCTGAAATTCGCAGTATTCAACGGAAAGGAAGAACCGGGCGTTTTCAAACCGGCCGCGTTATTATGTTGGTTACGAAAGGAACGCGCGACGAAGCGTATCGGTGGAGCAGTCAGAATAAAGAAAAGAAAATGCTTCATGCCATGAAATTTCTTCAAAACGCATACCAAAAAGAATCTTTGAAAAAAGAAGAGCGCGAATCTCAAAAAACCTTTTCAGATTTTGAAAAAGAATTTAAAGAGAAATCCGCCTTAAAAGTCGGTTTGACCGAATTAAACTCGGATTCTTGCACATCCGTCCCCTCTGTCGTTCTTGAAATGAATTCGGTTTCCGGCTCAATTTCCGATTCTGTTTCCGATTCTGTTTCCGATTCTGTTTCCGATTTTGATTCCGATTCTGTTTCCGATTTTGATTCCGATTCTGTTTCCGATTTTGATTCCGATTCTGTTTCCGATTTTGATTCCGATTTTGATTCCGATTCTGTTTCCTCGGTTTTTTCTTCCAAATCTCTTGTTTATTCTCATCCTGTTTTGAACTCTCATCCGTTCTCGGAATCGTTTGGCATCTCCGGTGTCGCGGCCGCGTCGGACGCGATTTTGAAAGGGGATTTTAAAGAGCCTTCTCTTAAAATTTTAGCGGATTCTCGAGAAATAAAAAGCGGCGTTTTGAAATATTTGGATCGTTTCGGCGTTGAATTGAAAACGATGAAACTGGACGTCGCGGATTATGTCATCAGCGATGAGATGGCGGTTGAACGAAAAACGATTGCGGACTTTTCGACTTCTTTAATCGGAGGCAAACGGAATTTATTTTCTCAATTGTCCGACCTTTCCCGGACTTATAAAAAACCGATTCTCATTATCGAAGGCGACGAAGAGTTGGCCTCAGGAAACATGCATGAAAATTCCATTCGCGGGGCGCTTCTTTCGATTGAACTTGATTTTAAAGTATCCGTCTTTTATACCAAAACGGAAGAGGAAACCGCATCGCTTCTTAAAATGATGGCTCAAAAAGAACAGATTTACGAGAAAAAAACCGTCAACCCGCACGGGAAAAAGCCGGCTAAAACAACTCATGAGCAACAAGAATATGTTTTATCTTCCATATCCGGGGTCGGGCCGAAGGCGGCGCAACTTCTTCTTAATGAATTCGGCTCTCTTAATAATATTTTTAACGCAACGGAAGAAGAGCTGTGTCAAGTCAAAGGAATCGGAAAAGTCACAGCCAAACGTATTTTGGATGTTATGAATTTTGAATATAAAAAATAAGAAAAAGATAAGAATAAAATAAAAATAAAATAAAATAAAAATAAGATTTAATGTCAATTTTATTCCAATCGTTCGATTAAATCTAATCCTTTTTCAATAATTTCTAAATATTCAAAAAGGTGTCTCGAATCTTTTTCGTTTTGCATTTCTTCGGCGACGGCATTGAGTTTTAAAAGAATCAACTCGCGCAATTTTGCTTCTTCGCTTGAATAAACGGTCGTTTCCATCGTATAATCATCATAATTCTCAATCGTCGTTCCTCTCAGCGTTTGTCGAGGCGGTATTTTTTCCGGAACTTTCGGGGCGCACTTTTGCAAAGCTTTTTCTTTTTTAGAAACGCTTTTGGAAGTAACGGCCGGAACGGACGCGGCGGATATCATTTGTTTTGTTTCCGTTTCGTTTTCGCTGCAAAGCGGACATATAATTTCTCCTTTAAATCTGAAAAGAGGCGCGCCGCATTCTCCACAATGATTCGCCAACATGGTGCCGCCGTTTTCCAAATACTTTGCGATTTTTTTAACATTATCATCCGAACTCATTTTTTTCTCCGTCCTGTTATTTATTATTATATTTCGTTATTTGCTATTTTTTATTATATTTCATTATTTGTTATTTTTTATTATATTTCGTTATTTGTTATTTTTTATTATATTTCATTATTTGTTATTTTTTATTATATTTCGTTATTTGTTATTCATTTTTATTTTTGAAAGATTGATTTTTTATTCGTTTTTTGTTTTTGAATGAATAAATGAGTGAATGGATGAATGAATTGTTCTTTTTTGTATTAATCTTTCTCATTCTTTTATTTTTTTTAAAGGTTAAATTTAAATGGGAGGGATCTCTCTTCTTACTGTACAGTCTAAATGACCGTTTATAAAATTATGTTTACGCTTATTTAATTATCAATTTAAAGACCGAATCGGATTTTCTAAAAAGAATGCTTCTCGGATTTAGAAAATCGTACTTTCGTTTTTTTTCTACTTTCCGATATTTTATCTTGAGTCATTTTTTAATTTAAAGGGAATAATGGCAGATTTTCGATTTGGTCGAATGATTCAGGTGATATTATGGCAACCGATGAATATCAAAAAACTATTGATCAATGTATTGCTGAATTGGATGTAATCGGAAACGACACATCCGTTCCAAGAAACATCAGACGTTCCGTTACGGAAATTATTGAAGTTTTAAAAGACGACAATCAAGAACTTTTCTTACGCGCCGCATCCGCGCTCAAAACGCTTTCGGATGTCAGCTATGATCCCAACCTTCCGATGCATACCGGAACTTATATTTGGAGCATTTTGAGCAAATTGGAAACAATTCCCCCCGAAGTTTAATTTCCCATTTTAATTTTCTTTTTTTATTTTATTTTAAAGTCATTTCTTTTTTTACTTTTTCATTTCATTTTTCTTTTTGTTCTTTTTTGTTCTTCTTTTGTTTTTCTTTTATTCTTTTTTTACTTCGGTTTTTTTCTTTATTTTCCGATTTAATCTTTCCGTTATATTTTATTTCATCGAAATCTAGTTATATTTTTTCTTCTTTGATTTTCAATGACGTTATTTATCTTAAAGGTGAAGTTAATGGGTTTTTTGAATCGTTTATTTCGTAAATCAAATTTTAAATCAAAACAATTTACGGGAGACAATGGCGGAAACGCTCTTATTCTGATTCCCGCAAATGCCGAATTCGAGTTTGTGGATTACGGTTTTGTTTCTTCAAACACATCCGTTTTGATACAAATCGTTTGCAGAAAAGATCCTTATCAGAATTTTCGGTTAATTGATGATGATCTCAAAAAAAATTATTCCGTTCTTTCCATTAAAAAACTTCCAAAAAATATCGTGATTCGCTCTCTTCCTCTCAAAAACGGTTACGAGGGCGACCTTTATAATGAGCGCAACGATCAAGCGATTACAATTCGTGTCGGACCGGAATCCAAAGAAAATTTAAAGCTGCTCTTGGATATGATTCGCTCTTCCCGATTCATTTAATTGATTTAATCAATGTTTTTAAACCATTGTGTTTCCAATAGTATTTATAGATTCAAATGAATTTGTTGTTTGAATTTAAAATTTTTACTCATTTCTTTTAATATTTTTTTATATCTCTTCCTATAAGAAATTAAATGATAAAAAATATAAAAATAAACCAGGTGAAAATATGAAAAAAACACTCCAACTTTTGCTTATTATTCTCATTCCGATTGCTTTGATTCTTCTTTTGAATCATTACAAAAATGGCGGTTGTTCTTATATATTCGGAAAAAAAGAAAAGAAAAATAAGAAATAATTTAAAAACCGTTTTGAGAAAGAATGATTGATTTCATTATTCTTTTTAAAAAATTATTTCTATAATATTGTTTTTACGGTTTTTAATTTTATTGTTTTTTAATTTATTGTTTTTTAATTTTTATTATTTTTTTTATTCGTTTTTAATGTTTAAACGGTTTGAATTATCGTTTGTTTTTCAATTTTAAAGCTTATTTTTAGAAGCTTCGCGCGCAAAAATAAATTCCCTCATCAATTTTGTTGCTAAAATCGCGGATTGTCCGTTGTCGTATTCCGGTGCGATTTCGACAATGTCAAAGCCGATTGTTTTGGGAGCAAACGCGCGCAAAACGTCTCGAACTTCCCGGTCCGTCATTCCAAACGGTTCCGGCGTTCCGAGCCCCGGACAAAAAGCGGGGTCAATCGCGTCCATGTCCAGTGATAAGTAAATATGGTCGCTGTCTAAATATTCCATCGTTTCTTTAATGATTTCTTTAATACCGTTTTCAAAAACGTCATCATTGGAATAATATTTCACTCCTTCATTTTTCGCGTATTCCCATTCTTCTCGCGGACCGCTGCGAATGCCGATTGAAACATAATTTTTGGTGATATCTTCTAAAATGTGGCGTGAAACGCAAGCATGATTATTTTTCAATCCGCGAAAATCGGTTCTCAAATCAAAGTGCGCGTCTAAAACCAAAACGGCGAAATCATCTTTTTCTTCGCACGCGTCGTAACAGGCTTTAACCGGCGCGTACGTTAAAGAATGCTCGCCCCCGATCATTATCGGGAATTTCCCGTCGTCAACAATTTGTTTGGTGTCTTCGTAAATCCATTCCAACGTTTCGTCGATATTGACGGAGACAAAAGAGTTTCCGGCATCATGAACCAATATGTCCACCATATCCAAATCATATTTCGGGTGGTACGTCTCAAAGTTAATCGCCGCCTCTCTCATTCTGTCCGGAGCCCATCGGCTTCCGGGTCTAAAAGAGGACGTATTGTCAAACGGAGCGCCAAAAATTACATATTCGGCGTCTTCGTAATCATAAAGAGCATCATGAAAAGTCGTCGGTATAAACATTACCAGTTCCTCATTATTTTATAAAGCCGTTTGCAATCTCTTTTAATACAGATTCAAATCGGCTCATTAAACAACAATAAAGTATTTTTCTATTTAAAAATTCGTTTTTTAATAATTTTAATTTCAAATTTATTTCTTTAATAATATCTTTTTTAAAAAGAACTTTAATATTTATTCTAAATATTTTTGATTTGAATCTTTTAACGTTTTTACTTCAAATATTATTTTTAACGTTTTTATTTCAAATTTATTTTCATATTTTTTTTAAAGAATCGGAAAAATTAAAAAAACAGAATATGATTATGTTTATCAATATATTTATGAAAATACAAAAACAGATTTAAAAATAAATTTAAATCTGTTTTATGTATCGTTATTTTCATTTCTTTTTTCAAGCCATGTTATTCCTTTCGGACCACTTTTAATATGGCGTGGTTGACCGCATTTTTCGGGCAATTTGTGATACAGCGTTTGCAGCTGGAGCCGAGGCATTTTTGGCTGTCAATGACAATATAATTGTCCGGTTCCATTTTCTTAACCTTAATCGCGTTTTCCGGGCAAGATTCTTCACATTTATGACAGAAAATACATCCGACCGCTGGCGCTTCTAAATAAACGCCGATATGCTCTACCATCTGGATTCCGTTTTCTCCGACATCGTCGATATCGCGAATGACGCGCCGCTCAAAATTTTGCTCCTTTCCATCCCGCGGAAACGGTTTCACATTAAACATTTCAAGCATACTGTCATACATTTCTATCGGCATGCCTTGTTCCCAATAGGACAATTCGCAAATGTAAATATCTTTAAATGTTTGAGAAGTGGCCATCATTAAATGGTCGGCCTGTATTCTTTTTGCCATCGCTTTGATGTCTTCTAATTTTTCCGGATTTGTCGCCAATTTGCGCGCCAAACTGATGGACGTGTTTCCGAACTGAATGACATTCTTTGAATAATTCGGAACGGAGCCGAGATAGGACGCTTTTTTGCCGTCCACGTACGTTCCGGTCGCGCCCGATATGTACGCGTATTCCAATTGATCGTAATCTAATCCGGCCGCATTCATTAAAGTCAATTGCGCCGCGCGGATGGCTCCGATGGCTTTTCCGATTTCAACGACATCTTTTTCTGTGATTTCAATGCCGTTTCCAAGAATAACTTTGCCGTTTGGAAGTTTCGGAAGAGTCGTCATTAATTTGCTTTTTAACATGATTGAAACACACGAAATAACGCCCGTTCCCGTAATTCCGACAGCTTCTATTTCTCCCTTCTCTATGACTTCTCCCGTAATCGGATTTATTAAATCTCCTTTTGCGGTTTGCATCATGTCGTCCAAAACGGTTAAACGCCAATAATCCCCCTCAATGTTCAAATCGCTGATAGCGCCCGGCGCGGCCAACATTCCGCAAGGGATGCCCTGTCCTTCAATGGCCGGACCGGCGGCGGCGCTGGCCGTAATGATTTTATCTCCGATCTTAATAGCCATTTCCGCGTTTGTTCCATAATCCGTGACCAGACACGGTTTTTCTTGTAAATAAAAATCCGTTTCCGTCATCATGGCTAAGGCGTCCGCACCGATTTCGTGTTTTATGGCGGGCGGAACAATAATTTGACAATTCGGCAAATCAAGAATTCCCGAAAAAATTTCACTCGCCGGAAAAACACGCGCTTCACGCTCCACATTTTCAATGCCGAGCTTTTTCTGTTTCGTCTCCCCCGCGTATGCCAAATCTCGAATTTCAATATTTTGGAAAAGAGAAAGCTGAATCGGATTGCCGCAAACGGCGACATAATTGACATCTTTTAAATCGATTTCAAAGGCGTTGAATATCTTTTTTACGGTTTGAAGAATCACTTCGTTGGCCACATCTTCCCCCGTGACGATTGCGAATTCAAGGTGGTCGATTACGTTTCCACCCGGAAGAGGGTGTCCCATCGTTATTACGGTTTTAAGAGTCTTGTTTGTTTTTTGATCAATTAATTGTGCTCGAAAGCCGCTTGTTCCAATATCTAATGCAATGACATACATCTTATCTATCCACCCATTTTTAATGATTTTTTATCATTTCTAATTCATTCAACATTAATCATTCAACATTAATCATTCAACATTAATCATTCAAATATTAATTTATTAATTTATTTTATTCTTAATCCGTTCAATCATTCATTCCATTATAGTTCGTTTAATCCCAATCCA